>Ga0207683_10000759_pt1 | contig 29341 bp, 25 predicted proteins | sample KBSM73metaG_FD_184333 | JGI IMG/M metagenome (GOLD analysis project Ga0207683, IMG submission 184333) | Miscanthus rhizosphere microbial communities from Kellogg Biological Station, Michigan, USA - KBS M7-3 metaG (SPAdes) (version 2) | ecosystem: Host-associated > Plants > Roots > Rhizosphere >... | reverse complement strand
ACAGCGCTAGTCCAAGGCCTTTATAGGGAATATGCGTCAGCTTGACGCCGGCGCGGAGCTGAAAAAATTCGCCGGTGAGATGGCTGCCGCTTCCGTTGCCGCCCGAGCCGAAATTGATATTACCGGGCTGCGCTTTGGCGGCGCTGATGAGATCGCGCACGCTCTGATACGGCGAACCCTGTCCAACAACGAGCAGATAAGGCGTATCTGCGACGTCAGTAATGGGCGCAAAGTCTTTGATCGCATCGTACTTTGCATTCTTGTAATAGGAAACGTTGATGGGCAGCGATGAATCAACGAGCAGCAAGGTGTAGCCGTCCGCCGGTGCGCGTGCCGCAAGTTCGGTTCCCACCAGGCCGGCCGCGCCCGCGCGGTTATCGACGACGACGTTCTGTCCGATTACTTCGGGAAGTTTGAGCGCGACTACGCGGGCGACGAAATCCGTCCCGCCGCCCGGCGGATAAGGAACGATAAGCCGGATCGGTTTCGATGGAAACGTCTGTGCGCAAGCTGTACCAGCGATCAAGCAGGCAGCGCCCGCCACGACCGCAATTGCTGCTGCATCGATCAGCTTTTTGCGGCTGCGCATCGCGTCAGTCACCTCGTATCCCGGCGGCTTTGATCACCTTGTTCCATTTTTCGCGCTCGCTCACAAAGAACTTTTCCGCATCGGCCGGCGAACCGCCGAGCGGGACTACGCCCATCTCGACCCAGCGCGGCTGCATCTCCGGTGCCTTGAGAAACGCATTCATGTCCGCATTCAGCTTGCGGACGATATCCGCCGGGACTTTCGCCGGCGCAGCAATCGTAAACCATGCGGTGGCTTCGAAGCCCGGAACGCCGGCCTCCGCCACGGTAACGACTTCCGGCATGCTTGGGCTGCGCATTTTGCTCGTCATGCCGAGCGCACGCACCTTCCCCGCTTTGATTTGTGCAATCGCAGTCGGCAGATTTTCGAACATCGATTCGATTTGACCGCCGAGCAGATCCTGCATCGCCTGTGCGCTGCCTTTGTACGGAACATGGGTGAGACTCACACCCGTGACCAGCTTGAACCACTCGCCGACCATATGCGTCGATGACCCGCTGCCCGCAGACCCGAAATTAAGATATCCGGGATTTTTTTTCGCAAGCGCGATGAACTCCACCACGTTTTTCGCGGGCACCGACGGGTGAACGATGATCACGCATGGGACGTCGGCGTACATCGCAACCGCCTGAAGGTCACGCGCAGGATCGTAGCCCAGCTTCGAATAGATTCCATACGCCGCATGGATACCGATGGTGCCGAAAACGATCGTGTAGCCGTCGGGCGCGGCGCGCGCCGCCGCTTCGGCGCCAACGTGGCCGCCCGAACCCGGTCGATTCTCGACCACGACCTGCTGTCCGTACTGCTGTGTCCATCGCTGGGCGAGTACCCTGCTCAGCACGTCCGCGGAGCCGCCGGCAACAAACGGCACGATCAAACGAATCGGCTTCGACGGATATTGCTGCGCGGCAGCCGGCAACACTACGAAGGCAACGATCACGGACAGAATCTTCCCTGCATGCCGCATCGTACTGTTCTCCTTCAGCCATTGGGAATGTGCACGCATCGTCGGGTGGCGACCATCGCAGTCATGACGAATATAGCACGGCACTTCAGGAGCGCAGCCATTTCAACCGCCCGCACCATCGTTTGTTAGAATGAGATTGCTCACAGCGAGACCACAGTCACATCGATGAACAGCGTTGCGGATACACCGGACATCACACGCTATTCAGCAACGGCGGTGGACTTTGCGCGCCAGCGTGAAGTCGTCGCGGCGCTGAGCGCGTTCCTGCCGCCGGGCGCGCTGCTCTATGCGCGCGAAGACGTGCAGCCGTACGAATGCGACGGTCTGTCGGCGTACCGGCAGATTCCGATGATCGTGACGCTGCCTGAAACGGAAGACCAGGTACAACGGATTCTTTCGACTTGCTATGAAATGCGCGTCCCGGTCGTGGCGCGCGGCGCGGGCACGGGACTGTCGGGCGGCGCGTTGCCGCTCGGCGATGGCGTGCTGTTATCACTCGCGCGTTTCATGCGCATCATCGAGATCGACCCGTTCACACGAACAGCGCGCGTGCAGCCCGGCGTGCGCAACCTGGCGATATCCGATGCCGCTGCACAGTATGGTCTCTATTACGCGCCGGACCCGTCGAGCCAGATCGCATGCTCGATCGGCGGCAATGTGGCGGAAAATTCCGGCGGCATGCATTGTCTGAAATACGGATTGACCGTCCACAACATACTCAAGCTGCGCGCTTTTACAATCGAAGGCGAAGTTATCGAAATCGGCGGTGACGGGCTCGATTCGGCGGGCTACGATCTGCTTGCGCTGATGACGGGCTCAGAAGGTTTGCTTGCAGTGATTACCGAGGTCACTGTCAAGCTGCGGCCAAGCCCCGAGCGTGCGCAATGCATACTCGCCGCTTTCGACGATGTCGCCAAAGCCGGTCAGGCTGTTGCGAACATCATCGCAGCGGGAATCATTCCGGCGGGGCTTGAAATGATGGACAAGCTCACAACCGGGGCCGTCGAGCCTTTCGTCAACGCGGGATACCCACTGGATGCAGAGGCGATTCTGCTGTGTGAATCCGACGGCAATCATGCGGAAGTCGACGAGGAAATCGAGCGTATGGCCGGCGTTATGAAGGCGAGCGGTGCAACGGAGATCCGCGTCTCCGCAAGCGAAGCGGAACGCACCCGCTTCTGGGCGGGCCGCAAGGCCGCGTTTCCCGCCGCGGGGCGAATCTCGCCCGACTACTACTGCATGGATGGAACGATTCCGAAAAGGGCCTTGCCGCAAGTGCTCGAGACGATCACTGCACTCTCCGCAAAGTACGGGCTGCGCTGCATGAATGTGTTTCACGCCGGTGACGGCAATCTGCACCCGCTTATTCTTTACGATGCGAACCGTCCGGATGAGCTCGAACGGACCGAGCAATTCGGCGCGGAAATTCTCAAGCTCTCGATCGATGTCGGCGGCACGATCACGGGCGAGCACGGCGTCGGCATCGAAAAGATCAATTCCATGTGCGATCAGTTTCGGCCGCTCGAGCTCGCAACGTTTCACGCGATCAAGGCGGCGTTTGACCGGCATGCGCTGCTCAATCCCGGCAAGGCAGTGCCGACACTGCATCGCTGCGCCGAATTCGGGCGTATGCACGTGCACGCCGGTGACGAAAAGTTTCCGGAGCTGCCGCGATTCTAGCGTCAGGCGGTCAGCGCTTCCGCAAAACGGCGCCTTTCGGCGCCGGCACCGACTTCATCCAGTGCACCAGATAGTCGACGAACTGGCGTCAACCATCGCTCAAGCAGCGACGAACCGCACTCCTTTGTGTATTCGCGGCGGCGGCAGTAAGGATTTCTACGGCGGTCCGATACGAGGCGAGTCGCTAGGCGTCGGCGCGTATCGCGGAATCGTGGATTACGAGCCGAGTGAGCTCGTCATCACCGCGCGCGGTGGGACACCGCTCGCTGAAATCGAACAAGCGCTGCACGAGCGGGGTCAGCTCCTCGCCTTCGAACCGCCGCACTACGCTGATTCCGTAGCGGCGACGACGGGCCGCGCCACTATCGGCGGGTGCATCAGCGCAGGCCTTTCGGGACCGCGACGCCCCTATGCCGGCGCTGCGCGGGACGCAGTCCTCGGTATTCGGCTGCTGGATGGCAAGGCAAACGACCTGCGTTTCGGCGGCCAGGTCATGAAGAATGTCGCGGGCTTCGATGTCGCGCGATTACTCACCGGCTCCTTGGGAACATTGGGCGTCATCCTCGAGGTTTCGCTGAAGGTGCTGCCATTGCCGGTAGCTCAAGCAACGCTGCGCTTTGAGCACAGCAGCGCTGCCGCGATTGCGCTCATGAACGCGTGGGCCGGCAAACCATTGCCGATCAGCGCCACTGCGTTTCACGACGGACAACTGCATGTTCGCTTGTCGGGCGCCTCTGCGGCGGTCTCCGCCGCCGTTAAGACACTGGGCGGTGAGCGCATCGCCGAGACGCAAGCAAGAAGTTTCTGGCAAGACATCCGCGATCACACGCATGCCTTCTTTGCGGCGCCCGGTCCGCTCTGGCGGTTGTCGCTTAAATCAACTGCGCCGCCGCTCGAACTGGACGGCGCTGAACTGGTCGAATGGGGCGGCGCTCTGCGTTGGCTCGCAACAAACGCCGATGCCGCGGACTTGCGTGCGGCAGCGGCTGCCAACGGCGGACATGCAACGCTCTTCCGTGGCGGCGACAAGTCGGTTGGCGTTTTTCATCCGCTGCCGCCGGTGTTGGAAAAAATTCATCGCAATCTCAAGCAGACGTTCGACCCATCGGGTGTTTTCAACCCCGGACGGCTGTACAGAGACTGGTAGATCACTCACAATCACACAATGTTTCAGCCGGGCGCTCACCGCGTTATCAATGGAAACGAATCTCGCTGACTTCATCCGGGACACACCCGCCGGCCGCGAGGCTGATGCGATCCTGCGCAAGTGCGTGCACTGCGGATTTTGTACCGCTACCTGCCCGACTTACCAGTTGCTTGGAGATGAACTCGACGGACCGCGCGGCCGCATTTACCTCATGAAGCAGGTCCTCGAAGGCGCTACCCCGACGGAAAGGACGCAGCTTCACCTCGACCGCTGTCTGACGTGCCGCTCGTGCGAGACAACGTGTCCATCCGGCGTTCAATACGGGCGTCTGGTGGATATTGGCCGCGCCGTCGTCGATGAGCAGGTGGGACGGAGCGCGGGCGAAAAGGTAAAACGCTGGATGTTGCGAGCCGTCATACCGCATCGTTCGCGATTTAGCGCGCTCTTGAAGCTGGGACAAATTGCGCGACCGCTTCTGCCGGGTCGCGTGAAACGGAAGGTACCGCAGAAAGTGCAGAGGGTGGTCTGGCCTGCGTCCACCCATCAGCGCAAGATGCTGGTGCTCGAAGGCTGCGTGCAGCCGGCCTTGTCACCGAATACGAACGCCGCAGCGGCGCGAGTACTCGATAAGCTCGGCATCTCGCTCGTGCGTGCACCGCAGGCCGGCTGCTGCGGGGCCGTCTCATATCATCTGAATGCGCAGGATGAAGGGCTCGATTACATGCGGCGAAACATCGACGCGTGGTGGCCTTATGTCGATGAAGGCGTTGAAGCGATCATCGTTACCGCGAGCGGTTGCGCATCGATGATTGCGGAGTATGGGCACTTGCTGCGAAACGACCCTGCATACCGGGACAAAGCGCTACGCATCTCGACGCTGATGAAAGACATCAGTGAAATCATTCTTGCCGAAAAAGAAAAAATCAAATCGTTGCCCGGCAATTCAAACACGTCGCGGAAGATTGCATTTCATTCGCCGTGCAGCCTGCAGCATGGGCTCAAGCTCAAAGGCACGGTCGAGCGCCTGCTTGCCGATCTCGGTTTCCAGTTAACGGCAGTACCGGATGCACATCTATGCTGCGGTTCGGCCGGCACATACTCGTTGCTGCAGCCCGAGTTGTCCCAACGCTTGCTTAATAACAAGATTGCGGCGCTGACTTCAGGCAAACCCGATGCGATCGTCACAGCGAACATAGGCTGCCAGTCGCATTTGCAGACGGCGACTGAGTTGCCGCTGATGCACTGGATCGAAGCACTGGACGCCCGACTTGAGTGACCTTGCTGTTATGGTGGACGCGCAACCGCTTTTTATGGGTGCGGACGCAGAAGCCGTAAGCGAGTGCTCGATCGAAGGCAGGCAAATCGCCGTTTATCGGCGCGAATTGTGGACTGCCCGGCAAAGACAATCATCGTCGATACACGAGGTTTCGTATCGCGCGTGCTTCAAGCCGCAACTTCCGGCGTATTTTATCTCGCGTCTCACGAATGTCGGAGACACCGTTTATGACCCTTTCAGCGGACGCGGAACTACCGCCGTCGAAGCGGCCCTGCACGGCAGACGCGTGATTGCGAACGACGTTAATCCGCTCAGCGAGATTCTGACGCGTCCACGTCTCGAGCCGCCGGCGATCGATGCTATTGCGGCGCGGCTCCCGAGTATTGCGCGCAACGGCGCCCACATCTCGGAGCCGGATCTGTCCATGTTCTATCACGACGCCACGCTGCGCGAAATCATCGCGCTGCGCGAGTATCTCCGGCAGCGCCGCGGTGAAGGCGATGAAGACCCGATAGACCGCTGGATACGTATGGTCGCCACCAATCGCCTGACTGGCCACTCCAAGGGATTCTTTTCTGTCTACACATTGCCGCCGAATCAAGCCACGTCAGCCGACCGCCAGATCAAGATCAATCGCAAACTGGATCAGGTACCGGAGTACCGCGACACGCGCGCGATCATCCTCCGGAAATCGCAGCAATTGCTGCGTGATGTTGATGTCGAGCGACGGACGATACTGCACGCTTGCGCAAAGGGCGCGCGGTTTCTCGTCGGCCAGGCTCATGACACCTCACCGATTCGCGCGGGCACAGTCCAGCTTACAGTCACCTCCCCGCCCTTCCTCGATGTCGTGCAGTATGCAAACGATAACTGGCTGCGCTGCTGGTTCAACGATCTCGACGCCGACAAGATCGCATCCGGCATCACCATGTCGCGAACCGTCGATGACTGGAATGCGACGATGGCGCGCGTATTCGACGAGCTTTATCGCATCACGCGCAAAAACGGCTGGGTCGCATTCGAGGTCGGCGAAGTGCGCAAGGGAAAAATCCGGCTCGAAGAGCATGTCGTGCCGCTCGGCACGGCCGCAGGGTTTACCTGTGTCGCAATACTTATCAACGAGCAGCGTTTCACTAAAACCGCGAATATCTGGGGCGTCGGGAACAACGAGGCCGGTACGAACAGCAATCGTATAGTGGTATTCCGGAAATAAGCTCCGGGGCCGCGGTCAGGCGAAGATCGTCAATCGTCCCTATAAATATACGGCGCGAGCAGCGCCGACGTCTCGCGCGGAAACGGCTTGGCGCGGCGCGTTACCGGGTCTAACAACACCATAACGGCTTCGGCGACCGACACACACTCGTTGTCTTTGAACATGCCGTGCCCGAACGTGATCGAGCTGTTTCCGACTCGCCGTATCAGCGTTCCGACCTTCACTTCGCCGGGATAGTGCATCTCCGCCAGATAGTCGATGGTGATTCGCGCCATTGCAAACATATCCGTTTCTGCAACATGCGGACGAAGATAGCGCTGTATAAAGTCATGCCGGCCGCTGGTGTAGAGGACCGCAAAAATCGCATTGTTGACGTGGTGCTGGTGGTCAACGTCGGTCAAGCGCAGCTTGTCTGTGTTCCACACCTTGAATTTTGCGGGAGATGACAGCGGGTGCGCCGCCTTGCGGGTCTTAAGTTGCGTATCAGATGTCGCGGCAGCGCTGGTCATGCATTTCCCTGTTGTTGGTATCGCGTTATCTGCAATTAATACCACGCGACAATTTGTGTGCGCACAGAACTACGTCATGCGAAGGCGCCTTGTCGGCGCCTTGGCATGTTTATACAGCGTTGAACTCCGATGCTGCTCAGACCTGCGCGAGCATTTTTTCCGCGCTGCTCGTTTCGAATTTTCCCGGCGCCTCGGTATTGAGCACCTTTACGACGCCATCTTCGACCAGCATCGAGTAGCGCTGCGAACGAACACCCATGCCGCGAGCGGTAAGATCAACGTGCAGGCCAAGCGCCTTGGAGTATTCGCCGCTGCCATCCGCCATCATGCGCACTTTGCCGGCAACCTTGTTATCCTTGCCCCACGCCGCCATGACGAAGGCGTCGTTGACAGCAAGGCACCAGATTTCATGGACGCCTTTCGACTTGAGCTTATCTGCTTCCTGCACGAACCCGGGCAGGTGAGATGCACTTCAAGTGGGTGTATAAGCACCCGGTAATCCGAATATGACGATACGCTTGCCCTTCGTCGCATCCGGCATCTTGATTTCGTCAGCGCCTACCGGACAACCTGCAACCCATTCCACAGGCAATTCCCAAAGTTTTCCTGATGGAAGCCTGTCACCAACCTTGATCGTCATTCCAAATCTCCTTGAAGTGATTCGTCGTCAGCAGCGCGGTGCGCTGAAACGGACGTGCTAGTATACAACTGCTGATTTGCGCACCGGATTGTCCATTCGATTACTACGAAACCTGTTTCGTTCGCACTGTTCTCCGACATTTCCGACATTCAGCAAATCACGCCAGCCGCCATGGAGTAGCGCATGACGATCAACTACGACAAGCTGATCAACTGGAAAATTCCTGAAGTCGGGCAGCAGCTCACAAAACGCGACACCATCCTGTATGCGCTTGGCGTCGGCCTTGGCGCCGATCCATGCGATGTGAATCAACTCAAGTACGTTTACGAGCAGAACCTCCAGGCGCTGCCGTCGATGGCAATCATATTGGGTTACCCGGGCCCGTGGCACGCACAGGGGGACACCGGTATCACGCGCAGCCACGTCGTGCATGGCGAGCAGGGCTTCGTCATTCACAAGCAACTGCCCGTTGACACCGCTGTTGCAGGACTTACAAAAGTGGTCGGCGTGCTCGATAAAGGCCGTGACAAAGGTGCGCTCGTGCTCACTGAGTCCACAGTGCGCGACAAATCGAGCGGCGACATCGTCTGCACGCTTACATCGACTACATTCTGCCGTGCGGACGGCGGGTTCGGCGGCCCGAGCGGACCGAGTAAACCGCAGCACCCGATACCCGACAGATCGCCCGACATGACATGCGATCTGCCGACGTTGCCCCAGGCGGCGCTGATTTATCGCTTGTCGGGCGACTACAACCCGCTGCACGCGGATCCTGCCTACGCGCAAAAGGCCGGCTTCAAGATGCCGATTCTGCACGGGCGGGCGACGTTCAGCGTCGCTGCGCATGCGCTGCTTAAAACCTGCTGCGATTATGACGCCGCGCGCTTCAAAAGCATGGACGGCCGGTTTTCTTCGCCCGTCTATCCGGGGGAAACCATCCGCACTGAGATGTGGCGCGATCGCAATATCGTCTCGTTCCGTTCGACCGTTCCTGCGCGTAATGTGACAGTGCTCAATAACGGTCGCGCCGAGATTCAAGCGTGAACGCGACGTTGGACATCGGCTAGTCACTCAATCCATACACGATTCGTAATCAGGAGCGCCATCGTGGCATCGAACAAGATGATGGAAGGCAAAGTAGTGGTCGTCAGCGGCGCCGGCCGTGGCATCGGCGCGGCGATCGCGAGACTCATGGCGCAGCATGGCGCGAAAGTCGTGGTCAACGACATCGGCGTTTCACTCGACGGCAGCGGCGGCGACGCCACGCCGGCTCAGGAAACGGTGAATGAGATTCGCAAGAGCGGCGGTGAAGCGGTAGCCAATTACGACAGCGTTGCGGAATTCCAGTCCGCCGCCAGGATCATTCAATGCGCGCTCGATAGTTTTGGACGCATCGACGGTGTGGTGAATAACGCCGGCATTTTGCGCGATGTGATCTTTCACAAGATGAGCGAGCAGGACTGGGACTCGGTGGTTAACGTAATGCTCAAAGGCGCCTTCAATATGTCGCGCCATGCGGCTGAACACTATCGCAAGCAGAACAGCGGTGCATTCGTACATATGACCTCGACGTCCGGGCTGGTGGGTGGAATGGGCCAGGCGAACTACGGCGCGGCCAAGCTCGGCATGGTTGCGCTATCGAAAGCCATCGCCGTCGACATGTCGCGGTTCAACGTGCGCTCGAATTGCATCGCACCGGTTGCGTGGACGCGCATGACGGCGTCGATACCCGCTAAAGATCCCGCGACGCAGAAGCGCATCGAGCAAAGACAGCAAGTGACGCCGGAGCACAATGCGCCGCTGGCCGTATTCCTGCTCAGTGACGCGGCCGCCGGCGTCAACGCGCAGGTTTTTGCGACGCGCAAGAACGAAATTTTCCTGATGAGCCAATCACGGCCGCTGCGCAGCGTCCATCGCGCCGAAGGTTGGACTCCCGAGACATGCGCCGACCACATGTACCCGGCGCTCAAAAGCGGTTTCTATTCGCCTGGCGAGCGCACCGGCGACGTCTTTTCGTGGGATTCAATCTGATCGTATCAGCGGAGACATCATGGCTTCCAACTTCGATCGCTCACTTGAAGATATCGGCAACTCGGTAGGTCTCGAGCACGTTAATACGACCGTGCCGGACCAGCAGCTTGCGACGATTTTCTACGGCATGGGGCTTGGTCTCACGCGTGATCCATACCTGGTGACCGGCGTCGACAACATGTGGATGAACGTAGGTCGCAGTCAGTTTCATCTGCCGACGCAGGATCCGCAGGTGCTGCGCGGTCACACCGGAATCGTACTGCCGGATCGCGAAGCGCTGTTACAGCGGCTTGCGAGCGTCAAGAAACGCCTTGGCGGCACGCGCTTCGCGTTCACCGAGCGCGAAGCTTACGTCGAGGCGACGTCCCCATGGGGCAACCGCATCCGCTGCCATGCGCCCGACGAAGAGCGATTCGGGCGGATCGTGCTCGGCATGCCCTACGTCGAGTTCGATGTGCCGGTCGGCGCCGCCGCGGGAATTATTGAGTTCTATCGGCGCGTGATTCTGACGCCCGGCACGGTGGCCGAAGATTCCGAAGGTCGCTACGCGAAAGTAATGGTCGGCATGGGACAGCATCTGGTGTTTCGCGAAAGCGATCGGCCGCTGCCCGACTACGATGGCCACCATATTCAAATCTACATTGCGGACTTTTCAGGCCCGCATGCATGGCTGCGCGACAGGAGCCTCATCACCGAAGAGAGCAATCAGCACCAGTACCGCTTTGTCGACCTGGTGCATCCCGATAACGGCAAACTACTCTTCAAGATCGAGCATGAGGTACGCAGCCTCACCCATCCGCTCTATGCGCGGCCGCTGGTTAACCGCAATCCGGCGCAGAACAATCGTGAGTACGCCCCGGGCCACGATGCGATGACATGGGGCATGGCGCACTCGCTTCAGTAATCTCCTATGTAGCTGCCGGCACCGACCGGCGCTGCCACATCAACCACAGCGTTGCGATTGTTGCCAGCGCAAGAAACGGTAGCGATCCGTAGTTGACTGCGTGCCAGCCGCTCTTGTTGAGGAGCAGTCCCGATGACATCGACGAGATCGCCATCGTCAGAAAAATCAGGAAATCATTTGCAGCCTGGGTTTTCGCGCGCTCTGACGGCGCATAACATTCGGTGAGCAGCGCCGAGCCGCCGACATACATGAAGTTCCAGCCGACGCCGAGTAAAAACATCGCCGTCCAGAAGTTAATCACTGCCGTGCCTGCCAGCGCTGCGAGAATACAGACGAACAAAAGCACGATGCCGATGAGAATCACATTCAGTACGCCCCAGCGATTAACCAGTGAGCCCGTAAAAAACGACGGTCCATACATGCCGATAACGTGCCATTCGAGCACAAGCGCCGCATCATTGAAGTGATGGTCATGTGCGCGCATAGCCAGCGGCGTCGACGTCATCATCAGATTCATGATTCCGTACGACAGCATCGACGCCAGCACCGCGACGATGAAAACGGGCTGGCGCATGATTTCGGAGAGAGGACGCCCGGGATCGTTGCGATCGCGTTCCGAGAGTGGAGGAATGTCGAGGCGTGACAGTACAAGCGTTGCCAGCAGGCAGACGAATATGAGCGAAACATAAGAGCCCATATAAGCATGATCGACGAACAGGTCCTTCGTCCGCTTCGCCATTTCGGGGCCGATGATGCCGCCAAGGATGCCGCCGGCGAGCGTAAACGAAATCGCCTTGGCGCGGAACTGCGCGCTGGCCGCATCCGCCGCCGCAAACCGGTAGTACTTGCCGAACGCGGTGTACATGCCCATCACGGTCATGCCGGCACACAGCAGCCAGAAGTTGGCGACCCACATGGCAAGACTGCACAGCGCCGCACCGGCCATGCCGATCGAGGTGCCGACCTGAAAACCGGCGCGCCGACCGATCGACTTCATGAGCAGCGATGCTGGAATCGTCGTAATCGCCGACCCGAATACGTAGCAGGTCAACGGCGCGGTAGCGAATGATTTATCGTCGGCGAGCGCGAATCCGGCAAGACCGGTCACCGCGACCATGGTGACGCCGGTGATTTGTAATGTGGCTTGTGTGCCCGACAGCACGAGCACGTTGCGATGTTGCTTTTCCATTTCCCGGCGAATTGTTTCTTCAGCGAGGCGACACTATACCTGAGTGACGATAAGCATCCCGCGCGAAGCCACGACGCTCGGCGCGCTTGTCTGGAAGCGGTTTCAGCTTAGTTGATCGTCGCGCTTCATTTTGTCATGCACTGCAAATAGCGGCTTCCCGCTCAATCAAGGTAAAATTCGCGCGCACAACCGCGTCATGTGAGGCACCCCTTGGATCAATCAGTCAACGCGTCTGCGCGCCAGCACAACGATTTCTCGCGCCTTGTGAATCCGCGAGCGGTAGCAGTCGTTGGCGCCTCGAACGATCTGACCCGCATCGGCGGGCAGCCGCTGAAGCTGCTCACGGAGTTCGGCTATCAGGGCAAAGTGTATCCGGTCAATCCCAAGTATCCGGCGATCAAGGGCCTCACTTGCTATCCGGATTTGGCATCAGTGCCGAAACCGTGTGATGTCGCGCTCGTCGCGCTTTCCTCGCAGCATGTAATCAGCGTCATCGAGCAGTGCGGTGCAGCCGGTATACCGTTCGCGATCGTTTTATCGGCGGGGTTCAGCGAGGTGGGCGGCGAAGGCATCGCGCTCCAGGAGAAACTGATCGCCACAGCGCAGCGTTGCGGCGTGCGCATCGTCGGGCCGAACTGCCTCGGCATGCTGAATCTCAAGCACAACGCGCGGATTGGCTTTGGCGGGACCGTGCAGCTCAAGACGCTTATACCCGGCCCGTTCGCGATGGTGACGCAATCCGGCGGATTTGGTTTTGGCGTCGTGGCGACTGCTGCTTATTACGGCATTGGCTTCAACTACGCCATTTCAACGGGCAACGAAGCCGATATATCGATGCTCGACCTTGCAGGCTTCTTCCTCGAGCAACCGGAGAACGAAGCCGTTGTCATGTTCATGGAAGGCGTGACCGACGGCCGGCGCCTGATTGCGCTCGGTGAACGCGCGTTGGCGCTCGGCAAACCGATTCTCGCGTGGAAAGTCGGCAATACGGATGTCGGGCGTCAGGCCGCGGCCTCGCATACCGCGCGCATGACGGCGAGTTATGAATTGTTTCAGACGGCGTTCAGGCACGGCGGCTTTATCGAAGTGCGCGACATGGATGACCTGCTCGACGTGATGAAAGCGTTTCGCGCGCGTCGCCTGCCGCGCGGCAAGCGCGTCGGTGTCGTCACGCTCTCCGGCGGCGCAGGCGTGCTGCTCGCGGACCGCTGTATCGAGCATGGCCTCGAGCTGCCGGCGCTTACCGATGAGACGACGGCCAAACTGCGGGAACTGGTGGTTGCATATGCATCGGTGGCCAATCCCGTCGACGCCACCGCAAATGGATACAACGACAATTTTGCTTCATACAACCGCGTCATCGCTGCAGTACTCGCGGATCCGCATATCGATCAGGTCATCGCCCGTTCTCCGCGCGGTACGGCAGCGACCGCGTGGTCGCGCGCATTCATCGAGGTGGCGCGGGCCAGCGATAAAACGCTGCTTATCAACTGGCCGACATCGCCTGACGACAATGCAGAAGTGATGGAGTTTCTCGAAAAGAACCATGTGCCATGCATACTGTCGCCCGGACGCACGGTGCGTGCGCTCGCATCGCTGAACGAATTCGCGCAGAAAAAGCGCGCATTCGCAGAGCGCCCGCCGGGTGAAGCACGGCGTTTGGTCGCACGCCAGCCGCTGCAATTGCCGACGGGATCGGGCACGCTCGGCGAACATCGCTCGAAGCACTGTCTGCAAGCTTACGGCATCCCCGCAGTCAACGAAGTGATACTGCAACCTGCGGATATAGCCAAACTCGCGCAGTCACCGCTGCCATTTCCGCTCGCGATAAAGATCGAATCGCCCGACATTCCGCACAAGACCGAAGCAGGCGTCGTGCGACTCAACATCCGCAGCCTTGACGAATTGAAGACGGCCGCGCGCGAAGTTGTGGACGCCGCGAAGAAACACAATGCAAAAGCGCGTATCGATGGCGTGCTGCTGCAGGAAATGGCGAGCGGACTCGAAGTGATCGCCGGCGCGGTTAACGACCGCTTCTTCGGTCCCGTCGTGGTATTCGGCCTCGGCGGTATTTACACCGAACTGCTGAAAGATGTCACGCGCCGATTCGCGCCTTTTGATGTCGAAGCGGCCAAAGAGATGATCGGCGAAATCAAGGGTGCTGCATTGTTCAGCGGCTTTCGCGGGCAGCCGGCGCTCGACGTTGATGCGCTTGCAGATGCGCTTATGCGGCTCTCGCTGCTGATAGCGGACCATGCGGACCGCATTGCGGAAATCGATATCAATCCGCTGTTCGTCCGTCCGCGTGGACAGGGCGTGGTTGCAGCCGATGCGCTGCTCGTCCTCAAGTAAGAGCAACGTGCTCAGCAGACTTATTACGGCAGCCCTTGCATTCGTACCGGCCGTCGCATGCGCTCAGAGTTATCCCAGCAAGCCGGTGCGTCTCATCGTGCCATTCCTTGCCGGCGGCAGCACTGATATCGTCGGCCGCACAGTCGCGCAAAAGCTTGCCGAAATGTGGGGCACGCCGGTCGTCGTTGACAATCGTCCGGGCGGCGGCACAACCATAGGTACTGAAGCGGTGGCGAGGGCTGCACCCGACGGCTACACGCTGTTGGTGACACCTGCTCCGTTTACAATAAATCCGAGCCTGTTATCGAAACTCCCCTACGACGCACTGAACGATTTCGCGCCGATCACGCTCATTAATACGACGCCGCTCGTGCAGGTCGTGCATCCCGGCGTGCCAGCCAAAACGGTCAAGGAATTGATTGCGCTTGGGAAAGCAAAACCCGGCAAGCTCAATTTCGGATCTTCCGGCACCGGTGGTTCCAATCATCTCGCCGGCGAGCTCTTCGACTTTATGGCCGGCGTCAAAATGGTTCACATCCCCTATAAAGGCAATGCAGGCGCCTTGACGGACCTCGTCGGCGGTCACGTCGACGTCGTCTATAACGGTCTCACATCAGCGATCGCGCTGATCCGGGGAGGGAAGCTGCGCGTGCTCGCCGTAACGAGTTTGAAGCGCACGCCGACCTTGCCCGACGTGCCGACACTCGATGAATCGGGTTTGAAAGGATTCGAAGCGGTGGCTTGGAACGGCCTCAGCGCTCCGGCCAAAACGCCACGCGACATCATCGCAAAGATCAATGCGGATGTTCTCAAGATAATTGGTTCGCCGGAGTTGAGCGAGCGGCTCAAGGCCGAAGGATCGGATCCCGTCGGCAGCACACCCGAAGAGTACGCTGCGTTTCTGCGGCGGGAAGTCGCTAAGTGGGCGAAGGTCATCAAAGTCGCCGGAGTCAAAGCCGAGTGAAGAAGCAGTTAGCGCTATCAATCCCCATACTGCTAACCGCTTCACTCGCATGTGCACAGTATCCGGGTAAGCCGGTGCGGCTGGTTGTGCCGTTCCCTGCGGGCGGACCCACCGACATCGTCGGGCGCACGATCAGCCAGAAACTCAGCGAATCACTCGGACAACCAGTCATCGTCGATAATCGCGCAGGCGCGGGCGGCGTGATCGGCACCGAGTTCGTCGCAAAGTCTCCGCCCGACGGCTACACCATATTGTTGGGCACGATTGGTGGACTCGCGGTCGCCATGAGTCTTTATCCCAACCGCGGCTATGACACGCTGCGCGACTTTCAAGCTGTTGCGCAGGCGGTAACAGTGACTAACATCCTAGTCGTGCATCCCTCTCTGCCGGCCCGAACGGTCAAGGAATTACTCTCGCTTGCACGGGCGAGACCGGGGACGCTCAACTATGCGTCTTCGGGCAGCGGTACTGTCACGCATCTCGCCGGCGAGCTGCTGAATACGATGGCGCACGTGAAGATCGTGCATATTCCGTTCAAAGGCGGCGCTCCCGCGCTGACCGCGTTGATGAGCGGCGAAGTGGAGATGAATTTCGAAAACAGTCTGATCGTGGTGCCGCACATAAAGGCCGGCCGCGTGCGCGCGATTGCGGTGACCGGCGCTCAGCGCTCGAAGCTCATGCCGGACCTGCCGACCATCGCTGAGGGCGGTCTGCCCGGATACAACGCGAGCGGATGGTACGGATTCGTTCTGCCTGCTGCAGTACCGAAAGAAATCGTCAGCAGACTGGCCAACGACTTCAATCGCATCCTGCGCATGCCGGACGTGGTGGAGCGGCTCTCCGGTCAAGGCGCCGAGCCCGTGATCAACACACCCGAACAATTCACGGCGTTCATACGCACTGAAATCGATAAGTGGACGCGGCTCGTGAAAACAGCAAACATGAAAGCCGACTAGCGCCGCCAAACGCTAAGACGGCAGATTCAAGACGTAGCGCGAAAGTATGTTGCGCTGGATTTCGCTGCTGCCGCCGTAGATCGTGCTGGGACAAGCATAGTAAAAGCTGTTAAGGATGTCCGCGTCGACGCCGTCAATCGGACGCACGCCTGTCATCACGCCTTCCTCCGCCGCCGTTTCGAGCAGCATATCCGTAAGCCGCTGCCAGGTTTCGGTGGTCCAAATCTTGAGCATCGAAATATCCTGTCCGAGCGGTTCGCCGCGTTTCACCTGGTCGACAAAGCGGCCATAAAGCGAGTTCAGATCCTCGATGTCGAGTCGCAGTGCGCTGAAGCGATCGACGAATGCGCTATCCGAAAACAGCCCTTTCGCACGCGCGAGCAGCTCGAGACGGCGGAGCGCATACGCAGGACGGCGCGGACTGCCGATGCTGAGCCGCTCGTAAGACAGCAGCGACTTCGCCACCGTCCAGCCATCGTTCAATTTGCCGACAAGGTTTTCGACCGGCACGCGTACGTTGTCGAAGAACACCTCGCAGAATTCCTCATGGCCGGCGATATTGCGGATCGGGCGAATCGTGATGCCCGGCGTCTTCATGTCCGCAAGGAGGAAGCTGATGCCCTGCTGTTTTTTCTTCGCCTGCCGGTCGGTGCGCACGAGCACATAAATATGCGACGCGTCGTGCGCAAGCGAAGTCCAGATTTTCTGACCGTTGATTACGAACGCATCGCCGTCGATCACGGCTGAAGTCTGCAGCGCAGCAAGGTCTGATCCTGCGTTGGGTTCGGAGTAACCCTGGCACCAGATGTATTCGCCTGACAGCGAGCGCGGCAAATAATGTTCTTGCTGTGCGCGAGTGCCGAATTTCATCAGGATGGGGCCGACTTGCGTGATGCCCTGGTCGGGCGGCCGCGCAATGCCGAAGCGCTCCATTTCCTCGACGTATATGAGCATCTTGCCGGCGGACAACTCCATCCCGCCCCACTCCCGCGGCCACGCCGGCGCCACCCAGCCTTTCGCGTAAAGCTTATTCCACCATGGTTTCATTTCAGCCCAACGCGCCCGACGCAGAATGTAGCGCAGCGCCGGAGGATATTCGGCCGAGAAGAATTCACGCACCTCGGAGCGAAACGCTTCATCGCTCATGGCGTTGTAATCTGGGGTTGAATTCATGGCATGCCCCCGAGGGAAGGATACGCGTGTCGATTGAGACTATAGCGCAGTCACGACCTTGCGACGCGCGTGCATGGAGCCATTATGCGAATCGGGTTTGTATCTTTCGTTGTCGCCGCACGGTCCGGGCGCTATGATCTTTAAAAGCGGACTACCGCGCCTAAGAGGAGGATTTGAAATGCTGACCACCAACAAGCTCATCGTCCGCGCATGTTTGTATGCGGTCGCCATGTGCGCCACATTGTGTGCCGCGTACGCACAGACGCCGGCGGGGACAGTTGCTTATCCGAGCAAGCCGGTGCGCCTGATCACAACGTATCCGCCCGGTGGCGCCTCCGACATCATGGCACGCATCATCGCGCAAAAGTTAGGCGAAATATGGGGCCAGACCGTAATTGTCGAGAATAAGTCGGGCGCGAACGGCTCGATCGGTCTTGAATACGCCGCACGGCAGACGGCCGACGGCACATCGTTCGTCATCGGCAACATGGGTCCTGTCTCGATCAATCCGCTGATCACCAAGGTACCTTACGACATCGCGCGCGATTTTCTTCCAATCAGCATGGTGGCGATTTCGCCGACCGTGCTCGTGATCAACGCCAACTCGCCGGCACAGAACCTGAAGGAATTTATTGCATTCGCGCGCGCCAATCCGGGCAAAGTCAATTTCGGTACTGCAGGTCCGGGCACGCTCGGACATCTCGGCGGCGAGATGATGAAGCGCCTGGCCGGCATCGAAATCATTCACGTGCCATACAAAGGCGGCGTGCTCGCGATTCAGGATCTGCTCGGGGGCCACGTGCAAATGGTATTTGCCGACCCGCAGCCCATACTCCAGCACATACGCGCGGGCAAGGCGCGGCCGTTAGCGGTCACGAGTGCGAAGCGACTGCCCATCGTTGCAGAAGTGCCCACGTTTGCGGAAGCGGGCTTGCCGGGTTTCGTCGCCGAAAACTGGTGGGGCGCTTTCCTGCCGGTTTCGACGCCGAAGACGATCGCGGATAAACTGCAAGCGGATCTTGGCAAGGCGATGAACAGCGCCGACATCAAGCAGCGCTTTGAAGAGATGGGCGTGGAAGCGCTCTCAGGGACGCCCGAAGCGTTGCGCGATTTCGTGCGCGCCGAATCGGAGAAATGGGGCAAGCTCGTGCAGGAAGCGGGCATACGGGGCGAGTAGCGTTGGCGTATTTATTCGCCCGCCAAGTCTTCAACAATATCCCGCGGCTAGCCGCTCAGCCAGTCATCTCCAGCACCGTCTTGACGATTTGATCTTCGCCAACCCGGCATAGCGTCTCCAGCGGTTCCGAAAAGGGAACCGGCGTGCGCGGCGCAGCGAGACGACGTGGTGCCGTCTTGAGACTGCCGAACATGTGCTCGGAAACTTCCGCCACAATTTCTCCGCCGAATCCGCCGACCCGCACAGCTTGATGGACAACCAGCAAGCGGCCTGTCTTGGCGACGGAGGTAAACACGGCATCGCGATCCCACGGCCATAACGTGCGCAGATCGATGACTTCGACCTCACGTCCTTTGGCGGCAAGCTTACCCGCAGCGGCGACACATATCGATACCATGCTTGACCAGGTAACAATAGTGACGTCACTACCCTGCCGCCGCACCGCTGCGCGACCGATCAGCGTGGGTGCAGCCGTTTCGTCAACCTCCCCCGTCACGGCCCACAATTCTTTGTGCTCCATATAGATCACAGGATCGTCGCACCGGATCGCTGACTTCAACAGCGCGTGGTTGTCAGCGGGCGTTGCCGGGGCCACCACCACGAGTCCCGGAATGTGTATCCACCACGCTTCGGTCGATTGCGAATGCTGCGCAGCCATCCCGTCGCGCATCCCGATCGGCTGCCGGATGACTGCCGGCACGCGTACTTGTCCGCCCAGCATGTAGCGCACTTTCGCCGCCTGATTCACGATTTCGTCGGCTGCGCAAATGCCGAAATCAGCGTAACGCAATTCAACCACCGGACGCGTGCCGCAGATTGCGGCGCCGATCGCAGCGCCCATGATCGTTGATTCCGAGATGGGTGTATCAACGATCCGATGTTTGCCGAATATCTGCTGCAACCCCAAGTATTGGCCAGACACTCCGCCTTCCGGCCCCAGATCTTCACCGAGGGCCCAGACCGTTGCATCGCGCTCCATCTCCTGTTTCAAAGCGAGCCGCGCGGCCTGCGCATAACTCAGGACTGCCACGAGGGGGCCCCCATGTCCTGCACGTCGGTGAACAGCGCTTCCATGGGCGGCCACGGCGCTGCTTCGGCTTCGATCACCGCAGCATGGATTCGCGCGCTCGCCTCGCGGCGATCGATGGCGAGAGCTTCAGCCCGAGCACCTTGTGCGACGAGCCATGCTTCGGCACGGGCAATGGAATCATCCGCGGTACGTAGCTCGACTTCCGCCGCGTCGCGATAGCGACCTTCATCCCATGCCAGATGTCCGCGCCACCGATACGTCCGCGCATGCAAAAACATCGGACCGCGCCCTGCACGCACGTCAGCAACAAGTCGCGCAGCGGCTGCGTCGACCGCGAGCACATCGTTGCCGTCGATGCTTTCATACGGCAGGCCGAATGCGGCGGCGCGCGCGACGATTCCCGGGCCGCCGGTCACGCTGGCGGTTCGCGTTTTGTCGGAATATATGTTGTCTTCGCACACAAACAGCACCGGCAGGTCGTAAACGCGCGCCCAATTGAGCGCCTCGAGCAACGGCCCGCGATTGAGCGCGCCATCGCCAAAAAAAGCGACTACGATGCGGTTCTCACCGCGCAGCTTGACCGCCTGCGCAGCGCCCACTGCAATCGTGACGCCGTCGGCAACCACGCCATTTGCACCCAGAATGCCGAGCGCGAAGTCCGCTACGTGCATCGATCCGCCTTTACCGCCGCATACACCGCCCGCTTTTCCGTACAGCTCCTTCATCATCGCAACAGGGTCGGCGCCCTTCGCGATGCAGTGGCCGTGGCCGCGGTGATAGCTGCTGATGTAGTCGGTAGTTAGCAGATTGCTGCAAACACCCGTGGCAATCGCCTCTTCGCCGATGTATTCGTGCACTGAGCCGCGCAGTTTGCCGTCGCGGCGCGCCTGGCCGGCGACTTCATCGAATGCGCGGATAAGCAGCATCGTCACAAACATACCGTGCACCCGCTCGATTCGCGGGCGTGCTGTTGCAGTCACTGATGTCCTTTCTCAGAACGCGCGTCGACCGGCACGCGCATGCGTTTCAGTGTTGCCGCTATTCGGGCTCGACGCCTGCCGCCTTCAGCACTTTGCCGATCTGCGGTGTTTCGATTTTGATGAGCTGTGTTACGCGCTCCGGCGTCGTGTGCACGGTAAACACACCGAGGCTCACGTAGCGCTCCTGGACATCCGGCATTTTGACGATCTGCGCGAGGTCTGTATTGATGCGGCTGATGACTGTTGGCGGTGTGCCCTTCGGCGCAAGTACCGCCCACCATGTTTCCGGAATCGGTTCTTTTACGCCGGCTTCGGCTATGGTCGGCACTTCCGGCAGCGCCGGCGACCGGTCTTCACTTGCAACCGCGATCGCGCGCAATCTGCCGCCTTTGATCTGCGGCATCGCCGGAACCATGTCGGAGAAAACCATATCTATCTGGCCGGCGACGAGATCAGTCACCGCAAGTATGCCGCCCTTATACGGTACGTGGACGATGTTGATTCCCGTCGCCGATTTGAAGATTTCACCCGCGACGTGCGACGGCGTGCCGCGTCCGCCAGAACCGAAATTGAGCTTGCCGGGTCTCGCTCGCGCAAGCGCGATCAGTTCTTTGACGCTATGCGCGGGTACGCTCGGATGCACCACCAGCACCGGCCCGGCCTTTGCCACCAGCGAAATCGGTGCAAAGTCGTTTATGGGATCAAAACCGAGGCGCTTGTAGATATGCGGGTTGGTTACCAATGCCGCATTGCTGCTCATGAGCAGCGTGTATCCATCGGGCGCCGTTTTCGCTGCCACCTCATGGCCGATGTTGCCGCCTGCGCCGGGGCGGTTGTCGACGAGCACCTGCTTGCCCAAAGTGTCACCGAGCTTCTGCGCGACAATCCGCGACAATACGTCGGTTGTGCCGCCGGGGGGGAAAGGCGCGATAAAACGAATCGGTTTGGTCGGGTAAGCGTCTTGTGCGGACGAAGTGAGAGCGGCCAATATAAAAGGTAATGCGGTGAGGCAGCTCTGCGACATGCGCCGTACAGTGTCCATACGCCTCCTCGTTTGTCTAATTACTTAACGGAAAAGTTTAGCCGAACCAAACACGGCTGTTTACCTTTGTTCGAATACAGTGTCTTTAGTGAGTGGCGAAGCGCCGATGATAATGCTTCCTTTCGATCGAATGGCAACAGCGATGATTCGCGCATCAGCCTGATCCGATGCAGCGCGTAGAATGCCGAAGGTTACGCAACCGGGACGATTATGTTTAGACTGATGACACGCGCTCTGCGCAGTGCGCTCGTACTTTTCGCTATGATCTGCACAGTCACGGTTAACGCTCAGACCTATCCGGCGAAACCGATTCGCCTCATCATTCCATTTCCGCCGGGCGGCAGCAACGACATCGTCGGACGCATCGTCGCAGTCTCGCTCGGCGAACGGCTCGGCACGCAAGTGATTGCGGACAACCGCGCCGGCGGCAACTCCATCATCGGCACTGAGCTCGTTGCCAATGCGCCGCCGGACGGCTACACACTGCTGGTGATCTCAACGTCGTTCACAACGAACCCCATCATCCATAAACTCCCGTACGATTCGCTCAAGGCGTTTGCCTGGGTGGCGATGCTCGGGACAGGGCCGAATGTAATGGCGGTGACCCTTACGCTACCGGCGAAATCGATCAAGGAACTGATCGCGCTGGCAAAACAAAGACCGGGGCAGCTGGTCTATGCATCGACCGGTGTTGGCAGCAATGCGCATTTCGGCACCGAACTCTTCAAGCACATGACCGGCACCAATATGCTGCATGTGCCATACAAAGGCGGCGGCCCGGCGCTGATCGACACAATATCGGGACAAGCGCAACTGTGCCTTTCATCGCTGATCCAGGCGATCGGACACATACGGGCCGGTAAACTGCGCGCGCTGGCAACGAGCGGCGCAACACGCAGCGTGATCCTGCCGGATGTACCGACAATCAGCGAAGCGGGCGTACCAGGGTATGAGACCGCCAACTGGTGGGGCGTAGCGGCGCCTCGTGGCACGCCGGCAAACATCATAGACAAGCTCAATGCGGATATCAAAGCGGTGCTCCTCCTGCCCGAAACGTCGAAGCGATTGATCACGGAAGGCGCCGAGCCGGTTTCGAAGACGCCCGACGAGTTGGGTGCTTATGTCGCAAATGAAATGGCGAAGTGGGTGCAGGTCGCGAAAATCGCCGGCATACGCAGTGAATAGCGTGACGGCTAATGACGCGGCCCTTACCGGTCGATCGCTCCTCGCCTGTCTGGGCGTGGTCGCTGGCTTGCTCTCAGCAACGATTTCACACCCAGCAGATATGCAGCAGGCTGACGCTGCACACAACTATCCGGTAAAACCCGTGCGCTTCATCGTGCCTTTCACGCCGGGCGCCATCAATGATTTTCTCGGTCGCCTGCTCGCACAAAAGATGAGCGAGGTATGGGGTCAGCAGGTTGTCGTCGACAATCGCGCGGGTGGCGGCACACTCATTGGCACGGAAATGGCCGCGAAGTCGCCTCCCGACGGTTACACGCTGCTGCTTTATTCGATGGCGCACGCTCTCAATCCGTCCCTGTACGCGAAGCTGCCGTTCGATTCGCGTAAGGACTTCGCGTATGTGTCGCTGATTGCGTCAGCGCCGTTTCTGCTGGTGGTCAACCCCGCATTGCCCGCGAAATCAATGACTGAATTCATTGCGCTTGCGAAAGCGAAACCCGGCCAGCTCACCTATGGCTCGACCGGCAGCGGCGCGCCGGCGCATCTGATGGGTGAAATGCTCAAACACATGGCGGGCATCGATCTCGTGCACGTGCCATACAAGGGACTGGCGCCAGCGCTGAACGATCTCATCGGCGGCCAGATCAATATGACGCTGGGCAGCTATTCAACGCTGGCTCCTCAGTGGAAGGCCGGCCGCATACGTGCGCTCGCAGTAACGAGTGCAAAGCGTTCGAGCTTTACGCCGGACTTGCCGACAATTGCCGAAGCCGGTTATCCGCAATACAACGGCAACCCATGGTGGGGCGTCGCGGCACCCGCCGCAACTCCGAAGACCATCGTTGCAAAGCTGAATATGGAGACCAACCGCATCCTGCGCCTGCCGGATGTCGCGGAGAAAATGCAGGCGCAGGGTATCGAAGTCATCGGCAGCACACCCGAACAGTTCTCAGCGCATTACGCAGCCGAAGTCGAGCGGTGGGCGAAAGTTATCAAGGCAGCGGGCATCAAGCCTGAATAATCGAAGGATGATAGAAATGTCACAGCAGGTAATCTGGCCGCAGCAGAATCTCGCGCGCGCTCTGGCCAACGCAGCACAGCGCTGGTCCACACATGAAGCGCTCGTGATCTCGGGCCGTCGCATGACGTATCCCGCGTTGTGGCAATCGGTGCAGCAGGTCGGCGCCGCACTCAAGGCGTGCGGCGTGCGGCGCGGCGATCACGTTGCTGTCTGCATGGGAAATTCGATTGAGTGGGTGGTTTTCTTTTACGCGGCGGCAACCGTGGGCGCAGTCACGGTACCGGTCAACACGCGCTTCAAGGCGGACGAGTTCGAGTACTGCCTGAAACAGGCGGACGTAAAACTCCTTTTCATCACCGACCGTTTTCTGAAAATCGATTTCATCGACATGCTGCGAAGCATGTGCCCAGCGATCCACAGCAAGCTTCCGGATGCCAAACTGCCACTGCTCACAACCGCAGTTGTCATCGGTACAAACGTCCCTGCGGGCGCGATAAGTTACGAAGCATTCGTCGCGCGCGGCGCGTCACATAGTCAAGGCGAAAGCGCGGAAGTACGGCCGGATGATGTCCTGCTGATGCAATTTACGTCAGGCACCACGTCCTACCCGAAAGGCGTGATGCTGACGCACGACAACATGCTGCGCAACGCCGCGCACGTCGTGCAGCGTTTCAACTGCCTCGAAGGCGATCGATATTTCAGCGCACGCCCCTTTTATCATGTGGCGGGTTCGACGCTTTCGCTGCTCGCCGCGCTTGTTAGCGGCGCGTGCCTCTATTCATCGCCCACATTCGATGCCGGCGAAGCCCTGCGTGTCATGTCAGCAGAGAAATGCACGCTGACTTCTGGCAACGACACAATGTTTCTGATGCTGCTCAATCATCCGGATTTCGAGTCGAGTCCGCTTACCCTGCGCGGCGGATGGGCATCATGCGGCGTGGAGGTCACGCAGAAAATAATCGATCGCATGGGCATGCGTGGCGTTTGTCAGGCCTATGGACTATCCGAAGCAGCACCGAATGTCTGCATGTCGTACTACACCGACGATATCGAAAAGCGCATCAATGGCTGGGCGCATATTCTCGACGGCCTGGAAGTACGCATCGTTGATCCCGAGTCAGGTGCGACGCTGCCGCCCGGCGAAGCAGGCGAAATATATGTCCGCGGCTGGAGCGTCATGAAAGGTTATTACAAGATGCCCGAGCAGACCGCTAAGGCAATAGATGCGGACAAGTGGCTGCACAGCGGTGACCTCGGTGTAATGGATGCCGAGGGCCGGCTGCGCTTTCTCACTCGCGTCAAAGATGTATTCCGTGTCGGCGGCGAAAATGTGGCCCCAGCGGAAGTCGAGGACGTTCTGCATAAACATCCGAAGATCAAGCAGGCGCAGGTTATCGGCGTTCCCGACCCGCGGCTGGTTGAAGTGCCCGCTGCCTACATCATTCTGCGCGAAGGCGAGCACGCCACTGCCGATGAAATTATTGCATGGAGCAAAGAGCGTCTTGCTAACTTCCGCGTTCCGCGCTATGTAAAAATCATCGACTCCTTCGAGCACTACGGCATGACCGGCAGCGCGAAGGTGCAGAAAAACAAATTGCGCGCGCAGGCGCTGATTGACCTTGAACTTCAGTAATCGTAATCATTACTGTCCAGTCCATACGCCGCATTGCTATCGTCAATTACTGGATTCACGGGGAAGCGCAACATTGAAGCTGTCGGTGACCACTATCAGCGCCGTATTAATGTTGCAGTTTGAATGTACCTGGGCCCAGGCACCGCGCGCGGGTGCTGGCGACTATCCAACGAAGACTATGCGCATGGTTGTCGGCTATCCGCCCGGCGGTCCGACCGACGTGATCGCGCGAACGGTCGCACAGAAACTCTCCGAGGCATACGGTCAGCAAGTGATCGTCGATAACCGTGCAGGCGCCAGCGGTCTTATAGGCGCGGAACTCGTCGTCAAGGCACCGCCCGACGGTTATACGCTGCTTACGGTGCCGATTACATACGCGGTCACGCCGAGCGTATTTCCGAAAATGCCGTATGACGCGGAGAAAGATCTCGCCGCTGTTGCGCTCATTGCAGCAGCGCCTTTCATTCTGGTTGTGCATCCAACCCTCCCTGTGAAAACGGTGAACGATCTAATTGCGCTCGCGAAAAGCCGGCCGGCGCAAATCAATTACGCATCGGCGAGCAATGGAGGCATGCCGCACCTTGCGGGTGAACTCTTCAACAGCATGACCGGCGTCAAGCTCGTGCATATCCCGTACAAGGGCGCGGCGCCGGCAACCGTGGATCTGTTGGCGGGACAGGTGTCGCTGATGTTCAACAATATGCTGTCGGCAATGCCGCATGTGAAATCCGGAAAACTGCGTGCGATCGCGGTGACCAGCGCAAAACGATCGCGCGCCGTGCCCGATCTGCCGACGATCGCGGAAACGGTCGCCGGCTACGAAGCGAGCGGCTGGTACGGCGCCTTCGCGCCGACGGCTACACCGCGCGAACTCATCACAAAACTGAACACCGACATCAATCGCTTGATGCGATCGACGGATGTGGCGCAACGGCTCGCTGGGGACGGCGTTGAACCCGTGACAATGACGGCCGACCAGTTCGCTACGTATCTGCATCAGGAAATCGTCAAGTGGGGCAAAGTCGTGAAAGCGTCCGGCGCGACAGTCGATTGAAGTTACTTCGGATCGTCGCTTGCGCATGCCTTTCACTACCTGGTGCATGGATGCCGGCGATTGGCGCAGCGTATCCGGTGAAGCCGATCCGACTCGTCGTCGGCTTCGTCGCCGGCGGTCCGGTCGATATCACGGCGCGCGCCATCGGCTCTCGTTTAACCGGGGCGCTCGGTCAGCCGATCGTCATCGACAATCGCAGCGGCGCAAGCGGCGTGATCGCGACGGAGCTGGTCGCGAAGTCTTCGCCTGACGGCCATACGCTGCTTATGTGTTCGGCGAGCAACGCCATCACTGCCGCCCTCTCTGCAGGTGCTGCCCGGAATTTCCTGCGCGATATCACGCCGGTGTCCAAGGTTGCGATCATCACGAGCATACTGGTCGTAAATCCGTCGCTACCCGCAGAATCCGTCAAGGACCTCATCGCGCTTGCAAAGGCGAGGCCGGGGCAGCTGCGTTATGCGTCGACGGGCATCGGCAGTTCTTCGCATCTCGCCGGTGAGATGTTCAAAATAGCGAGCGAAATCGACATCGTGCACATCCCGTACAAGGGCGGAGCACCGGCTGCGATTGATCTGCTGAGCGGCCAGGTGCAGCTTTCCTTCATCAGTGCGCCGGCAACGATGACTTATATAAAGTCCGGCCGCGTTCGTGCGCTTGCTGTTACCAACGCGAAGCGTTCAGTCCTGCTGCCGGACCTGCCGACGATCAGTGAAGCAGGCGTGGCGGGCTATGAATTCGAGGGCTGGCACGGCATGTGTGCACCCGCCGCCACGCCGCGCGCTATCATCGCGCAGCTTTATCGCGAGCTTGCGACAATCACCGGTAAACGCGAGCTGATCGAATTCCTCGCCCAAGGCGGCGCTGAAGCGGTCGCTGTGGCGCCCGACGCATTCGCATCCGAGCTGCGCGCCGAGATTACGAAATGGGCGGCTGTCGCCAGGTCCACAGGAATAAAGCTCGAGTAATCGAGCGAAGCAGGAATGATTCGACATCAAGACAAGCGGAGGACGCGAGACATACATGGATAAATTTTTGCAGCGACCCGATGGCTGCCGCTTGTTCTACCGCATCGACGATTACACGGACCCATGGCGCACGCCGCCGACCATACTTTTTGTACACGGTCTTGCTGAAAGCGGCGAAGCGTGGCGCGGCTGGGTGCCGCATTTCGCGCGCGAGTATCGTGTCGTGCGTGTCGACGTGCGCGGCTTCGGTCGTTCTACTCCGATGCCCGCTGATTATGAATGGACCATCGACGTGCTGCTCGAGGATTTCGCCGCATTGATACACGCGTTGGACTGCGAGCGTGTGCATCTCGTGGGCGCGAAGAGCGGCGGCTCGATGGCACTCAAGCTTGCGGCGGAGTATCCGCAACTGATACACACGCTGGTCGGCGTCACGCCGCCTGTTGTCGGGCCTGCCGCTGCTACTGGATGGCGCACGGAGATCGAGAAAGACGGCATGTTTACATGGGCGCAGGCCACGATGCACGGACGGCTCGGCAGCAAAATATCGCAAGCCGAAGTCGATTGGTGGGTCAACAACATCCAAAGCAAGACCGCTGTCTCGACGATGATGGGCTATTTGAAGTGGGTGCCGTCGCTCGATATCCGCAGTGATATCGAAAAGATTGCCTGCCCCACTCTGATCATCAACACGACCGCCAGCAGCCTGCGATCCACCGATAGCTATAAAGAATGGCAACCGCGCGTGCGCAATTCCAGGCTCCTTACGTTGGAAGGCGACGCCTGGCATGCGGCGGGCGCTTATCCGGACCGCTGCGCTCGAGAAACGCTGGCATTCATCAGACGCTACCCGCTTGCAACTTGAGAGATCACGTAAACCTCGCGCCGTTCGTATGCCCGCTAAGTTAGATGTAATCACGCGATCAGTTACGTCGCTGCTTGCGACGTCGCTCGCGTGGGTGGCTACCATCGCGGCCGGCGCGGATGCAAGCACTGCGAAGCCCGCATATCCGGTCAAACCGGTGCGCATTGTTGTGCCTTATCCCGCCGGCGGCCCTGTAGACATCACCATCCGTGCGATCGCACCGCGCTTGAGCGAATCGCTCAAACAACCGCTGATCATCGACAACCGCGGCGGCGCGGGCGGCACTATCGGCGCCGATCTCGTGGCGAAAGCTGCGGCCGACGGCTACACACTGCTCGCGTGCTCGACAGGAAACACCATTAACGCGAGCCTCGCGCCGCACCTGCCGTACGATTTCGTGCGCGATTTCGAGCCCGTTGCGATGGTGGTGATTATCACGAGCATCCTGGTGGTAAATCCCGCGGTCCCGGCACACTCAGTGCGCGAGCTCATCGATCTTGCGAAAGCAAAGCCCGGCACGCTCTCGTACGCCTCTACGGGCAATGGCACACCGACCCATCTGGCCGCTGAGCTCTTCAAGCACATGGCGGGCGTCGACATCGTGCACGTCCCCTACAAAGGCGGCGCGCCCGCGGCAGTCGATCTGCTTGCAGGCCAGGTGCAGCTCTCATTCATCAGCGCGCCGGCCGTGATGCCGCACGTCAAGTCCGGACGGCTGCGCGCACTCGCCGTTACCAATGCAAGACGCTCGCAACTTCTGCCGCAGTTGCCCACCATCGCCGAGTCGGGACTGCCCGGC
>Ga0207683_10000758_pt1 | contig 29348 bp, 23 predicted proteins | sample KBSM73metaG_FD_184333 | JGI IMG/M metagenome (GOLD analysis project Ga0207683, IMG submission 184333) | Miscanthus rhizosphere microbial communities from Kellogg Biological Station, Michigan, USA - KBS M7-3 metaG (SPAdes) (version 2) | ecosystem: Host-associated > Plants > Roots > Rhizosphere >... | reverse complement strand
CGGAGGCCCGAGTGAGCGAGGACCTGCGGGAAGAGACCACCGGCCGGCGCCGACCGGTGCTCCCTGACCGGCCGCGGCTGGTGCTGGCCAGCTTCCTCATGCTCTTCGTCGAGCTGGCGCTGATCCGGTGGACCGCCGCCAACGACATCTACCTGGCCCACCTCACGAACTTCGTGCTGCTGGCGAGCTTCCTCGGCATCGGCATCGGCTTCCTGCTGGCCCGGCGCGAGCGTGACCTGTTCCCGTTCGGTCCGCTGGCGCTGGCGGTGCTGGTCGGGTTCCTGCTCGCGTTCCCGGCGCAGACCGTCGACGGACCGCACGGATGGATGCCCGGCGGCGCGCTGGGCATGCCGGCGCTGCCGCGCTGGGTGAGCCTGTCGGCCGTCTTCCTGCTCACCGTCGCGGTGCTGGCCTGCCTCGGCCAGGAGGTCGGGCGCACGTTCAGCCGGTTCCCGGCCCTGGAGGCCTACCGGCTCGACGTGCTGGGCAGCCTCGCCGGCATCGTGCTGTTCGCCGGCGTGTCCTTCGTCCGGCTGCCGCCGCTGGGCTGGGCCGTCATCGTCGCGGCCGCGTTCGTGCCGCTGCTCGGCCGGCGACTGCTCCCGGTGGCCGGGGTCGGGGTGGCGCTGGTCGTCGTGCTGCTCGGGGCGCAGTCGCTGTTCGGCGGTTACTACTGGTCGCCGTACTACAAGATCCGCGCGGTGTCCAACGCCGACGGCAGCGTCAAGGTCGACGTGAACAACACGCCGCACCAGACCGCCCACCGGCTGCAGCACCTCGACGACTCCGACCCGTTCTACCGCTACCCCTACACGTACGCCGGCGCGCGCGACGACGTGCTGATCATCGGCGCCGGCACCGGCAACGACGTCGCGGTCGCCTTGGACGAGGGCGCGAAGCGGGTGGACGCGGTCGAGATCGACCCGGTGCTCCAGCAGATCGGCAAGCAGCGCCACCCCGAGCGGCCGTACGCGGACCCGCGGGTGGTGGCGCACGTCGACGACGGGCGGGCGTACCTGGAGCGGACGAACCGCCGCTACGACCTGATCCTGCTGGCCCTGCCCGACTCGGCCACGATCGTGACCGGGCAGGCGGCGCTGCGGCTGGAGAACTACCTGTTCACGACCGAGGCGCTGACCCGCGCGCGGTCGCTGCTCAAGCCGGGCGGCACGTTCGCGATGTACAACTACTACGAGAACTGGCTGGTCGACCGGTACGCGAACACGATCCAGGCCGTCTACGGCGCGCCACCGTGTGTCCACGTGGGACGGACGATCGGCAGCCGCCGGGAAGCGGTGCTGAGCCTGCGGGTGGACGGCAGCGCCGGTGGATGCACCACGACGTGGCGGCCGTCGACGACCCAGACGATGCAGCCGACCACCGACGACCGGCCGTTCCCCTACCTGACCGACCGCACGATCCCGCGTTTCTACCTGGAGATGCTAGGGCTGATCCTGGCCGCCTCGCTCCTGCTGGTGCGCGTCACCGCCGGCCCGCTGCGGCAGATGCGCCCGTACGTCGACCTGTTCTTCATGGGCGCGGCGTTCCTGCTGCTGGAGACGAAGAACGTGGTGCAGTTCGCGCTGCTGTTCGGGACCACGTGGGTGGTGAACGCCGCGGTCTTCGCCGGCGTGCTGCTGTCGGTGCTGGCCGCGATCGAGACGGCGCGGCGGGTCAGACTGCCCAGACCGGTGCTGCTCTACGTCGGGCTGCTGGCCGCGCTGGTGCTGGCCTTTGTCATCCCGCCGGCGGCGCTGCTGTCGCTGCCGGTGGTGCCGCGATTCCTGGCCGGCGTCGCGCTCGCGTTCGCCCCGATCTACCTGGCCAACCTGGTCTTCGCGCAACGGTTCGCCAGGACCGGCTCGACCACCGTCGCGTTCGGGGCGAACCTGCTCGGCGCGATGCTCGGTGGGACGCTGGAGTATCTGGCACTGATCAGCGGCTACCGCTCGCTGCTGGTCGTGGTCGCGCTCCTGTACGGCCTGGCGTTCCTCACCGGCCGCAAGCACCTCGCCGCGGCTGCCGCCGGCTAGCCGGTGCGCGGCCGACCGAGCCGGCCCAGGTTCGTCCACTGTGGAGTGTCGCCGGTGCCGTAGCCGAGCACGTCCACCGGTTGTCGGGGTCAGCGCCCGTCACGTCGACCCGTGCGTCCTACGCGAGGTCGCGGACCGCCTCCGCCACCAGGAGGGCACCGAAGACGACGAACGAGGCGGCCGCCGCATACCGGATCACCTTCTCGGAGACCCGCTTGGCCAGCTGCTGGCCGACGAGGATGGCGAGCGCGTCGGCGGCGACCATGCCGACGGTCGAGCCGATCCAGGTGCCGAGGAAGCCCTCGGTGGTGGCGAGCGTGATGGTGGCGAGCATCGTCTTGTCGCCGAGCTCGGCCAGGAAGAACGCGGCCGACGCGGCGATCACCGCGGACCGGGTGGAGCGGTTGGCCTTGCCGGCCTCGTCGCTGGACAGCTCGTCGCCACGCAGCGTCCAGGCGGCGAAGCCGAAGAACGCGAGGCCGGCGGCGAGGGTGATCCAGGTTGTCGGCAACGTCGCCCCGAGCCCGGCACCGATGAGCACGCTGATCAGGTGCACCACCGCGGTGGCGATGGTGATCCCGATCAACACCGGCACCGCGCGGTATCGGGTCGCGAACGCCAGCGCCATCAGCTGGCTCTTGTCGCCGAGCTCGGCGACGAAGATGACGCCGAAGCTGAGCAGGACCGCTCCGAGCACGAAACTCTCTTCCGCTCGCGCCGGTCCGGGTCGAAGGGCACGCCCGCCTTCGACCCGGCCCGACATGGGCTGACAGGTCGAAGGTCTCGCCCGCCTGGCGGCTTCCCGGACCGGGCGCCGCGGCGCCAGCATGTCGATCCGGGAATTAGGGCTACTCCCCTTCACCACCAAGGGTAGCAGTGCCCGGGACCGCCCGGTATGTGACCCCGCCTACTGCGACGAGTGGATCACTCGGCCGGCTGCAGGTTGCCCCTGGCCCACACCATGAGGTCGCGCAGCACCGGCACGAGCGCCTCGCCCCGCGGGGCCAGCCGGTAGCGCACGCCCACCGGCGGACCCGGGTCGACCTCGCGGATCAGCAGGTCGGCGGTGGTGAGCTCGGACAGCCGCTCGGACAGCACCGAGTCGCTGATGCCGCCCAGCGCGCGCCGCAACTCGGAGAAGCCGGCCGGCCCGCCCATGAGCGCGCCGAGGATCATCCCGTTCCACCGCTTGCCGAGCAGGCCGAACGCCTGAGTCAACGCAGCGTCGCAGATCGCAGGCGTGTGTACGCCCTGCTCCGGCTCGTGCGTCGCCATAGTCACATCGTACCGACTCCCCTTCGGCATGTTACTTTGAAAAACGAAGCGACATGCACTCTCGAAGTGGAGACACAACTTCGGCGTCTCGCAGCACGCCAAGGCCTGGTTCGACCTGGTGATGACCGACCCGCGGGCCAAGCAGGGACAGCTGCTCGCCGGCAGGCCGGTCGTGCTGGCCACGGTCCGCGGCGGCGGGTACGGGACCGGCACGCCGCGGGAGGGCTGGGACCACTCGACCGGATACCTGCGGCGGATGCTGGCCGACGTCTGGGGTGGCCAAGACGGCCGCGCTCACGTAGGCCGCCCGGTCCGTCGCCGCCTCAGACGTAGCGGTTCGGGATCGGGTTGTAGGAGTTGGCACCGACGCCGATCGCGATGATCGGGCCGGCGGCGGACCGGAACCAGCGCATCAGCCAGACCAGCTCCGACGCCGCGACGGCAACGCAGCCAGCGGTCGCGGAGGAGTTCTTCACGTGCAGGAAGAACGCCGACCCTTTGCCGCGGACCGCGCCCGTCCCGTACGGGGCTGGCGCGTTGTAGCCGATGAACACGCCGTAGTCGTACGAGCCGGGGAAGCTGCTCAGCCGCTCGATGGAGCCGTAGCCGGCCGGGCAGGTGCCGGGGGCGCAGCGGCGGTGCTGGTTGATCACGGTGCCGGTGGACCCGGTCCACACATCGTTCCGGTCGACCTGGAAGTACGACGTGCTGACGCCGGGGTTGGGCTTGATCCCGAACGGCTGGCTCAGCTTGTAGCGGCCGGTCGGAGTCCGGGACAGGCCCTCGGAGGTCGCGCCCATGCCCTGGGAGCCGATCCGCGCGTTCGGGAAGCGGGCGACCCGCTTGTAGCGCCCGTCGGGCTGGCGGGCCCACGCCTCCACGGTCGCCATGGTGCTCGTCGCGCTCGGCGCGGAGACGGTGACCACCTGACCGGCCGTGGTCGCGGCCGCCCCGGCCGGACTCGACGGCCCGGCCACCAGCGCACCGACCAGTGCCAGCGCGGCAGCGACGGTCACGGCCACGACGCCTCTCCGCACCGGTTCCCCCTCGTATCCCATGATCGCGGGCGGAACGGTAGCAGTCCCCCACGGCCCGACACGCCAGCTGTTCGCCGACCGGTCGTTGTCGTGTGGTGACCGAACGCGCGATCATCAGCCGCACCGTGTCACAGCGCTCGTGAGGTCGAGGAGAGACCATGTTCGAGGGACGCGTGCTCCTGCGGGAAGGCAGCCGCTACTGGTGGGTCCTGCTGATATCCGGCATCGCCTGGCTGGTGGTCGCGTGGCTGGTGCTGCGCGCGAACATCACCTCGCTGACGACGGTCGGCATCCTGCTGGGCATCCTGTTCATCGCGGCTGGGATCAACGAGGTGGTCTTCGCCGGCGCCGTCGGCGGAGGCTGGAAGTTCCTGCACTACGCGATGGGGGTCATCTTCCTGCTCGGTGGTCTGTGGGCGTTCATCCGGCCGATCAACACGTTCTTCGCTCTTGCGTCCGTGCTTGGTCTCATCCTGCTGTTCTACGGGGCCTTCGAGATCGTGCGGGGCGTGGCCTCGCGGGACGAGAACCGGTTCTGGTGGATCGGCCTGGTCACCGGGATCCTGCTGATCCTGCTGGCCTTCTGGGTGTCCAGCTCGGACCGCGAGTTCAACCTGGCCAACCGGGCGTTCCTGATCCTGTTCTGGGTCGGCTTCATGGCACTGATCCGCGGGTTCACGCAGATCATGCTGGCCTTCTCACTCCGCCACGCCGGGCGCGAACTCGACGCGGAGGACGCCCGGGCGACCGCCATCCCGTGACGACCGGCCGCGTCATCCCAGCGGGGCTGACGCGGCCGCACTCACTGGTCAGAGGCCGCGGTCATCTCGGCAAGGTGCGCCTCACACGCGGGTGCCGATGCAGAACGGGTGGCCGGCCGGGTCGAGCATGACGACGTTGCCCTGGGCTCGATGCGGCTGGAAGTCACAGGTCACGGCGCCCAACGCCTGCAGGCGCGACTCGGCCCCATCGAGGTCGTCGATCCAGAGTTCGAGATGGAACTGGATCGGCACGTCCTGCTGCGGCCAGGTCGGCGCCTGATACCCGTCGACACGACGCAGGAGGATCAGCGGTCCCTGGTCGAGGTGGATCCAGGCGCCCGTGTCGTCCTCATGACTGGTCCGGGCGCCGAACGCCTGCGCGTAGAAGTCGATCATCGGCCGCAGGTCCAGACAGTCCACCGTAATGGCCGCCAACTCGACGATCGGAGCCGACCGGTCGGCAGGACCGCCCTGCAGATCCATCCCGGAACCCAAGACCCGCCTCGGCTTCGGCGACGTGGGGCTGTGGGACGCTCCTCTGGTGGTGGCGACGCCGACGGACCCGTTCGGAGGCGTGGATCCGATGTGGCGACCATGCTTTCTGCTGGCATGGCAGGCATTCCAGGCCGCGAGCATCTCGGTCGGCGCGGTCCTGGTCGACCCGAACGGCGAGAAGGTCAGCTGCGGTCGAAATCGAAGTAACGAGAGGACCGGCCCTGTCGGGCATGTCGTCGGTAGCTATATCGCCCACGCCGAGATCAACGCGCTCGCCACAGTGCCGCCCGGCGACTACAGCCACCACACCCTTTACACCACCCTCAAGCCGTGTTTCCTGTGCACCGCGGCATTGCGGCACAGCCATGTCGGTGTCGTCCGGTACGCCGCCCCGGACCCGATGTGGCGCGGCGTGGAGCGGCTGCCACAGCTCAACCATCAGATGGCCCGGCGATGGCCGGAGCGCGACGGCCCGCTCGGTGGTCACCTCCAGACCTGGGCCGCGCTGCTGCCGCTGGTCGCAGCAGTCGAACGAGGAGTCGCCTCCGTCCAGGAATGCCACGCCGCGACCATGCCGCAGGTGCTCGCGCTGGCCCGCAGATGGGCCGGGGCGACGGCCGACCGCCTGCGTGCTCTGGACCTGGACTCGGCGCTGGAGCTGACCTGGTCCGAAGTGCGGAGGGCGTGGGATTCGAACCCACGAGGAGCAAGCTCCTAGCGGTTTTCAAGACCGCCGCCATCGGCCACTAGGCGAGCCCTCCCACCTGCGGCTTTCACGCTCGACCATCGCTCGCGTTCCCGCTCTGGTCCACGCCTGGTCCACAGGCCGGCTCTGGTCCCTCGTCGGCGTCCGGAGCCGCCGTCAGTGTCCCACGACGCGCACCCGAGTACGTGCCGACGCGACGCCCGAACGGAAGCCGGTGGCAGGTCGCGTCGGCGCGAGCGGGCAGCCTGAACTACGGCCGTACCTGGCCTAGCTGCTCCGGCGGATCGGCCACGGCGGCCGGGCTCGTGTCCGCGCCCGGCTTCGCCGGGAGATGGCGGCGGTGTGTGAGCTGTGGCAGGCGAATCCGCAGTGGCGTGGCGCTCCGAGTGCGCGGCACACCGGATCTCCGCGCGAATTTGGCCCGCAGCGGGCGCTCGACGAACCGGAAACTGGTCTCGGCCACCACGACGAACAGCACAATCCAGACGATGTCACCGAGCAGCGTATATCCAAGCGCCTTGAGTATGACGATGCGCGCCAGATCGTTCCAGAGATAGATGGAATACGACCGCTCGCCGAGCCACCGCATCGGGCCGCTCGCCAGCAGCGACCCAATTGCCGATCCCGGGCGTATCAGGACGCCGATCAAGATTACGAGCGCCAGCACGGTCCCCGCGACGGTCACCAGGGAGGTGCGCTCGGTGTCGTTCCGATAGGCGAGGACGGGCAGGAGGACAACGGCCAGCAGCGCGCCGGGCGCGAGATATCGGAGCGTACGAGGCAACCAATGGTTGTGAACGACGATCGCGAGCAATGAGCCCACCAGGATAGGCAGAGCGTTCGTGTCACTCCCGACGTACTCGTGCCGATCGAAGAACACCTCTCGGCTCAGGCCGAGGTAGAGGTTGAGCGCCAGGGTGATCCCGATGAACATCGCGGTGAGCGCGGCGAACAGCCTGGGGTTGCGGCGATAGCCCAAGAGCAGTGCGAATGCCCACAGCAAGTAGTACTGCTCTTCGATCGACAGCGACCAGGTGAAGTTGAGATAGTCCTGCGTAGCGAAGAAGTGGCCGGACCAGTCGAAGAGGCTCGTCGTATATACGACCGCAGCGCCGGCGGGTGCGAAGATCTGGCCGACACCGAGATGCACCGGATCGGGGAATGCTCGTCGATCTATGAGCAGCACCACGACCGTCACCGCCACGACCGTCAGCAACGCGGGCCAGAGGCGTGCGGCGCGTCGGCGATAGAACGCGCGCACATTGATGGTGCCGCCGTCGAGTTCGCGGAGCAATAGCGTGGTGATGAGGAACCCCGACAGGCAGAAGAACACCGTCACACCGACGAAGCCGTCGATGAGCGGCCTGGTCGGAGCATGTTGGCCGAGGACCAGAAGAATTGCCACGGCACGGACGCCATCCAATCCAGGAACGTAATAGCGGTTGCCGTGCACGGCCCGACCTTAGCAAGGTCTGTCCCGGCTGGGCCGGACCGTCACGTGATGCAGCCGCCCCTGCTCTGCGTAATCGACGGCAGCCCGGCCGAATGGCGTTACTACGTCGATCACAGGCCCACCACGTGAATCGCGGGTATCCCGCGATGTCCTCAGCCGGAGTCCAGCCGCAGGTCTCGCGACGTCGTCTCGGTCGCTGCGGGATCGAGTTGCGGCCGCTGACGTGGACCATGCTGCGGCGGTGCGCGAGTCGGCGGCGGAGCTGGAGGGGATGGTGCCCCAGGAGCGCCTCCTGTTGCCGTGCCGGGGCCGGCGCGCCGGCGTGGCTGACCGGCTGCCGCTGGGCCGTCTATGCCGGCGCCGGGCGATCCGGCCGACGAGTGCAAGGCGCCCGGGGTCGCAGCCGGCTACGTCTCTGCACCGCCAGCCGCAGCACCGACGTACGCACCCGGGCGGACCGCGCCGGCCACCAGCAGGTGCCGCGGCCGGCTATGTCTCTGCACCGCCAGCCGCAGCACCGACGTACGCACTTGACGAGGAACCGGCAGACGATCTCCGGCCGGCTACGTCTCTGTGCCGCCAGCCGGAGCAGAGACGTAGTCCGACGCCGGACTACCCGGTCAGGCAGACGATCCCCGGCCGGCTACGCCTCTGCGCCCCGAGCCGGAGCAGAGACGTAGTCCGACGCCGGACCAGCTGATGCCGCGGCCGGCTACGTCTCTGCACCACCAGCCGCAGCACCGACGCACACACCCTGGACGGAACACGCCGGCCAGCGGTGCCAGCGACCGCGACCGCGCCCGAATCGGTCCGTTCGGTCCGGTTGCGAGCGGTGAACAGGGGGAGGAGGGTGAAATCACTCACACGGGAGGAGCCGACCATGGGTGGCTTCATGGACAAGGCGAAGGAGTTCGCCGACCAGCACGACGAGCAAGTCGACCAGGGCATGGAGAAGGCCGGGGACTTCGCCGACGAGAAGACCGGCGGCAAGTACGGCGAGCAGGTCGACCGGGGGGTGGACGCGGCCCAGGAGCGTACGGGCGACGGCGACACCCAGCCGTAAGATTGATACTTTCCGGGCCCCGGGAGCGATCGTGCTCCCGGGGTTCGCCTATGCCGCTGACCTGCTCGGATGCCGTCGTCTAAGGACCTTAGGCCACCTCAGGCCGAGCCGGGCCGCGGGACTGCGTGACCTTCCGATGCCGCAGGTGCCACCTCAGGACGATTCTCGATCACGTCAACGAGAGAGAGTGATCCGAGGAGCGCACACGATGTCTGGTTACTACTACGGTCCCGCGCTCGACACCGAGCTCGACTACCGCCGCGCGAACCTGCGCCGCGAGGCCGCGGACTACCGGCTGGCCCGGACCGCGCGCCGCGCCGCTCGCACCGGCCGCCACTTCGGCCGGCGCACGGCCCACTGACCCCGGGGGCCGGTGAAGGGGAACCGGCTCGGGAGATCGCGCGGACACCTGACCTCCACACCACGACGGCCCGGCGAGGGGTGCTCGCCGGGCCGTCGTTGGTGTCTGCGGCTCCCCCGGCCCCGGCCCGACTTCAGCCCACAGGAAAGCGCTGAGGTTCTGTCGTACCGCGGTGGGACGATGGCCTCGTGTCCAGGATGGGGTCGGAGAAGCCGCTGATCGGCCGGGGCGCGGAGCTCGCCCGGCTGTCCGCGGCGGTGGAGCGCGCCCGGGCCGGTTCGCCGGCGGCGGTGTTGCTCTCCGGCGACGCCGGCGTGGGCAAGACCCGGCTGCTCACCGAGCTGTGCCAGCGGGCCCGCCAGAGCGGCGCCACCGTGGTCGTCGGGCACTGCGTCGACCTCGGCGCGGTCGGCCTGCCCTACCTGCCGTTCGCCGAGGCGCTGCGCCAGCTCGCCGACCTGGCCGGCGAGGACGGGCCGCTCGCCGAGGCGCTGCGCGACCGCCCCGCCCTCGACCGGCTCATCACCCGACCCGGCCGTCCGGCCGCGGCACCGGCGGCCGACGACGACGCGGCCAGGCTGCAGCTGTTCGACGCGGTCGCCGGCGCGCTCGGCGACGCGGCCGAGATCGCCCCGCCGCTGCTGCTGGTCATCGAAGACCTGCACTGGGCCGACCAGTCCACCCGCGACCTGCTCGCGTTCCTGCTGGCCCGGCTGCGGTCCGAGCGGGCGGCCGTCATCGCCTCCTACCGGGCCGACGACCTGCACCGCCGCCACCCGCTGCGCCCGCTGCTCGGCGAGTTGCTGCGGCTGCCGATCGTCGAGCGGCTGGAGCTGTCCCCGTTCACGCCGGCCGAGCTCGGTGACTACCTGCGGACGCTGTCCGGCGGCCCGGTGCCCGACCCGTTGGTGCGCGACGTGCTCGCCCGCTCCGAGGGGAACGCCTACTTCGCCGAGGAGCTGCTGGCCGCCGGCCTGGCCGCCGACCCAGGCCTGCCGACCGCGCTGGCCGACGTGCTGCTGGCCCGGCTCGAGCGGCTGCCGGCGGCCGTGCAGCGGGTGGCCCGGGTCGCCTCGGTCGCCGGGCGGCGGGTCAGCCACTCGCTGCTGCAGGCCGCGACCGGGATGCCCGAGGTCGAGCTGGAGGAGGCGCTGCGCGAGGCGGTCACCCACCACGTGCTCGTCGCCGACGGCGGGTCGTACGTGTTCCAGCACGCACTGCTGCAGGAGGCGGTCTACGGCGACCTGCTGCCCGGCGAGCGGGTCCGGCTGCACGGCACCTACGCGAAGCTGTTCGCCGAGGGAGTGGAGAGCAGCGCGGCGGAGCTCGCCTACCACTCGCTGGAGAGCCACGACCTGCCCCGGGCGCTGTCCGCCTCGGTGCAGGCGGCGACCGAGGCGATGGACCTGCACGCGCCGGTCGAGGCGCTGCGCCAGCTGGAGCGGGCTTTGCAGCTGTGGGCCGCGGTGCCCGACGCCGAGCAGCGGGCCGGCAGCGACCTGGTCACGCTGCAGCTCACCGCCGCGCAGGCCGCGGCCAGCGCCGGTGAGCTGAGCCGGGCGGTGGCCCTGGCCGCCGACGCGACCGCGCTGGCCGACCGCGAGTCCCCGGGCAGCGCGCGGGCCGCGGGCGCGCGGGAGATGCTGGCGCTGCACCTGCTCGGCGCCGACCGGCCCAAGGAGGCGTACGTGGCGACCGGCGAGGTGCTCGACACGGTGCCCGCCGACCCGCCGTCGTGGGCCAGGGTGTGGGCCGCGGCGACCCGGGCCCGCTCGGCGGTCAACCTCGACCGGCACACCGAGGGGAAGGGCTGGGCCGAGGAGGCGCTGGTCGGCGCCCGCGCCCTCGGGCTGCCCGACGCCGAGGCCGACGCGCTGACCAGCCTCGCTCTGGTAGCCGAGATCGAGGGCGACTCGACCGAGTCGCAGACCCGGCTGGCCGAGGCGCGCGACCGCGCCCGGGAGGCCGGCGACCTGTCGGTCGAGGGGCGCGCCCACTACAACCTCGCCGCGAGCTACTACTACGCCGGCGACATCACCACCGCGCTGGCCTGCATGGACGCCGGGGTTGCCCGGGCGACCGAGACCGGCCTGACGTTCAGCGTGTACGGGCTGGAGATCCGGGTGCTGCAGGTCATCGCCCGGTACGTGACCGGCGACTGGGACGGCAGTCTGGAGGCCGCTGAGCTCGCCGGCGACGCCGCACCCGACATCGTGCTGGCCCGGCTGGCCGCGGCCGCGCTCTACGTCGAGGTCGGTCGGGGGCTGCCGACCGCGATCGAGCGGGTCGCGCAGCTGCGCGGCTCCTGGAGCAAGGACGCCAGCCTCGCGCTGGTCGCCGGTGGCTGCGAGGTCGACCTGTTGCGCTGGCGCGGCGACCTGGACGGCGCCGCGGACGCCGCCGACCGCGCGATCGAGTACGTCACACGGCGCTGGGACAAGTGGTATCTCGGCGGCATCTGGCTGTCCGCGCTCGGCCTTGCCGCGCTGGCCGACCGGGCTGACGGCGAGCGGCTGCGCGGCGAGGACGACGCGGTCGCGGCGACCGTACGGCGCGGCGAAGGGCTGATCGAACGGGCCCGGATGACGGCCAAGCGGGGCCGGCCGCGGCACGGGCGGATCGGCCCGGAGGGACTGGCGTGGCTGGCCAGGGCCGAGGCCGAGTGGTCCCGGCTGTCCGGTCCGTCCGACCCCGACCTGTGGCGCGAGGCGCTGCGGATCTTCGGCTACGGCTACCCGTACGAGGAGGCGCGCTGCCGGTGGCGGCTGGCCGAGGCGCTGCTGGCCCAGGACCGGCGGGACGAGGCGGCGGCCGAGGTCGGCGCGGCGTACGAGATCGCGGTCCGGCTCGGCGCGACGCCGCTGAAGGAGGCGCTGGAGGCGCTGGCCCGGCGCGGGCGGCTCGAGGCCGGGCTGCCGGTGCCGGTCCGGGTCGACCAGACGCTGACCGCCCGGGAGCGCGACGTGCTGGCGCTGCTCGCCCGCGGCCGCACCAACCGGCAGATCGGCCGCACGCTGTTCATCTCCGAGAAGACGGCGAGCGTGCACGTGTCCAACATCCTCAGCAAGCTCGGCGCCTCCGGCCGCACCGAGGCGGTCGCGATCGCCTCCCGCCGCGGCCTGGTCCCGGTCGAATCCTCCCAGGCCGGCTGACCACCCCGGCGGCCGGCTCATCGTCGGGCGCGGGGTCGCTCGACTTGGGCGCCGGCCGAGTCCTCGGAGCGCGGGTCATGGAGCACGGGTCGTGTGCGGTGGGTGGGCGCCGGCCGGTCGTGCGGCCGTCCGGCCGGCGCCCGGAAGGGCGGCGCCGGAGGTGCCGGCGCCGCCGGGTCCTAGCGGCGGATCAGCGCGAGCGCCGCCTTCGCGGCGGCCACGCCGGCGGCGGACTGCACCGGGTCGACGGTCCAGTCCGGGTGCCCCGGCATCGGCGGGGTCTTCGTGCCGAACAGCCAGTCGGTGAGGAACGCGGTCTGGTCGTGCCCGGACACCTTCGAGGCCAGCGCGATGAAGTCCGGGGTGCCCGCCGTGCTGCCGCCGTACTTCGTCACCCAGGCCCGCTCCAGCCGGTTGAACGCAGCGGTCCCGATCCGCTCCCGCAGCGCGAACAGCACCAGCGCGCCGCCGTCGTAGACGTTGTTGTTGAACAGGTTGTCCGCCGGCGGCGAGGCGACCGGACCGAAGTCGTGCCGCCACTGGTCACCGAGCGCGTACGCCTGCCGCATCCGTGCCGCGAACGACTCGAACCCCTTGGCGTCCGCGAACGTGCCCTCGTACCAGGTCGCGTGGCCCTCGTTCAGCCAGACGTCCGCCCACTTCTCCGGCGACACGTCGTCCCCGAACCACTGGTGCGCCAGCTCGTGCACCTGGACCGGCGCGTAGCCCGCCTCCGGCGCGTTGCCGGTGAACACGAAGTCCGGGAACAGCGACAGCGTCTGCGTCTCCAGCGCGAACCCGAACACCAGCGGCGCGGCCAGCACGCCGTACTCGCCGAACGGGTACGGCCCGACCCGCGCGGTCATGAACCGCAGGTGCTCGGCCTCGTTCCGCAGCTTCGCGCCGACCACCGCGGCCTCCGCCGTCGGCACCACGTCCCGCAGCAGCACGCCGCCCGGCCCGGGGCGGGTCAGCACCGTGTAGTGCCCGACCGCGATCTGGGCGAGCTCGGTCGCCATCGGCGGGTTCTCCCGGTAGGTCCACGTCGTGGTCGCACCGTGCGGGACCTTCCTCACCAGCGCGCCGTTCGCCACCGCGGTGAGGTCGCTCGGCGCCGTCAGCGTGAAGTCGTACGACGCCTTGTCCCGCGGGTGGTCGTTGGACGGGAACACCGTGTGCGAGCAGTTCGGCTGGCCGGCGATGACGAACCCGTCGGCGCTCGGGAACCAGGCCGTGCCCGTGAGCGGTGGCGGCGTCGGGCAGTTGTGCGCGCCGCGGGGATCCGCCACGTATCGCACCGTCACGGAGAACCGCTGGTTCTGCCGGATCGGCTTGCGCGGGGTGATGATCAGCTCCGCGCCCTCCCGGGAGAACGTGACCGGCCTGCCGTCGAACCGTACGGACGCGATCGTGTTTCCGTCGAAGTCGAGATCGAACCTGGTCAGCGCCTGGTCCGCCCTGGCCCGGATCGTGGTGACCGCGTCCACCAGCTTCGTGCCGGCGTGATACGTCATGCCGATCGAGTAGTGGGTGACGTCGTAGCCACCGTTGCCGAGCCCCGGGAACAGCGGGTCGCCGATCCCGGGCGCACCCGGGACCGGCCGTGCCGGCGCGGCGGAGGCGGCCGGCGCGAGGCCGGCGACCATGCCGGCTGTCAGGGCGGCGACGAGTGATCCGGCCGCCGCGGCGAGGCGGAAGCGTGTCATGAGCCCTCCTGCTCGTACGTCGACTTGCTTCGGGCTTCGTACGAGGCAGGGACGCTATGTGCTCGCTGTGTGCAATTGGGTAACGACAGGGCAGCGTTTGGGCGACACCCGGAATCGGGAACAACTCGGACCGACAACGAGCCACGGGGGTCGGGAGAAATCAGGAGGTTCACCGTGGTCACCCGCACGCGGTACCGATCGCCGGGCAGTGTGATTTCCACCATCGCCGGCATCGTCGCCGCCATCATCATCCTCGGGATCGTCCTTGTGCTGATCAAGGCGAACCCGAACAACGAGATCGTCAACGTCATCCTCGACGTCGGCCGGTTCCTGACCACGCCGTTCCACGGCCTCTTCCCGCAGGACAACCCGCGTCAGGACATCCTGGTCAACTGGGGCATCGCCGCGGTCGTGTACCTGATCGTGGGTGCGCTGCTCGCCCGGCTGGCCCGCCGCTGATCCGAGTCGTTCGCTTGCCGACGACGCCCACCCGGGGCAGTGTTCCCGTGGTGGGCGTCGTCGTGTCTGAGACATCGTGACCGCGCCGGCCGCCCAGGTGCGCCTCGGCGAGGCCCCCGGCCGCTGGGTCCTGCTGGCCACCGTGCTCGGCTCCGGCATGGCATTCCTCGACGCCACGGTGGTCAACGTCGCGCTGCCGACCATCGGCGACGACCTCGGCGCAGACCTCGGCGGCCTGCAGTGGACGCTGAACGGCTACACGTTGACCCTGGCGTCGTTCATCCTGCTCGGCGGTTCGCTCGGCGACCGGCTCGGCCGGCGACGGGTGTTCGTGATCGGCACGATCTGGTTCGCGCTCGCGTCGGCGCTGTGCGGAATCGCCTCGAACATCGACATGCTGGTCGGCGCCCGCCTGCTGCAGGGCGTCGGCGGCGCGTTGATGACCCCGGGCAGCCTCGCGATCATCTCCGCCTCGTTCGTCGCGAGCGACCGCTCCCGGGCGATCGGAGCCTGGTCGGGTCTGGGCGGCATCGCCGGCGCGGCCGGCCCGTTCATCGGCGGCTGGCTGATCCAGGCCTGGACCTGGCGGCTGGTGTTCCTGGTCAACCTGCCGCTCGCGGCACTGGTGGTCTGGATCTCCCTCCGGCACGTGCCGGAGTCGGTCGACCCGACCGCGGGCTCCAGGTTCGACGTGCCCGGCACCCTGCTCGGAGCGCTCGGCCTGGCCGGACTGACCTACGCGTCGATCGCCGGCGGCGAGCACGGAGCCGACCCGATGGTCGTCGCCACCGGCGTGCTCGGCGTGCTCGCACTGGCCGGGTTCGTCTGGGTCGAGCGGACCAGCGAGCACCCGCTGGTGCCGACCGGCCTGTTCCGGTCCCGGCAGTTCACGGTGGCCAACATCGTGACGTTCGTCGTGTACGGCGCACTCGGAGCGGTGCTGTTCCTGCTGGTCCTGCAGCTGCAGGTGGTCTCCGGCTTCAGCCCGCTGGCGGCGGGTGCCTCGCTGTTGCCGTTCACGCTGATCATGCTGGTCCTGTCGGCGCAGTCGGGGGCGCTGGCGGACAAGATCGGGCCGCGGCTGCAGATGACCGCGGGCCCGCTGATCGCCGCCCTCGGCCTGCTGCTCATGCTCCGGATCGGCGCGGACGCGTCGTACGTGACCGACGTGCTGCCCGCGGTCGTGGTCTTCGGGCTGGGGATGACCACGCTGGTCGCGCCGCTGACCTCGACCGTGCTCGCGGCCGCGCCGACCAAACACGCGGGCGCCGCCTCCGGGGTCAACAACGCGGTGGCCCGCAGCGCCGGGCTTCTCGCGGTCGCGGTGGTGCCGCCGGTCGCGGGGCTCACCGGCACGGTCTACCGGGACCCGACCGCGTTCAGCAGCGGCTTCCACATGGCGGTCTGGATCGGCGCCGGGATGCTCGCGGCCGGTGGGTTACTGTCCGCGGTGGGCATCAGCAACCAGCCCGAAGGGGCGGAACGCCAGCCCGCCGAGCACCACTACTACTGCCCGATCGACGGACCGCACGCGGAAGCGGCCCAATCCGCAGGAGTGCAGGGGACACCATGACGAGCGAGCGTTCGATCCTGAACCACATCGACGAGCTGGTCGCCGAGGAGCACACGCTGCGCTCCCGGCACACCGGCGGCCAGGGGCTGACCGACGCCGAGCGGGAGCGGATGGCCGAGCTCGAGGTGCAGCTCGACCAGGCCTGGGACCTGTTGCGGCAGCGCCGGGCCAGGTCCGAGTACGGCGACGACCCGGAGGGCGCGTCCGAGCGGCCGCCGGGCGAGGTCGAGACCTACCTGCAGTAAAGCCCCGGCACGCCCTCGGGTCAGGAGCTCACGTCCTTGGTCGTGATCCGCGACCAGGCCAGCGAACCGAAGATCAGCACGTACGCGGCGGTGGCCGCGAGGCCCTTGGTGACCGCGCCGGTGGCGATCGGGTCGCGCAGCAGGTCGCCGTAGTCGAGCCAGTAGTGGCTGAACAGCCACGGCGCCAGCCAGTCGAGCTGCGGGACCTGGTTGAGCACCTGGCTCAGCACGGCCAGCACCGCGGTCGTCGCCATCGCGGCGATCGCCGACTCGGTCAGGGTGGAGACGAACAGGCCGATCGCGGCCAGACCGGCCATCATCGCGGCGATGTAGAGCGCCACCAGCAGCAGCCGCGCCAACCCCGCCCCGTACGAGACCTGGGTGCCGGACAGCAGCGTGACCGGCCCGATCGGGAACAGCAGCGCCCCCATCAGCGTGCCCACGACCGCGACGATGAACGCGGCGGCGAGGCAGTAGGCCAGGGCGCCGGCGTACTTGACCGCGAGCAGGCGGGTCCGGGACACCGGCACCACCAGCAGGTAGCGCAGCGTGCCGAGGGAGGCCTCGCCGGCCACCGACTCGCCGGCCACCACCGCGACTGCCAGCGGCAGGAACAGTGGCAGCACCACGGTCAGCGCGGTCAACGCGACGAAGATCCCGTTGGCGGTGATCGAGAACAGGAACGGCGGCCCGTCCCGGCCGTCGTTCACCGGCGCGGTCACCTTGATCGCGATCGCGATGACGATCGGAATCCCGGCCAGCACGGCCAGGATCGCCAGGTTGCGCCGGCGCCCGAACACCATGCCCAGCTCCGAACGCAGGAACCGGGTGCTGACCACGGGCGGCCGGCGGACGGCAGGGGCGGTGGCGACCGCCGACATCTCAGCCGCTGACATCGAAGCCCTCCCCGGTCAGCGCCACGAACACGTCCTCGAGGCCGGCCTCGTCGAGGGTGAACTGCCGTACCGGCACGCCGGCGTGCACCAGCGCGGCCAGCACCTTCTCCGGCTCCGCCTCGCCGAGCGCGGCGGTGACGTGCCGGCCCTCGATCGGCCCGGGGGTCAGGCCGAGCTCGGCCAGCGCGCGGACGGCCGCGGCGGGAGCGGTGGTCTCGACCGCGACCCGGGGCTGCTGGCTGCGGCGCAGCTCGTCGAGGGTGCCCTGGGCGACCAGCTTGCCGACGTGCATGACGCCGACATGCGTGCAGATCTGCTCGACCTCGGACAGCAGGTGGGAGGAGATCAGCACGGTGACGCCGTCGGAGGCGAGCTCCTGGACCAGCGTGCGGACCTCCCGGGTGCCCTGCGGGTCGAGGCCGTTCGTCGGCTCGTCGAGCACGAGCAGCTCGCGCGGCTGCAGCAGGGCGGCGGCGATGCCGAGCCGCTGCCGCATTCCCAGCGAGTAGGCCCGGTAGCGCTTCTTCGCCGCCGCGGTCAGGCCGACGCGGTCGAGCGCGGTGTCGATCCGGCGGCGCGCGGTGGCCGGGTCGGCGGTGCGGTCGGCCGCGTCCAGCCGGGCCAGGTTCGCCCGGCCGGACAGGTACGGGTGGAAGGCCGGGCCCTCGACCAGCGCGCCGACCCGGGGCAGCACCTGCGCCGCGCCTGCCGGCATCGACCGGCCGAGCAGGGTGTGGCTGCCGGCGGTCGGGCTGACCAGGCCGAGCAGCATCCGGATCGTCGTCGTCTTGCCCGAGCCGTTGGGGCCGAGGAAGCCGTAGACCGCGCCGTGCGGGACGAGCAGGTCGATCCCGGCGACGGCGAGCTGGCCGCCGCGGAACCGCTTCGCCAAGCCCGTCGTGGTCACCGCCGTGGCGTCCGGGTCGAGCCGGGGAGCGGGTCCGGACACGGCCGAGCCGGCCGCACCCTGCTGGGGCACGGCCGGCTCGAGACTCCGCGCCGTCACTTCGCCGCCGCGTAGAGCAGGTCCGGCGGCACCATCCCGACGATCAGCCGGCCGTCGTCGGTGATCAGTGCCGAGACCAGCGTCGAGGTCATCAGCCGGCCGCTGCCCCAGCTGCCGTCGACCCGCGGCAGCTGCTCGAGGAACCCACCCAGCGAGCCGCTGTCCCGGCCGGTGTCCGACGGGGTCGGCGCCGGCAGCACCGCCACCGTGGTCCAGCCCGAGCCGACCGTCCTGATCGCGTCGCGGGCGCGCTTCGCCTCACCGGGCGACGGCCCCTGGTGGACCGGCAGCGTGCCCTCGGTCACCTTCGTGCCGGGCGGTGGGTTGAAGGAGAACTGCGCCGCTGGCGGCACCTCGAAGCTCACCGAGCTGAAGCCGACCGAGAACGCGGGCCCGTTGCCGCTGTTCTTGCCGAAGACCTGCACCCGCAGCGGCAACGAGGTCTTCGAGTCGACCGCCAGCCGGATCTGCCCCACCAGCGACCGGGTGTCCTTCGGCGCCAGCACCAGCTCGTACGCGCTGCGCCCGGCGACCGACGTGGTCGAGGACGTGCTCACCTTCGTGGTCGGGTCGAGCGCCTTGAGCGCGGCGTCGGCGGCCTGCTGCGGGGTGACCCCGGCGGGCAGGCCGTCGGCCTCGTGCTTGCCCGCCTTGCCGGCCGGAACGGTGAAGTGGGTGGCCGAGTTGGACTCGCTGGACCAGACCCAGGCGTTGGTGCCGTTGCGGACGACGTCGGTCTCGCCGAGCGAGCCGAGCAGGGCGACCCGCTGCTTGTCGTCCCCGGCGTACCAGACCCGGAGGGTGTGCGAGCCGGTCAGCAACGAGGTCAGCGATGAGCTGCCGCTGCCGACCTGGGGCAGCTGCGGGAGGCCGAGGTCGGAGTCCTGCACCACCGTGCCGGACAGGCCGTCGACGCTCGCGCGCTGCAGGTCGACCAGCAGCTGGCCGGCGCTCTTGGCCGGCAGCGACGGGTTCGCCTCGGCGGTGAACACGCCGGAGGCGACGGCCGCGACGGCCGCCGCCGCGACGACGGGGGCGCCCCAGCGGAGCAGGCGCAGGTGGGTCGGTGCAGTCATGAGGTGATCCTCCGTCCGGCCTACTGAGAGCACCCTGAGATGCACAACACCAGCTCAGCTACCCACACCATTCCCACAGCCACCCACCCTGATCCCGCGCAACTCGCGCCGCCGCCCCGCCGAGGGTCGGACGCCTGTCGGTCAGGCGACCGCCCCGAGTAGGGCACCCGGCGCGGGGCCGGGACGGCCGGCCCGCACGGTGGGACGGAGTGGATCAGGGGTGGGGGGTGGTGGCGTCGCGCAGGGCAGCGGGGACGTGGGCGACGTCGGGCTCGTCCGGGCGGAAGTCCGGCCGCGCGGTCCGCTCCACTCCGGCCGCCTCGTACGCCGCGTCCGCGTCCAGCGTCTCGTGCCGCAGCAGCGCCTCGGCCAGCCGCTCCAGCCGGTCGCGGTTGTCCCGCAGCACCTCCAGTGCCCGCGCGTAGCACTCGTCGACGATCCGCCGCGCCTCCGCGTCGACCAGCTCCCTGGTCGCCTGGGACGGCCCGTTCGAGTCGCCGAGGAACGGCTGCTCGGTGCCCTCGGCCGGCAGCACCGCGATCGGCCCGATCTTCGGCGACATGCCCCACCGGCCGACCATCTGCCGGGCGATCCGGCTGACCTGGTCGAGGTCTGACTCGGCCCCGGTCGAGGTCGTCCCGTAGACGACCTCCTCCGCGGCCTTGCCGCCGAGAGCGCCGACGATCCGGCCGCGCAGGTAGTCCTCCGAGTACGCGTACTGATCGGACTCCGGGCTCTGGAAGGTGACGCCGAGCGCGTGCCCGCGCGGGGTGATCGACACCTTCCGCACCGGGTCGGCACCCGGGGTCAGCATGCCGAGCAGGGCGTGGCCGCCCTCGTGGTGCGCGGTCCGCCGGCGCTCCTCCACGGTCAGCATGATCTTGCGCGGCGTGCCGAGGACCACCTTCTCCAGCGCGTCGGTGAAGTCGGCCTGCTGCACCTGGGTGTGCCCGCGCCGGGCGGCGGTCAGGGCTGCTTCGTTGACCAGGTTGCGCAGGTCGGCACCGACCATGCCGGGCGTGGTCGCGGCCAGCGCGGCCAGGTCGACGTCGGGCCCGAGCGGCACCCGCCGGGTGTGCACCTCGAGGATCTTGCGCCGGCCCTCCTGGTCCGGCGGGCTGACCGTGACCCGGCGGTCGAACCGGCCCGGCCGCAGCAGCGCCGGGTCGAGCACGTCCGGCCGGTTGGTCGCGGCCAGCACGACCACGCCCTCGGTGCCGGTGAAGCCGTCCATCTCGGTGAGGATCTGGTTGAGCGTCTGCTCCCGCTCGTCCACGCCGCCGATGCTGCCGCCGCCGCGGGCGCGGCCGATCGCGTCCAGCTCGTCGATGAAGATGATCGCCGGTGCGGCCTTCTTCGCCGTCTCGAACAGGTCGCGCACCCGGGACGCGCCGACACCGACGATGAACTCGATGAACTCGGACGCCGACAGGTGGAAGAACGGCACGTTGGCCTCGCCGGCCACCGCCCGGGCCAGCAGCGTCTTGCCGGTGCCCGGCGCGCCGGCCAGCAGCACGCCCTTCGGGATGGCCGCGCCGAGCGCGGTGTACTTGCGCGGGTTGCGCAGGAAGTCGACCACCTCGGCGAGCTCGTTCTTCACCTCGTCGATGCCGGCGACGTCGGCGAACGTGGTCCGCGGACCCTGCTCCGGCTCGTACCGCTTGGCCCGCGATCGGCCGATCCCGCCGAGCCCGCCGAGCCCGCCGCCGGCCGCCGCCATCCGCCGGAAGAACCAGATCCCCAGCCCGATGAACAGCAGCGTCGGGCCGAAGCCCACCAGGATCTGGGTCAGCAGCGACACCTGGTCCGGCGGCTTGGCGTTGACGGTGACGTTCTTGTCCAGCAGCAGCTGGGTCAGCCCGTCGTCGCCGAAGGACGGCCGCTGGGTGGTGAAGTCGGTGACGTCCTTGGCGTTGCCGTCGTTCGGCGGGTATTTCGCCGCGGTGCGGAAGGTGCCCTCGATCGTGTCGCCGGTCGAGGTGACTTCGCTGACGTTGCCGGCCTGCACCTGGTCGCGGAAGAACGTGTACGACACGGTCGTGCGGGACGTGCCCATCAGGGTCGAGGCGATGATCCAGTTGACGATCAGCGCCAGCAGGACGAGCCACCAGGTGCGCCGGACGACGCGGCCCCAGTTGGGCTTGCTGGCGTCCGGCCCGCCGTCGCCGGTCGGCGGCGCACCCTCGACCTTCCAGGGTGGCCGGTCCGGCCCGCGGTCGCGGTCGGCGGGCCGGTCGTTCGGCCGCGGCGGGCTCCCCGGCCGCGGCGGCGCCTCGGTCGCCCGACCGGCGATCGCCTTCTCCCCGGGCTCGTTCGCTCGCTCCGCCACGCCTACCAGTCCCCTCGTCGCCGTACACCCGTGCCAACGTCGCCGGCGACGCGGGTGTGCCCGGTACGAGACCATGTAGTGGCACCCTCGAACAGATACTCAGCCCGCTCACAGCCGGGCTGGGGGAGGGTGCCGGTGCTCGGGAGGTGAACGGTGCGGCTGCTGGTGGTGGAGGACGAGGTGCGGCTGGCCGCTGCGCTCAAGCGCGGGCTGCAGGCCGAGGGGTTCACCGTCGACGTCGCCCACGACGGTGTCTCGGGCCTGCACAAGGCGCGTGAGGGCGCCCACGACGGCGGATACGCGGCGATCGTGCTGGACATCATGCTGCCCGGGCTCTCCGGCTACCGGGTGTGTGAGCGGCTGCGGGCCGAGGGCAACTGGGTGCCGGTGCTGATGCTCTCGGCCAAGGACGGCGAGTACGACGAGGCCGACGGGCTCGACGTCGGCGCCGACGACTACCTGACCAAGCCGTTCTCGTACGTGGTGCTGGTGGCCAGGCTGCGCGCGCTGCTGCGGCGGGGCGCGCCACCCCGCCCGGCCGTGCTGGCCGCCGGCGACCTGTCCCTCGACCCGGCCAAGCACCAGGTCGTCCGCGGGGAGACCGAGATCGAGCTGACGCCGCGGGAGTTCTCGCTGCTGGAATACCTGCTGCGCCGGGCCGGCGAGGTCGTGCCCAAGATCGACATACTGCGCAACGTCTGGGATCCGCACCACGAGGGCGACCTCAACGTCGTCGAGGTATACGTGGGCTACCTGCGGCGCAAGATCGACGCCCCGTTCGGCCGGCGGGCGGTGCAGACGGTGCGCGGAGCCGGCTACCGCCTCGCCGCCGACGGTGGTTAGGCGCGCCGCGAGGTCGTCGGTGGATGCGGACGAGGTCCCGGTGTCGTCCAGCACGGCGACGGGGTCGACCGAGCCCGGTCGGCAGCCGGTCGTGGCCCGCGAAGCCAGCTGGGCCGGCGTGGCGCCCAACTGGAGTCTGCGCGCGCGGTTGACGGTCTTCGCCACCGCGCTGCTGGGCGTCGGGATCGCCGCCGGCGCGGTGCTGCTGGTGATCACCGGGTCGCGCACGCTGCAGGCGGCGGTCGACGCCGGCGCGCTGCAGAGCGCCCGCGAGGTCGGCGCGCTCGTCGACAGCAACCGGCTGCCCGACCCGGTGCCGGAAGGCGGCGAGGGCACCGCGGCGATCCAGGTGGTCGACGCGCAGAACCGGGTGGTGGCCGCGTCCACCGGCACCGACCGATTGGTGCCGGTGCTGCGGCCGGCCGAGATCGCCGCCGTACGGTCCGGGGAACGGCTGGTCGTGCCCGGGTCCCGGCTCGGCCTGTCCGGCCCGCTGCGGGTGGTCGGGGTGCCGGCCGGGCCGGCGTACTACCCGCAGACGGTGATCGTCGCGGTCGACTTCGGCGGGGCCCGGTCCGGGACCAGGGTGCTGCTGATCGGGCTCGCGATCGGCGCGCCGCTGCTGCTGGCGGTGGTGGCGCTGGCGATGTGGTGGGTCACCGGGCGGGCGCTGCGGCCGGTGGAACAGCTGCGCCGGGGCGCGCTGGCGATCAGCGGGCCCGGCCGGCTGCCGGTGCCGCCCGCGCAGGACGAGATCCGCCGGCTCGCCGAGACGCTCAACGACATGCTGGCCCGGCTGGACGCGGCCGGCGCCCGGCAGCGCGCGTTCGTCTCGGACGCCGCGCACGAGCTGCGCTCGCCGCTGGCCAGCGCCCGCACCCAGCTCGAGGTCGCCGCGGCGGTCGACGCGGGTACGCCGGCCGGCGAGCTGGCCGGCGACGTGCTGGTCGACGTCGAGCGGCTCGGCCGGCTGGTCGACGACCTGCTGCTGCTGGCCCGGCTGGACGAGGCCCCCCGCCGGCCGCGGGCTCCGCTTGACCTCTACGCGCTGGCTCAGGACGTGACCGACCGGTACGCGGCGGCCAGGGTGCCGGTCGTGCTCGACCCCTGCGATCAGGACTGCACGGTGCTGGCCGAGGCGGGCGCGGTCCGCCGGGTGCTGGTCAACCTCGTCGACAACGCTGTCCGGCACGCACGGTCCCGGGTGACGGTGACCGTCGCGCCACGCACGCTCACCGTGGCCGACGACGGGCCGGGGATCCCGCCCGGCGACCGGGCGCGCGTGTTCGACCGGTTCACCCGGCTCGACTGGGACCGCGGCCGCGAATCGGGCGGCGCCGGGCTCGGTCTGGCGATCGTCCGGGAGCTGGTCGCTGCACACGGTGGATCGGTCACCCTCAGCGACGCCAACCCTGGGCTGGTCGTCACGGTCCACTTCCCGGATCCCCCGATCGACCCGACCGGCGCCCGTACGCCGCACACAGCGACCACCCCCTGACCGGCCGTGCACAAGGGAGGCCAGTCGGCGGAGGCTCCTCGGCGTCCGGCTTGCCCAACCCGGACCACCAGAGGACAAATGGGGAGGGCGGGGGACGCGGTGAGGCGTCCCCCGCCCTCTGGTGGGGTCTCCGGCGCCGTGGGGGGATCGGAACCGGAGGCCTGAAGCATAGGGCACAACCCCCGCAGTTCCGCTGCCCCCCAACACTGGTTTCACCCATTCGGCCCTTACCGATTACCGATCTAGGCACTGAAACATTCAGTCTTGACTGTTTGTCTGGCTGTCCGGGAGGCTGCGGTGCGTGACCGCAGCCGCCGGAACCCGGCAGCAGCAGCGCAGCCGGTCCATGCAGCACCGGCTGCTGGACGCCGCGGTCGACTGTCTGGTCGAGCGCGGCTGGGCCGGCACGACGACCACCCTGGTCGCCGACCGGGCCGGCGTCTCCCGCGGCGCCCAGCTGCACCACTACCGGACCAAGTCGGCGCTGCTCATCGCCGCGGTCGAGCACCTGGCCGAGCGGCGCAGCGCGGAGCTGCGGGCCGAGGCCGCCGGGCTGCCGCCGGACGGCGACCGGCTCGAGGCGACGATCGAGCTGCTGGCCTCGCTGTTCACCGGGCCGCTGTTCGCCGCCGCGATCGAGGTCTGGGTCGCCGCCCGCACCGATGCGGCGCTGCGCAGCGCGCTGGTCCCGGTGGAGGCGCGGTTCGGCCGGGAGGTGCACCGGCTCACCGTCGAGCTGCTCGGCGCGCACGAGTCCCGCCCCGGTGTACGGGAGGCGGTGCAGACCACCCTGGACCTCATGCGCGGGCTCGGGGTGGCCAGCCTGCTCACCGACGACTCCGCCCGGCGTACCCGCCTGCTCGCCGACTGGACCGCCCACCTGCGCGGAGTGCTCCGATGACCGGCCCGGCCGGCGTGATCCGGATCGGGAACTGCAGCGGGTTCTACGGGGACCGGCTCGCGGCGATGCGGGAGATGCTCGACGGCGGGCCGCTCGACGTGCTCACCGGCGACTACCTGGCCGAGCTGACCATGCTGATCCTGGCCCGGGACCGGCTGCGCGACCCCACCGCCGGGTACGCGAAGACGTTCCTGCGCCAGCTCGAGGACTGCCTCGGGCTGGCCATGGACCGCGGCGTGACGATCGTCGTCAACGCCGGCGGCCTCAACCCGGCCGGGCTGGCGGACGCGGTCGGCACGCTCGCCGGCGTGCTCGGCGTCCCGGCCAGGGTCGGCCACGTCGTCGGCGACGAGCTGCCGGCCGAGGGCGGTGTCGCGAACGCATACCTGGGCTGCCGCGGGATCGTCGAATGCCTCCGCGGCGGCGCCGACGTGGTCGTGACCGGTCGGGTGACCGACGCCTCGCTGCTCGTCGGCCCGGCGGCCTGGCACCACGACTGGGCCGCGGACGACTGGGACGAGCTGGCCGGCGCGACCGTGGCCGGGCACGTGCTGGAGTGCGGCGCCCAGGCGACCGGCGGCAACTTCGCGTTCTTCCGGGAGCTGGCCGACCCGCGGCACCCCGGCTTCCCGATCGCCGAGGTGGCGGCCGACGGCTCCGCGGTGATCACCAAGCACCCCGGCACCGGCGGCGCGGTGACCGTGGAGACCGTCACCGCGCAGCTGCTGTACGAGATCGACCGGGCCGAGTACGTCGGGCCGGACGTGGTGTCCCGGTTCGACACCATCCACCTCGACCAGGCCGGCCCGGACCGGGTGCGGATCTCCGGCGTGGTCGGCGCGCCGCCGCCGCCCGATCTCAAGGTCGGCACGGTACGCCTGGCCGGCTTCCGGAACGCGACCACGTTCGTGCTCACCGGGCTGGACATCCCGCAGAAGGCGGCGCTGGTCCGCGACCAGGTCGAGCAGGCGCTCGGCGACCACCGGCCGGCCGAGGTCGACTGGACGCTCGCCCGCACCGACCACGCCGACGCGGACACCGAGGAGGCGGCCAGCGCGCTGCTGCACCTGTCCGTCCGGGACCCGTCGGCCGACCCGGTCGGCCGGGCGTTCTCCCGGGTACCGATCGAGCTGGCGCTGGCGTCGTACCCGGGCTTCCACGTCACCGCGCCCCCCGCGGACGCCAGCCCGTACGGGGTGTTCACGGCCTCGACGGTGCCGCAGTCCGACGTGGACCACGTCGCGGTGCTGCCGCACGGGACCCGGGTCAGGGTGCCGGCGCCGCCGACCCGGCCGCTGGTGCCGGTGGGCGGGTTCTGGCAGGCGCCGGTCGGGTCCGGGCCGACCCGGCGGGTGCCGCTGGGCACGATCGCCGGCGCCCGGTCGGGCGACAAGGGCGGCCGGGCCAACATCGGGGTCTGGTTCCGCACCGAGGCGGCGTACCGGTGGTTCTCCCGCTGGTTGACCCGGGACCGGCTGCACGAGCTGCTGCCGGAGGTGGCCGGGCTGAGCTCGTACGTCGTGCAGCTGCCGAACCTGCTCGCGGTGAACATCGTCGTCGACGGCATCCTCGGCGAGGGCGTCGCGGCCAGCACCCGGTTCGACCCGCAGGGCAAGGCGCTGGGCGAGTGGCTGCGCTGCCGGCTGGTCGACATACCGGAGGAGCTGCTGTGACGGTCCTACCCTCCACTGTGGACAGATCGGCGCCGGGCTACGGCGAGGCGTACGAGAACAGCCTGCGGCAGCTGGCCGCCCTGGCCGCCGAGCTGGCGAAGGCCCGCGCCGGTGGCGGCCCGAAGTACGTCGAGCGGCACCGGGGCCGGGGCAAGCTGCTGGCTCGGGAGCGGATAGAGCTGCTGCTCGACCGCGACTCCGCCTTCCTGGAGCTGTCCCCGCTCGCCGCCTGGGGCAGCGACTACGCCGTCGGCGCCTCGCTGGTCAGCGGCATCGGCGTGGTGTCCGGTGTGGAGTGTGTGATCACGGCCAACGACCCGACCGTACGCGGCGGGTCGAGCAACCCGTGGACGGTGCGCAAGGCGTTCCGGGCCCACGACGTCGCCCGGGAGAACCGGCTGCCGCTGGTCAACCTCGTCGAGTCCGGCGGTGCCGACCTGCCCAGCCAGGCCGAGATCTTCGTCCCCGGCGGCCGGCTGTTCCGTGACCTCACCCAGCTGTCCGCGGCCGGGATCCCCACGGTCGCGCTGGTCTTCGGCAACTCGACCGCCGGCGGCGCGTACGTGCCCGGCATGAGCGACCACGTGGTGATGATCCGGGAGCGGTCGAAGGTGTTCCTCGGCGGTCCGCCGCTGGTGAAGATGGCCACCGGCGAGGACGCGGACGACGAGTCGCTCGGCGGGGCGGAGATGCACGCCCGCGTCTCGGGCCTCGCCGACCACCTCGCCACCGACGAGCGGGACGCGCTGCGCATCGGCCGGCGGATCGTCGCCCGGCTCAACTGGCGCAAGGCCGGCCCCGGTCCCACCGAGCCGCCGGACGAGCCGCTGTACGACCCGGACGAGCTGCTCGGGATCGCCGGCGGCGACCCCAGGGTGCCGTTCGATCCGCGGGAGGTGCTGGCCCGGGTGGTGGACGGTTCCCGGTTCGACGAGCACAAGCCGGCGTACGGGCCGTCGCTGCTGACCGGCTGGGCGTCGATCCACGGCTACCCGGTCGGCATCCTCGCCAACGTGCGCGGGGTGCTGTTCGGCGAGGAGTCGCAGAAGGCGCAGCAGTTCATCCAGCTGGCCAACCAGACCGACACGCCGCTGGTGTTCCTGCAGAACACGACCGGCTACATGGTCGGGACCGCGTACGAGCAGGCCGGGATCATCCGCGACGGCGCCCTGATGATCAACGCGGTGTCGAACTCGCGGGTGCCGCACCTGACCGTGGTGATGGGTGCCTCGTACGGGGCCGGGAACTACGGCATGTGCGGGCGGGCGTACGACCCGCGGTTCCTGTTCAGCTGGCCGGGGGCCAAGTCGGCGGTGATGGGGCCGGCGCAGCTGGCCGGGGTGCTCTCGATCGTGGCCCGGCAGGCCGCGGCCGCGCGCGGGCAGGACTACGACGAGGCCGGCGACGAGGCGATGCGGCGAGCGGTCGAGGAGCAGATCGAGGCGCAGTCGGTCGCGTTCGCGATGTCCGGTCGGCTGTACGACGACGGCGTGATCGACCCGCGGGACACCAGGACCGTGCTCGGGCTGTGCCTGTCGGCCGTGCACTCCTCGGCCTGGCAGGGCACCCGCGGCTACGGGGTGTTCCGATGACCGGGCGGGAGGGCTCGCACCGCGAACGGGGAGCGACCAGCGCCGGGGACCGGGTGGAGATCCGGCGGCTGTTCATCGCCAACCGGGGGGAGATCGCCCGGCGGGTGATCCGGACCTGCCGCTCGCTCGGGATCTCTCCGGTCGCGGTGTTCTCCACTGTGGACAGTGGCGGCGCGTGGGTCGCCGAGGCCGACGCCGCGGTCGAGCTTCCCGGCGCCGCGTCGGCGGACACCTATCTGCGGGCCGACCTGCTGGTCGGCGCGGCCCGGCGGGCCGGTGCCGACGCGGTGCACCCCGGCTACGGGTTCCTGGCCGAGGACGCCGCCTTCGCGCAGGCGGTGCTGGACGCGGGCCTGGTCTGGGTGGGCCCGCCGCCGGCGGCGATCGCGTCGATGGGGTCCAAAGTGGACGCCAAGGCGCTGGTCGCGGCGGCCGGGGTGCCGGTGCTGCCGTCCTGGGCGCCGGGCGAGGTGCCGGCGGACGCGCGCTACCCGCTGCTGGTCAAGGCCGCCCACGGCGGCGGCGGCCGGGGAATGCGGGTGGTGCGGGCTCCCGGCGAGCTGGCCGACGCCGTCGCGGCCGCAGAGCGCGAAGCGGCGGCCGCGTTCGGCAACGGGCTGGTCTTCGTCGAGCGCTGGCTGGAGCGGTCGCGGCACGTCGAGGTGCAGGTGCTCGCCGACCGGCACGGGAGCGTCGTCGCGGTCGGTGAGCGGGACTGCTCGGTGCAGCGCCGGCACCAGAAGATCGTCGAAGAGGCGCCGGCCGCGATCCCGGACCCGCTGCGGCAACGGTTGTTCGACGCCGCGGTCGCGGCCGCCCGCTCGGTCGGCTACGTCGGTGCCGGCACGGTCGAGTTCCTCGTCAGTGCCGACGAGGATGCCGGCGGGGAGCCGGCGTTCCTGGAGATGAACACCCGGCTGCAGGTCGAGCACACGGTGACCGAGGCGGTGACCGGCCTCGACCTGGTCGCGCTGCAGCTGTCGATCGCCGAGGGCGATCCGCTGCCGTTCGACGCGCCGCCGCCGGTGCGAGGGCACGCGATCGAGGCCCGCCTCTACGCCGAGGATCCAGACCCCCGGGGGACACCCCCGGGAACCCCCGGCGTACTGGACCCCTGGGGGACACCCCCGGGAACCCCCGGCGTACTGGACCCCCGGGGGACACCCCCGGGAACCCCCGGCGTACTGGACCCCCGGGGGACACCCCCGGGAACCC
>Ga0207683_10000756_pt1 | contig 29380 bp, 29 predicted proteins | sample KBSM73metaG_FD_184333 | JGI IMG/M metagenome (GOLD analysis project Ga0207683, IMG submission 184333) | Miscanthus rhizosphere microbial communities from Kellogg Biological Station, Michigan, USA - KBS M7-3 metaG (SPAdes) (version 2) | ecosystem: Host-associated > Plants > Roots > Rhizosphere >... | reverse complement strand
AAACGACACCAAGCGACTTGGGCTACCGCATGCCCGCTGAGTGGGAGCCTCACGAGGCTACCTGGCTTGCGTGGCCACACAATCCAGAAGACTGGCCGGGAAAATTCCAGACGATCCCGTGGCTCTATGCGGAGATCGTTCGTCTGCTCTCGGCTCATGAGCGGGTTCACATTCTTGTCGACGACACCAAAGCCGAACGCCGCGTTCAAGGCATCCTCGCTCGCGCCGGAGTGAATCCTCAGCAGGTCAGCTTTCACGCTTGGGCAACGAACCGCGTCTGGACGCGCGACTCCGGCCCCATCTTCGTTCGCAATGCTGAGGGACAAATCGCTATCACGAACTGGCGCTTCAACGCCTGGGCGAAATACTCCGATTGGCAGCTTGATGATCAGATCCCGGGCCGAGCGGCGGAACTGCTCCATCTCCCGGAATGGCAGCCCATCGCACACTTGGGCGACGGCACACGATGCCGGCTCGTCCTCGAAGGCGGATCCATCGACACCAATGGCAGCGGCATTCTGCTCACGACGGAGGAATGTCTCCTCACCGACGTCCAGCAACGCAATCCGGGCGTGAGCCGTGTCCAGCTCGAACAAGCCTTCCACGACTACCTCGGCATCGAACAGGTCATATGGCTCGGCCGTGGAGTTGCCGGCGACGATACTCATGGTCACGTAGACGACATCACGCGCTTCGTAGGCCCCTCCACAATTGTGACTGCAGTCGAGCCGAACACAAGCGATCCGAATCACGCACCGCTCGCGGAAAATCTTGCCCGCCTGAAGGCCGCTCGCACGTTGGATGGAAAGCAGTTCACGATCATTGACTTGCCGATGCCGCGTCCGGTCGTCTTTCGGCGGCAACGCCTCCCGGCCAGTTACGCGAACTTTTATCTGGCGAATGGGCTGGTTCTTCTGCCCACATTCCACGACCCGAATGACCGCGTTGCGCTCGGCATTCTCTCCGACGTCTTCCCCGATCGCGATGTGATCGGTATCCACTGCGTCGATTTGATCTGGGGACTGGGAGCGCTCCACTGTATGACTCAACAACAGCCCGCAGCGCTAACATGAGCCTATGATCGATAGCGAAGCCATCGAGGCGGCCCTTGCCGAAGCTCGCCGTGCCGCGGAAGCTGGCGAAGTGCCGATCGGCGCCGTCATCGTGTATGACGACGAGATTCTTGCTCGCGGCCAGAATCGCGTTCTTCGCGACAACGATCCTACTGCCCACGCGGAGATAGTCGCCCTTCGCGAAGCAGCAAAGCTATTGGGCAACTACCGGCTCAACGGCTGCACTCTTTACGTGACGCTCGAGCCGTGCGCCATGTGCGCCGGGGCAATGATTCACGCGCGGCTCGACAGGCTGGTCTACGCGGCGCCCGATCCTAAATCTGGTGCCGCCGGGTCGGTGTTATCGGTGATTAATCATCCGCAGCTCAACCACCAGATGCAGGTAGAGCAGGGAAGTCGTATCGAGGAGGCAGCCGAGTTGTTGCGGAGTTTCTTTCGCGAGCGTCGCTCGAGCTAAGTCCTCGTCAGTGCCCGGATGCGCTGTGCCTCTTCCGGCCATTTCTCTGCCAACTCGGCATAACTCGCGTTGTGATAATCGGCGAAATCAAATCCTGGCGTTACCGTACAGCCCAGAAGCGCCACCTTCCCGTCTCCAGCCAATCCCATACCCTGCCAGACACCAGCCGGAACAAGCAACTGCACCTGCTGCCCCGCCTTCAAATCCGATCCGAGAGTAAAAACAGCGGAGCTGCCGTCAGGATAGAGCTGTAGCATCTCCACCGGGTCGCCGAGGTAGAAATGAAACAGTTCGTCGGAATCCAGAACATGCATCTCAGAGAAGCCACCCGGCTCCAGCAGGTAGTAAATGGCCGTGCTTTGAGGGCGCGCACCGCGAGGCAGGTCGATCGTGGCCGAAGAAGTATAGGTCCGACGAAAATAGCCGCCTTCCACCGGATGCCTAGCCAGGCTCAGCAAAGCTTTTATCTCGTCCGCCGTCATCAGGAAAATGGTATCAGCGGGAAGACAGTAAAATGGTTTTATGATCGTTCAGGTTTACACCTCCACCTGGTGCAGAGATTGCCGGGCGGCCAAACAGTTTCTTGATTCTCACAACATCCAGTACTCCGAAGTAAATGTGGACTCAGATCCCTCCGCATCCGCGGAGGTCATCCGCCATGTGGGCAAGAGGGCAGTTCCACAACTTGTAATAGATGGCGAATGGTTCCAGCCCTACAAGCCGGGGCGCGGCCTTCTCTACGACGAGTTGCATAAACGCTTCGGCATTTCCAGGCCCTGAGCAGCTTAACCTCGTACAATCAGGAGTTGGCGACGGCCCTGGAATGCGGCCACGCCGAGAGTTCGCCCTTGTGCCAGGAGTTTGCCAATGATTGATCGCTACACTCGCCCGGCAATGGGTCGCATCTGGACTGAAGACAACAAGTATCGCTGCTGGTTGCAGGTGGAGTCGGCCGCAAGCACTGTTCTGGCAGAAGACGGCGTCATTCCCACCGTCGCTGCCCAGGCCATCGCCAAACATGCCAGTGTGTCGGCCGCACGCATTCAGGAGATCGAGGCCGAGGTCAAACACGACGTGATTGCGTTCACGACTGCTGTCGCAGAGTCCCTCAACGCCCAGGGATTGGGGGCCGAATCGCGTTGGCTCCACTACGGCCTCACGTCGAACGATGTGGTAGATACCGCGCAGGCTCTCCAGGTCAAAGAGGCTTCGGCCATCATTCGCGAGGGTCTACTTGCGTTGCTCGCTGTGCTCAAAAAGCGAGCGGTGGAGTTCAAACATACCCCGACCATCGGCCGCACCCATGGCATCCACGCCGAACCGACAACTTTCGGTCTTAAGCTCCTCAACTGGTACGCTGAGATGGAGCGCAACATCGCCCGTTTCGATGCCGCGGCAGAGGACATGAGGGTAGGCAAACTCTCCGGCGCAGTCGGCACGTTCGGCCACCTGAAGCCTGAGCACGAAGAGCGAATCTGCGCCGCCCTCGGACTGAAGCCGGCGCCGGTGGCGACGCAAGTGATCCAGCGCGACCGTCACGCGGCTTACATCAGCACCCTGGCCATTATCGGCAGCACCCTGGACAAAATCGCTGTCGAGATCAGGCATCTTCAGCGGACAGAGGTGCGCGAGGCGCAGGAGTACTTCAGCGAAAAGCAGAAGGGTTCCTCGGCCATGCCGCACAAGAAGAACCCCATCACCAGCGAACAGATCAGCGGCCTGGCGCGCGTACTGCGCGGTAACGCACAAGCGGCCTTCGAGAACGTCGCATTGTGGCATGAACGCGACATTTCGCACTCCTCCGTGGAGAGGGTTATCTTTCCTGACTCGACCATCCTGGTGGATTACCTGCTGGCGAAGACGACCGATCTGATCGCCCGCCTGCTCGTTTATCCGGAGCGGATGAAGCGAAACCTCGAAAGCACCGGCGGACTGATCTTCAGCGGACAGTTGCTACTCGATCTGGCTGAAGCCGGGATGCTGCGCGAAGACGCATATCGACTCGTTCAGTCCCATGCCATGCGTTCATGGAAGGAAGACCTGGTCTTTCGCGATGAAGTGGCAAAGGACGCATCGATTGCGGCTCTGCTCAATTCGGAAAAGCTGGACCAGACATTCGACTACACACGGCAGCTCGGAAATGTGGATGCGATCTTTAAGCGGGTCCTTGGAGATTAGGCCGGATGGACCAGATTCCCCTCGAACAGATTCCAGAAGGCGCTCGCGTACGAGTTGAGGGGATTATTCGTGAGGCGATCGAGCTGGATTCGCAGAACCAGTCGACAGAAGCCCTCCAAATCTTGACAGTGCTGGTTGCCGAGTTTCCGAAGGCTGCGGTTGCGCATAGTTATCTGGCCTGGATTCTTTCGCGCATTGGCCAACATCGGGAAGCTATTCAACACGGACGCATTGCGGTGCAATTGTCTCCGGACTCGGAGAGAATCTTGCTCTTGTTCTTTCGAGTATTGTGGAGTGCCCAGGAGTATTTGCCCGCATTTGATGAGATGAAACGCTTCTCGGCTTACGGTCATTCAGAGGAGTACGTTCTTATGATGCAGGCATGGAAAAGTGCGCAGTGACGCGAGGTTCCGCATGAAAGGGTCAGCAGTATGGATGCAATGAATCTCACCGTAGCAATCACTGGCGCTTCTGGAGCGGTCCTTGGCCGCGAACTGCTTAGGGCTCTCGAAGCAGACAGCCGCGTGTCCGGGGTTCATTTCGTCGCTTCAGAGAATTCTTTGCGCGTCATCGCAGAAGAGCTGGATCTATCAGGTCGCAGCAACCTGCTCGAAAAGCTGCTCGACTGCGCGCCAACGAAGACTGTACAGCACTCCGATTCTGACATCGGCGCTACTATCGCCAGTGGCAGCTATCCCTCAAGCGGGATGATCGTGCTGCCTTGTTCGATGGGAACGCTGGCAACCATCGCGAACGGACTTGCCAATTCCCTCATTGCCCGTGCGGCCGACGTTACCCTCAAGGAGCGCCGCCCCCTCCTGCTCTGCGTGCGCGAAACGCCTTTCAACCGCATCCACCTGCGCAATATGACCCTGGCGGCGGAAGCCGGCGCGACCATCTTCCCCGTGATTCCTGCCTTTTACAATCGCCCCGCGGACACAACCGAAATGGCCCGGCAATTTGCCTGTCGCGTGCTCGCGCACATCGGACTGCCCCAGCCCGGCGGCTATATCTGGAAGGCGGACGAATAATCCGCTGTCGTCCTTTTTCCAGCGGGCTGTCGCCTTTTCACTTCGGATTTCGATCTAGTTAATTGACATGCACCCTTCTGTACGCTGATACTGCCCTTGATGCAGAGCTCAATGGAACACGGAAATGAGGTCATGGCCATGTGCATGTGTTGTGCATGCAGGCCCGTCCGTGTGGCTTTTGAGAACAGAATGCGCTAGTCGCAACCGATCTTGAAACCAGGCGGCCCGGGTCCTCAAAGAGGATTCGGGTTTTTTGATTTCTGGCTTGGGTGTGGCTGCGTTTCAGCCCGTCTTCGCCGAATCCCAACTGAAAAGAGACCGAAGGAGTTCCCGATGTCAGATGCCAAGACGCAACATCTAGCCACCCTTGCCGTTCACGCAGGCCAGTCCCCCGATCCGGCCACAGGATCACGCGCAGTCCCCATTTACCAGACCACCTCCTATCTCTTCCAGGACGCCGACCACGCCGGACGGCTATTCGCGCTTAAGGAATTTGGAAACATCTATACCCGCATCATGAATCCCACGACTGATGTCTTTGAGAAGCGGGTGACGGCGCTCGAGGGCGGTGCGGCCGGTTTGGCGACGGCGTCTGGGCAAGCTGCGGAGACTCTCATCGTTACTACGCTCGCGTCCGCGGGAGAAGAGATCGTCTCCACGACCTCCCTGTATGGCGGAACTTACAACCTGTTCCACTACACCCTGCCGCGGTTGGGAATCAAGGTCCGCTTTGTCGATGCGGACGACTTTGACGGGCTGCGCGCTGCGATCAACGACAAGACACGCGCCGTCTATACCGAAACGCTGGGCAATCCGAAGCTCGACATCGCGGACATCGAACAACTTGCTGCGATCGCCCACGAAAACGGTCTGCCCCTGGTCATCGACAACACATCGTCCTCTCCAGCTCTGGTGCGGCCTATCGAGTGGGGAGCGGATATCGTCGTGAACTCGGCCACCAAGTTTCTCGGTGGTCACGGAACGACAATTGGGGGCGTGATCGTCGACGCTGGCAAGTTTGACTGGGCCGCTTCCGGCCGCTTCAAGGAATTTACAGAGCCCGATCCCTCCTATCACGGCCTCTCTTACTCTGCGGCCTTTGGTCCGCTGGCCTTCATCCTCAAGGCTCGCGTGCAAGGTCTTCGCGACACCGGTGCGGCTCTTTCGCCTCACAGCGCATTCCTGCTCCTCCAGGGCATTGAGACGCTTCACCTGCGCATGGAGCGCCATTCGCAAAACGCGCTGACAGTGGCCCGCTACTTGGAGAAGCATCCCGGTGTCGAGTGGGTAAACTTTCCCGGCCTGGAGTCGAGCCAGTATTACCAGCGCGCAAGGAAATATATGCCCAATGGCCAGGGGGCACTCATCACTTTCGGTATCAAGGGCGGCTACGAGGCAGGCAAGAAGCTGATTGACGCGCTCGAGTTGTTCTCCCTGGTCGCAAACATCGGCGATGCCAAATCGCTCGTGATTCACCCGGCTTCGACCACGCACCAACAACTCTCGGTTGAAGAGCAGGCCGCAACGGGCGTAACGCCTGAGATGGTGCGGCTCTCGGTGGGAATCGAAGATATCCGCGATATTCTTTCCGACCTTGACCAGGCGATTACCGCCGCTAACGGCACCGTCTCGGCAGGCAAAGCTGAGGCTGCGGGTGTTGCTGCACAATGAGTGTTATGACCGATACCGCAACCGGGGCCGGCGACGGATCAACGCCGGCCCGGGCCGCAGTGCTCGAGCCGACCTACGAAGGCGACTTCGTGCTCGGTACAAATTTGGTGCTCGAGAGTGGGCAGACACTGGCCCAGCCGACGCTGCACTATGCGGTCTATGGCCGGCTCAACGCTGCGCGCGATAATGCTATTTTGGTCTGCCACGCCCTTTCAGGCTCTGCCGCGGTCGGCTCCTGGTGGCCCGAAGTTTTTGCCCCCGGCGCACTCTTGTCCCTCGAACACGACTTTGTAATCTGCATCAATCTGCTGGGCTCGTGCTATGGCTCCACGGGGCCGGGGTCTGTCGATCCACAGACTGGCCTTGTTTACGGTCCGGACTTTCCTCTGGTTTCGATTCGCGACAACGTCAGGGCACAGGCGCAGTTGCTCGATTCGCTCGGCATCCGCCGTCTTCGACTCGTCGTGGGAGGCTCTATCGGCGGCATGCAGGCCCTGGAGTGGGCGATCCACGATCCCGGACGGGTTGAGCGGGCGCTTATTATCGCCGTTGCTCCGCTCACCGCCATGGGCTTGGCGCTCAACCACCTGCAGCGTCAGGCCATCCAGAACGACTCCGACTGGGACAGCGGTTACTATCTGCCGCAACGCCCGCCGCGCCTGGGGCTCTCCCTCGCCCGCCAGATCGGCATGATCAGTTACAAATCGGCGACCCTCCTTGAGGAACGATTTGCTCGCAATCCCAACCGCAACGGGGAAAACCCCTGGGACCCCGATCACAGGGGAGGCGGGCTCGTTGGCGGCCGTTTCGATATTGCAGGCTATCTCGACCATCAAGGTGACCGCTTTCTTGAACGCTTCGATGCCAATTCCTACCTCGCCATCATGCGCATGATGGATACCTGGGACCCTCTGATCGGGCACGCCTCGCCCCAGCAGGCTTTCGGCAGGATTCGCGCCCGGCTCAGCTTCGTGGGCATCAGTTCGGACTGGCTATTTCCGCCCGAATCCGTCAGGGAATTCGCTGCCACCGTTCGCTCCGCTGGAGTTCATGCCGATTACCGGGAGATGGCTAGTTCTCATGGCCACGATGCCTTTCTGGCAGAACAGACTGAGCTGGTTCGACTTCTGCAGTAAACCCCGGGAACGAACTTCGCGCCCATAAGGAAACACTTTTTCAATTTTTGGTGTCTAAGCGATTAGACGATGTGTCGGGGGGGCGACCCATCCGTTTTCATGACCGTCGGAATGGCGATAAACTGCATTGGCGAGGGCACAAGCGAAGAGGACGAGGAAAGACTGCGTGAGTGGCCTTGGAATTCCCCGGCCGGGCCTTCGGGACCGCCGCGGACCGGGGATCAAAGTATTAATCAAATAAGGTCGCTTGTCACAAGCGTCAGGGGTTTCTATAATCCTCCCAACACCACAATGGACATCGTGGTAATGTCCGTCCGTCGACAGGCGCTCATCGCCAAAGAGAACGGATTTACATTTCACGAGCGAGAGCTTGAGTATATTGATTCTCATTTCCGCATCTCCCAGGAGCACTGAATGAAGAAGTTTGTCTTTGCATCTGTGATGGCGTTGGCGAGCTTGAGCCTCGTTTCCGCACCCACGCTGCGCGCGCAAGAGCCGGGCACCATCTCGATTAAGGATCCGGCTGAGTTCAACGCCTATCAAATGGCGACCACACAAGGCGACCCAAAAGCCAAAGCAGCAGCGCTGGAAAGCTTTCTGCAGACGTACCCACAAAGCGTGGTCAAGAAGGCGGTTCTTGACGCCCTCGTGGACACCTATCAGCAACTGGGCGACGCTGACAAGACTCTCAGTGCGGCAAGCCGGCTGCTCCAGGTTGAGCCGGACAACATGAAGGCGATCTTCATCTCGGTCTACATCAAGAAGGGTCAATGCGCGAAGACCTCTGATGTTCAGACCTGCGATGATGCCGCAGCATTGGCCAACAAGGGACTTGCGGCTCCCAAGCCCGCCGGAGTCTCCGATGCCGACTGGAAGAAGCAGACCGACGCGACCTATCCAATCTTCCACTCCGCTCTCGCTTTGGATTTCATCCTCGCGAAGAAGGATGTGAAGGCAGGAATCGAAGAGTACCGCAAAGAGCTCATGATGTATCCGCCCGAGGCCACGAAGAGCGGCCCCGGGTTGGTAGACACTCTTCAGCTTGCAGAAGCCTACACCAAGCCCGAAGGCAAAGATCTCGTGCAGGCCGTCTGGTTCTACGCGCGCGCCTGGAATTTTGCTCCGGCCAATTTCAAAGGCCAGATCGAACCCAAGCTCGAGTACTACTACAAGAAGTACCACGGAGATTTGAAGGGCCTTGACGAGATCAAGACCCAGACCGCCGCCAATCTCTTCCCGCCGTCCACCTTTAAGATCGATCCTGCCAAGACGCCTGCAGAGCAAATCCACGACCTCATCGCGACGACGCCCGACTTGAATACCCTGGCTCTGGCCGACAAGGAAACCGTGCTGGCGCTAGGTTCCAAGGAAGACGCAGACAAACTCTGGTCGCTCCTTCAAGGCAAGCAGACGCCGGTTCCGGGAACTGTGATCGCTTCAAATCCCAATGAGATTCAGGTTGCGGTTACACAGGACGCGAAGGACGCCAAGACTGCGGACTTCATCGTCAAGATGAAGGCTCCGCTCGCCGATAAAGATGTCCCAGCGATTGGCTCAGAACTGAAGCTGCTCAAGGACGGCGGTCCGGAACTCGATGGAACCTACGACACTTACACCCAAATCCCGGCAACGGCAACTGCTGCACAGAGCGCGTCGATTGTTCTAAAGGACGGACTCCTTCAGACCAAGAAGGCTGCTGCACCTGCGCGTAAGCCCGCAGCCGGACATAAACCGGCCGCGAAACCTCAGTGAGTCGTTTGACTGGCGAACGTGGCCTTATCAGCCATGTTTGCCAGCCCTGATTAGCGCTCCTGTCCTAGCGAAAGGCAGCCTCAGAAGGCTGCCTTTCGTGCGTCTGTCGACCACGATCCTTCTTCCCTCCGGTGTAGTCTAGTCACAGTATGGTGCGATTCAGAGCCTTCCCCATCGTTCTGACAGCAGCCGCCTTCGCCGTTTTTTGCGTGCCGCTGATAAGCCAGACGGCCTCAGAACAATTGACCCAGACTGTCTACAACGGGAAGCCCGTACCCGAACCGGTTGAGCCAAAGCCGTTTCCGACGAACGGTCAGATTCAAAACCGCGAGTTCTCCATCGAGTTTCGACCAGCGGATCAAATGACCGAACAGGACAAACTCCTGCTCGCGAATTCCGAGGCTTCGATTGCAGAGCATGCAGGATTCGCTGGATTCGAGTTAGATCAGCAAAAATGGAATTACCAGCAGATTGTCTGTCCCGCCCTTCCCAATCATCTCTTTCTGCAATACACGCGCAATAACGGCAAGGGCGATGTGACCGTGTTCTCCGCTTCCATCCCGCGAGATGGGGAAGGGCGAGTTCGCATTGTTCCCATACTGCGCCGCGGGTACTCTCTGTTTTCGCCCGCGCCGATCAACGCTCTTACGATTTCAGCCTTCAATCACATCCGGGCAGAGGAGCCCTCCACCGGTTCGTCCGACTGGCTGGGAAACGGCCTTTGCTACGCAGCACTGGCCGGAGCGCATCCGCAGATCGTTTCGCCGGATGCTGTACCGAGAATCAACAAGCCGATCCCCGCGCTGATGGCGGTCCTCGATGTGAATCTCGATGCCAAGAATGAGGAAGTCATTCGCTTTGCCGACGCATCTGCAATTCCACGACCGATGGCGTGGTCGATGACGTTTTCGCGGAGCGGCAAGCTCATCAAGGCCAAGCACTCTCCTGCGCCGATGTCGACGATTGTGCCCGTTTCAGAGCAGCCCGCGGCTGCCAAGTCCTGGAAGGTCCCGGATCCCACCGAAAACTAGATTTCCCGCTGGATTTCGTGCCTAGGTGAATGCGTGCTCTACTTTGCTGCTGCAGACCTCGCAGGCGCTCGCCGAAATCACTCACCCAACATGAATCGCTGGACGCCAGAGGCACGACCAGTAGACGGGTCGCAGGTTACAAGGGTCGCGCACATCTTGGGGTTCCCCTTGGCAGCTTCAAACTTTCCGGGCATTCCCGTCAGGAACCGGTGCAGCACCAATTCCTTCTCAACTCCGATGACACTGTCATACGGGCCACTCATGCCGACGTCCGTCTGATATGCCGTTCCGCCGGGGAGCACCCTGTCGTCCGCTGTTGGGATGTGGGTGTGCGTGCCAAGCACGGCGGTCACGCGACCGTCGAGGTGCCATCCCATGGCAACTTTCTCGCTGGTCGCTTCTGCATGAAAGTCCACCACGATCACCTTTGCCTTGATGTAGGCGAGCACCTCGGTAATAGCATGAAAAGGATCGTTGGTGCCGCTCATGAACACCTTCCCCATCAAGTCGACAACCGCGTAGTCCACTCCGCTCCTCGTCGTGCCCTCGAAGACACCATAGCCCGGCAGCCCCGGATGCATATTGATCGGGCGCAGCACTCGCCGGGGGCGCTCTTTGCTTTCAGCGGACACTGACTTCAGATACTCCGTAAGCTCTCGCTTGTCCCAGACATGATTGCCCGTCGTGAGGACATCGGCGCCGAGGTCGAAAAGCTCGTCTGCAATTTGCGGCGTAACTCCGAAGCCGCCCGCGGCGTTTTCAGCATTGATAATCAGCAGTTCGACATCGTGAGCGTCACACACATGGCTGACGTGCTCGCGGACAATCTTGCGCCCCGCACTCCCAAAAATGTCTCCGACAAACAGGATGTTCAAGCCGTGATCCCCGTTCCCTGTTCCTTCTTCTCTGATTCCTGCTCTTTCCGCATCAGGGGGAAGAGAATCACGTCGCGAATGGATCTGGAGCCCGTCAGCAACATCACCAGCCTGTCAATGCCTATGCCCTCGCCGCCTGTAGGCGGCAGGCCATACGCCAGTGCGCGCACGTAGTCTTCGTCCATCTGGTGAGCTTCATCGTCACCGCGATCGCGCTCGGTCAGTTGCTGCTCAAACCGCTTGTGTTGCTCGACAGGGTCATTCAGTTCGCTGAACGCATTTCCCAATTCAAACCCGCCTGCAAAAAACTCGAATCGCTCCACGTGAGACGGATCATCGGGTTTGGCTTTCGACAGTGGCGAAACCTCGACAGGGTAGTCATAGATAATCGTCGGTTGAATCAAGAAAGGTTCAACCACCGCTTCGAAGAGGTTGTAGATCGACTTGCCCAGAGGCGCGTTCTTCAGTGAGTCGTAGTAGACAGCAGTCAAAGCTCCCAGAATCGTTTTCACCTCTGCGATTCGTTCAGGGCTCAGCCGATTTGTCTGGCAGATAGCAGTTTCAAGGGAACTCATCGCGGCATGAAGCCGTGCCTGCAATACCTGCGAATTCGCGAAGGCCACCAAGGCCGGCTTCGCTCCAGCCTCTTCCGGCCAGTATTCGCGGATTGCCTCGCGCATGGTCAGCCGCTGCCATTTGGCCAGGTCGATGGTGTGCCCATTGAATTCCGCAACCGTCGTTCCGTTTACCTCTCGCGCCACAAACTCGATGAGTTCTTCGGTCAATTGCATCAGGTCGTGGTAGTTGGCATAGGCCTGATAAAACTCCAGCATCGTGAACTCGGGGTTGTGCTGCGTGCTCACTCCCTCGTTGCGAAAGTTGCGATTGATTTCATAAACGCGATCGAAACCACCCACCACGAGCCGCTTCAGATAGAGCTCCGGCGCAATGCGCAGGAAAAGGTCCATGTCCAGCGCGTTGTGGTGCGTTCTGAACGGCCGCGCAGTCGCACCCCCGGCGATCTGCTGCATCATCGGCGTTTCCACTTCGAGGTAGCCGCGCTCGTCAAAGAACTGCCGAATCGCCCGCAGCACCTTGGCGCGCTTGACGAATACTTCGCGGGCATCCAGATTGCTGAACAGATCGACATAGCGCTGCCGGTACCGCAACTCCACATCTGCCAGCCCGTGAAATTTCTCAGGCAGAGCGAGCATCGCTTTTGCCAGAAAGGTCAGCCTTTCCACATGTATGGTGAGCTCACCGGTCCGGGTGCGAAAGAGATACCCGCTGACGCCGATGTGATCCCCAAGATCGAGCAGTTTATAGAGTGCGAAACCCTGATCGCCCACCGCATCGAGACGCACGTAAATCTGCAGTCGTTCGCCGCCTTGCTGCAGCGTCGCAAATCCTGCCTTACCCTGCGCGCGAATCGCCATGATGCGCCCGGCGACCGCTACCGTGGATCGATTCGACTCCAGCATTTCCGCAGCGGCCTCGCCCCATTTGGCCCGCACTGCGGGTATCGTGTACGAGGCAGGGAATTGATTGGGGTAGGCAGCCTGGCCGAGCTTCTCGATCTCAGCGAGCTTCGTCCTGCGCAATTCAAACAGGTTTCGCTCGAACTCTGAATCAAACACTGTGTTTCCTTCCGTCTTGCGAGCAAGGTCCAAAAGGGAAGTATACCCGCTCCTCACTTCGCACTGTATGCTTGACAGGGATCGAGATGCCTTTCAATCGCCCCATTCCGGACTCCAAACCGCCGCGTCGCACCTCCAGCGGAATCGAAACTCTCGTTCAGGCTGAGAAGCTGATGCAGATCGCAATATTGCTGCCCTCGGCTGCGTTCATCGGCTGGCTGTTTGGAATCTGGGCCGATCGGCATTTCCACCAATCCTGGATTGGCATTGCAGGGCTTGTCTTTGGCGGTATCTCCGGACTCGTCTATGTGGTTCGGCTGGTGATCTCCACGGGCAGCAATTCCGGAAGCGGGAACGGGACCGGGGACGACGCCGGAAAGGGAAGTCCCGAAATCTGACGATGTCCGACGAAACCCACCCGATAGTTGCTCTCACCGATGAGGCCCTGGCAGGCCTGCTCAAGCGCGCTATCCGCGACACGCTCATTCTGGGTGCGATCTCAGCTCTCGTGCTTCTGGTCGCCTCCGGCTGGCGCAATGCCGCGATGCTCCTAACCGGCACTTTCATATCGGCCGCCAGCATCCTTGAATGGCAGCGCCTTATCCGCCTTATCAACGCCAAACTGGATCAACAGAAAACGCCCAGAAGTGCTTTGTTGGTAATCGCGTTCTTTGTGCTCAGGCTCACGGTGTTTGCCGCGGCCATTTATGGTAGCCTGAAGTGTTTCCAGGGTTCGGTTGTAGCGCTTCTTTGCGGATTGGGTCTGGCGGTTCTGGCTACAGCTTGGGAGTCGCTCCGGTTGCTCAAAGACTGACAATGGCCTATTACCCGGAAACAGAAAGATTCAAGTCTTCATGCCGGAATCTCTTGCATTTACGCGCTTATTAAATTACTTGTTCGGCAATGCCGTCGCCTCCATCATGCAGATGCTGGGCATTCACCCGGCAAATCCGGCCGCTCCTATTGACGATAAGTTCGCGTTGGAACTCATCGTTGTGCTCGGACTTATCGCCTTTTTCATTCTGGTGCGGCTCACCTTATCGGTCGAAAAGCCAAATCCCGCGCAGCAGATTGCCGAGGTGATTCACGAGTTCACCGGCAGCAATGCTGACCAGATCATCGGCCACGGCTACGAGCGCTTCCAGGCTTTCGTAACGTGCATCTTCCTGTTCGTGGTTATCAACAACCTGCTTGGGCTGATTCCCGGACTCCATACACCAACCGGGTTTCCCGTTGTGCCTTTGGGCATCGCCTTATTGACGTTTCTCTATTACAACTTCCATGGCCTCCGCGAGCAGGGCGTTGTCGGCTATATGAAGCACTTTGCCGGCCCTGTCTGGTGGATCGCGCCGCTGCTGTTTCCGATTGAGATCATCTCCCACTGCGCGCGCGTCATGTCGCTCACTATTCGTCTTTATGCCAACATGTTTGCCAGCGATCTGGTCACGCTGGTGTTCTTCTCGCTCGTTCCGTTGGCCATTCCCGCAGTGTTTTTGGGCCTGCACTTTTTCGTTTCGCTGATTCAGGCGTATGTCTTCATGCTGCTTGCGATGATTTATCTTTCGCAGGCCGTTGCGCACGAACACTAGAGTTCTGACAAGATTCCGCCGGAGAGCGCTTCCGCTTCGGACAATCGGATGGGCTGCAAGCGTGAGGGGGCCAGCACGGTGAGCCTCAACCACCCACTGGCGGCCAATTTCCAGGGAAGCAGGAGAAACATGCGGAAATTTCAATCGGTATTTATGGCGTTGGCGGCCCTCTGTTTCGCCGTCCCGGCATTCGCGGATGGCGGTTCGGCTCCCATCAATCTCGTCCCGATCGGCGCCGGCATCGGCATGGCAATTGCCGCGGGTCTGTGCGGCCTCGGTCAGGGCAGGGCTACTGCCTCCGCCACTGAAGCGCTGGCACGCAACCCAGGCGCACGCGCCGGAATCCAGCTTCTGCTGGTCCTCGGTCTGGCGTTCATCGAGTCCCTTACCCTCTTCACCCTTGTCATCATCTTTGCCAAGGTGAAGTAACGCCGGATTTCACTTAACAAAAGCGGCTCTCTCCAAATCGGGCAGGGCCGCTTTCTTGTGTGCTCTTATTTATTGGCTCGCCTGGGTCGAATTCTGGGAATCCGCCCGCATCATTCGAACAGCCTCTTGGTAACTGAGCCCGACTGACAGCGGTGCAAACTGGCTTTCGTCCTGAACCGTATCAAATATTTTGGTTCTGAACAGAACGCGCCCGCTCATCATCAGCTTGAAGTGAACCGTTCGCCACTGATGGTCTCCTACGTCGCTTTGTTCTATCAGGATCCAACCACCCTGGCTGAGCCGCCCCAGGATGCCCCAGCCAATATCCACGTCCTGCTGTAAGCGTCCTTCGAGCCGCGTTACGCGCTCCTGCGTCTTGTCGATCCAGATCTCGCCCGCCATTCCTTTCAACACCTGCGTCTCCAGATCCGGAGGGCTGTAGTGCGGATTGGGGCTGAACGTGAATTTATCTACCTTGCCGGTGGGCCCGTCCATCGTCTCAACAAATCTGTAATCGAAGGCCTCCGGTAGCGCGCGCAGGACTTTCGTCACGCGGCGCGTATCCTCATCTTCCGATTGCTTGCGGTGCCATTGCCGGCTCGGATCGCTAAGCAACTGATTGAGACGATCCTGCTCCTTCCGCTCATCTTCCGCGCTCAGCGGTTTGTCATTGATGGCGATGAGGCGGGCAACGGCTCCGTCCTTTGTCTCAAAGATGATCTTCGTCGAAGTCAGTCTCGGGGTTGATTTCCTCAGGTGGTAGCGCATGGGATGCTGCAAATCCTGCGCCGCACGGACTTCCGCGGCAAGAGCCCGCTTCACCAGTGCGTCGTCCTGGCCCGGTCCCACGACCTTTTGGCCGTGCAAGCCCGTTGCGGTCAATAGAGATACCGCTATGAGAGACAGGAACCTGTGCATTGACATTAGTCTAGCGTTCAATCGCGATCCGCATCGATGCACTCACCCTTACCATAGATTAGACGCCCGCTTCCGATGGCGGTTTCTGGAATTGAAGTGACAGGCCGCGATGCGTATAGTTCGAGCAGGGCCTTCTCATGATTTCAGGTGCCCCCGCGGACCGGGAATCCGGTCGTAAGCGGGTGTGACCGTTGCTCGAAGGCGCTGCAAGGGACGTCATTTCGGCGTCCGAAACCCAATTTAATGACGTTGAAAGGGATTGCATAATGGCAACGGAAAATGGTCAGGCTCGGATAGGAAAATCCGTCGTGATCCGCGGCGAAGTCAAGGGCGGAGAAGACTTGATTGTAGATGGGCGCGTAGAAGGAACTGTGACCCTGAGCGAAAGCCGACTGACCGTTGGCCCGAGCGCGAATGTTACCGCAGACCTTACCGCGAAAGACGTGCTCATCATGGGCCACGTCCAGGGCAACATCGTTGCTTCCGGTCGGGTGGAGCTGCGCGCTGGTAGCACCGTAGAAGGCGACGTTCGCGCGCTCCGGCTCGCGATTGAAGACAATGCGGTGTTTCGTGGCAAGGTCGATCTGACGCAGGGCGCCAAGAGCGCCGAAAGCGTTCCTGCTGCTGCGAGCACGGGCGGCAATTCCTAAAGAGCCTGCGAGAGAACCTCGCGTGGTCATAGTCGCCCAGCCAGAAGGGAAAATTTAGAGTGATTCGCAGCTGGTTTGAAAAGAAACCTGACAGCAATGCCGATTCCGCTGCGGGCGCACCCACGGGCCCGAGAGTACCTCGACACTCGGGCGCCTGGCAGGTGCTGCGCAAGCGGCTTCAAGCCGAGCCGGGCCTTCGCGTCATTGATTGTGGAGTCACATCTCCGACAAACATCAACTATCTCACCAGTCTCGGTCACAGTGTCTTTCTTACCGATCTGGTGACAGAAGCCTGCAACGGAGCCTGGCAAATTGGTACAGACGAGGAAGACAGGCCGATTTGGAATATTGAGGGATATCTCAAGCAGACGCTCGATTTCTCCGGTCGAATGTTCGATGTCGTCCTCTTATGGACAGCCCTCGACTACTTGCCGGAACCGTTCGTTTCTGCGGTTGTCGCTCACCTGTACGCTTCCATGAACCCAGGTGGACAGGTACTTGCTCTCTTCCATACACGCAAGCAGCCCGAAGAGTCGGCTCATTGCCGCTTTCATATCACCGCCGGCGACAACGTTGAGATGCAGTTGGCACAGCCCTACCCAATTCAACGCGTCTCTACAAATCGAAGTATTCAGAGTCTCTTTGACCAGTGGTCCGGCTTCCGCCAGTTTCTTGCAAAGGACAGCATCTCTGAAGTGCTGATCACCCGCTAGACCATTTTCAAAATCAACCCCGCGCATCCAATCTGCATCCTTCGCTAGTGAGGAACCGTAAAACGGAGCGTCTATGAACCCATTGAAGGGCACTCGCATCACCTGGCTCGGACACGCCACGGTCTTGATCCAGACTCCTAAAGGCACCACCTTCCTGATAGACCCATTCATTGCGCAAAACCCAAAGTATCCGCAGGGGTTCGTCCTTCCTGAAAAAATACACTTCGTCCTGCTTACCCATGGGCACAGCGATCACATCGCCGATGCAGTTCCCATCGCCACCAGGCACGATTCAACGGTCGTTGCCGTTTATGAGTTAGCCGCATTCGTAGGAGAAAAAGGTGTCGCAAAGACAATTGGCATGAACCTGGGGGGAACAGTCCAACTGGACGAAGTCTCAGTTACGATGGTCGACGCCAAGCACTCGGCCGGAGCCGACGATGGCAAGAGGGCGCGCTACGTGGGAGTGGCCGCAGGTTTTGTTCTGACGATTACCGATGGACCCGTGCTCTACCACGCGGGAGACACAGCGGTGTTCGGTGATATGAAGTTAATCCAGGATCTTTATCATCCCGAGGTCGCCATGCTTCCCATTGGGGGGCATTACACAATGGGACCGAAGGAAGCTGCGCTCGCAGCGCATTTGATAAGTCCATCAATCGTTTTGCCCATCCACTTCGGAACGTTCCCGCCTTTGACCGGAACGCCCGATGAACTTGCAGCCCTGATCGAACCCGCAATTCAAGTCGCACGGGTGAATCCTGGCGGATCTTTGTGAGAAGGAATTCGCTTCAGAATCCAAGGTTGAAGTTTGTGAAATGAGGGTCTAACTAGTTACGGACGCAGTCCCTCTTTCGATGCAGCTATTTTCCTGCGGCCGCTTTCTTCTGTTCTGCCCAACGCCGTTTCACTGCCTCGGCAATGCGCTTCCGCCCCTCGGGCGTGAGGTTCCTCTTCTTCGAACTCTTTCTCGCCGCAGGCTTGGCCATCGTGTTGTTCTTCGATGAGGCGCCTCCGGCCAATAGGGTGCGCGCTCTCTGCAGTTGTGCAATCTCGCGGTCAATCTGTGCCAGAATCTCAGAAACTCCCACGGTTCCTCCTCGTACACCCTTCATAAGTGGTCGATCTCCGTACCTGATGACGCAACCACCTACCCGCGGAGCCGACTTGTGATGAAAACACGATACGCATTCCACAGAGACTTTGCCAAAGGAAAAAACTCAAATTGTTAACTCTGGGGAAAGCAACTAATGACTCATTAGTAACGGCATTGGATTGGACTTATAAATACTAATCAACCACAGTTAGTGGGCCGAGGGCAATGAAACACGAGATGCTGAACCATCCAAAAGTAATTCAACCGGACGATTTACGCACTCATACGCGGCGATACTGAATAGCCTCCTCGTTGAGCATCTATGGGCTCTCACTCATGGAAATCACAGTCACTTAGGATTGTTTAGCTTCGGAATTATGCTTCAAACGCCGCGAGGCGTCTTCGGTGCCTGGGGAGACGGCTCCGGAGTTGAAGGTGCAGCGGAAAGGGAAGTTAGATCTTGTCCGCCTATACGCAGGCTTGGTGACTCGGCCGCTCGATAATTTCGCAGGTCTCGAAGAATCTCAACCTTTTCCCGGGCATACTGCCCTGCAAGCCGAGTCAGAGCATAGGTAATGATGTCACTGTGGTGCAGATCCTGGACAGAAGGATCCCGGCGCATATTCAGCCACAAACGGTGTACCAACTGCACGTCATCGGGCCCGAGTGCAGGCGCATGCGGTCCAATGTAGAAGACCTTGGTTTCGCCATTTGCGCCGACGACATAAAAATTGAATTGCCGCTTTGGTTCGGGCAGCGCTTCCCAGGCTTGTCCCAGGTGAAACGCCTGATCTTCAGCGGTCATTGACGTTGACTGACCTGAGACTACAGAGTCAACCTCGAGTGAGTTGGCGCCCTGCACCAGGGCCGCAAAGACGTCTCCGGCGGGCACCACCAGCAGCGAAACCCTTTTCCCGAAGCTCTCAGCCACCGAAACCGCCTTGGTGAAGAGCATCTGTTCGTGTTCGCTAAAGCTTTGATCTTCCGCGCTAAGATACTCAGGACCGCCGGCGCCCATCATTCGCACGCTGATCACCACCACGTCGCGATCTTCTGTCTTCGTTCGCGCCAGCACCCACTTCAGTGCAATCGGGTTGGCCGCATCGCGCATGGTCACCATCACTGCCCCGGGCCGCACCGCAACGGACTCCCTGTCGATCGTATCCTGGTGCTCCAGCTGGAAATGATCCTTCATCTGCCGCGCAGTCAGAGCATGCTTGCGCAGGTTTTGCCGTTCCGAGATGGTAAAGATGACAAAGAAGACGGCTGCAAACGCAATGCCGCTGACGGTAGCGATCGACTTCGTGAACAAGTTCACAACCGCAGTAGAGAGCAAGACAAGAAACACTGAGAACAGGCCAACCGGAAGCTCCACTTTTCCGATTCGTATATTCGGAGGAACCTTCCACCCTCGTTCTCCGTGATACTTCCATCGCAAAACCAGCATCGCCAGGCTGTTGAACGTGAATGACCAGATCACACCAAACGCGTAAGCCTCGCCCAGGGTGATCACATTGCCTCTGGTCACAATGATCGTAAACATCTGCAGTCCGAAGACCAGATTCACGATCCTGTAACTTGTACCGAACTTTGGGTGTGGCTTACGGAACCAGTCGGTCAGCACCCCATCTTCGGCGACGCGCATCAGCACGCCCGTCGAGCCGATCATCGATGTGTTGATGGCGCCCGAGAGGATCAGGAAGCCAACGACCACGACAAAGATGCGAAACGCAATCCTCCAGAACGCCGGCCCCACCATGTACATCGCCAGCCCTGCAATCAGGTTGTTCTGATAGATGTGCGTCCGCTCCCACTCGGGAATCAGCATGGAAGCCAGCATCGTCGCGCCGCCCGTGAACACCAGGCTGTAAATTGCGATGACGATTGCCGCACGCTTTAGATTCTTCAGCTTCGGATGCTGAATCTCGCGGTTCACCTGGGCGAGGCTTTCCTCACCGCTCATCGCCAGAATCGAGTGGCCAAATGCCATCAGGATGCCGAACAATCCAAATATCGGGAGTCCGGAGTTCTTGAGAAACCCCAAAGCATCGTCGCTGAATTTGAGATTTGAGGGTGTTGGGAGCGGCGGCAAATGCGACCCGCGAGAGAGAACCGAGTAACCGCCCCACAGGAACAGAAACACCACCATAACGGTCGTGATCTGCATGACTCGAAGGGCTTTGTCGCTCGACTCTTCGATACCCTTGGTATTCTGCCACCAATAGTAGATAGTCATCGCCGCGGCAAACACGGCGGCGCTGTGGTTCATATCAAATTGGAAAGGGTGACCCTGCGCATCCCTCAGCGCCGGAGGAAGCCAGTTGCTTGTGTTCGCAACCATCAACAGTTCGTTCATCAGACCGGTGATGTATTGACCCGCCGACACACCTGAGATCGGGCCCGTCAGAATGTAGTCGAACATCAACGCCGAAACGCTCAGCTTGGCGAACCCTGAGCCGAGCGCCTCTTTTACTACGCGGTATACGCCGCCGCGCACAAACATCGAACAGCTCTCGACATAAACTGCCCGAACCGCAAAGCTGAACAGCATGATACCGAGAATGAACCACGGCGCCGCAGCGCCGATTGCCTGCTCAGCGATGCCGCCGGCATAAAATGCCGACGATCCCAAATCATTTAGAACGATGGCGGCCGCACGCCAAAAGGAGATGAACGTGAGCATCACGGAGGATGCCACGATGAGCCGTACGCGGTCCGAGGGTGGAGCTACGGTCGTTCGAGTGGATGCCATTACAGATTTGCCGGCATTTTCTGCCGTTCAATTATCCAAAGAGCGTAATATTGCCGTCCGCCCTGGGCTGAGTGTATGTCTGAACGAAGACTCAGTCAACGAAAATCCATGTCTTCATCCGAAGACGTTGTGGCAGAAACAGTTAATCGTCCGTACCCAACCGCTCTTGCCCCTTCTTGCGAGCATAAGATGCACAACGACGCTCCAACGCCACCCCGCGGCGAAGAAGATTGCGCCGAACGCCTCGCCCGCAAGCGCACTATTCGCTTGATGCATTAGACTCGCCCCTGTATGCAACGTGATTCATTGAGGTTGTGGGCTGCTGCTGGCATTTCTGCGGGTTTGATGGAGTTGCCGTTTCCGCTGGCCGGCCCGATGCCGGTGTGGCGCAGCATCTTTGCCTGGTTCGGAATCGTTCCTCTTCTTTATGGAATCCTTATAAATTCGACAGTCGAATGCCCGCATCCACTGCGCCGCGCCTTTCTGGCAGCATATATGTGCGGAGTGCTCTGGTACATCGGAAACTGCTACTGGATCCGCGACACGATGATGCGCTACGGCGATATGCCCGCCGTCGCCCCGGTGCTGCTGCTCTTGGGATTCAGTCTCGTCCTCGGACTCTACTTCGGACTCTTCGGTCTCGGTGTAATGCTCGTTCGTCGTGCAACCGGTAGCACCCGGCTTGCACTGGTCGTCGCGCCCTTTCTTTGGACGGCCCTCGAACTGGCCGCTGCCCGCATCACGAGCGTTCCATGGGATCAGTTGGGCTACTCGCAAGTAGACAACGCCATCGTCAACCAGCTTGCACCATGGACCGGTGTCTACGGCATCAGCTTCTTACTCTTAGGTGTGAACGCACTCCTCGCGGGCGGACTGCTACTTTCCCGTCGACAACATAAGGCGGCGTGGGCAATCGCGGGCATCGTCTTGGCGATCGTCGGCTCAGCCGGCATCGCCTTGTCGCCCTCAAAACCAGCCCGCACTGCCACGGCCGTGCTGGTTCAGCCCAACCTTGACGTCGGCGGCGACAACGACTGGTCCGGTCCCGGCGAGTGGGACAAGCACATCGCAGAGTTCACCCGACTCGCCGGTATGCAATGCAAAAACTACATCGCCGGAATTCCGCAGACCGGTGCACCCACGGGAGAGATTGTTTGCCCGCCCTACCCCACGCAACCCGATCTCGTCGTATGGCCCGAGGCTCCGTCGCCCTTCTTTGAACAGGAGCCCCGCTTTCAGAATGCGATGGTCAGTGTAGCGCGTTCCGTGCAGGCTCCGCTGATCGTTGGCGGGCTCGCGGCGGATTACTCCCCGGAACAAAATGAATGGCTCGACTACAACTCAGCCATCGTTGTTGGGGCGGATGGTGCGCGCGTAGGGCGCTATGAAAAGATCCATCTGGTTCCATTCGGCGAGTATGTCCCGTTTCAGCGGCTGCTCTTTTTTGCACGCAAACTTACCGGCCGCGTTTCAAGATTCACTCCCGGCACCGAGCGCAAGGTATTTCGACTGAATGGGCACTATTACGGTGTCTTCATTTGCTACGAGGCAGTCTTCGCCGACGAGGTTCGCCATTTCGCCCAACTTGGCGCCGAGGTGCTCGTCAACATCAGCGACGACGGCTGGTATGGAGATACCAGTGCGCCCTGGCAGCACTTGAATATGGCGCGCATGAGGGCCATCGAGAACCGGCGCTGGATTCTGCGCGACACCAACAATGGCGTCACCGCGGTCATCGATCCGCTTGGTCGCGTGCGGCAGAGCATCCCTCGCCATCAAGTTGACGCTCTCCCTGCGGCCTATGGATTCCGTAGTGATGTGACCTTCTACACGGCTCATGGCGATCTATTCGCATGGGCGTGTGTGATACTGAGTTTGTGCGCTGTAGGATGGTCGGTGCGTGTCAGCCTTCGGCGCAAACTTTTACACCAAGACAGGTCCTAAGAGCAAAGCATGGCATTGACCGATCTCGAATACGCCTACGCTCCCGTGCGCAATCAAGTCCGCGACCTGCGGGAGTATCTTTGACCCCGCCCGCCTGCGCAGAGAGCTTTCTGGAATAGAAACGAAACTGGCAGATCCCGCACTATGGTCCGACTCGGCCGCGAGCAAGCCGTTGATGCGCGACCGCAAGCGACTCGAAGCCCTGATCGCTGACGACGAAGAGCTGGTGCGCCGCTCGGGTGACATCGATGCGTATTTCGAGCTCGCAAGCGAAGGCGAAGACGTCCTCGCCGACCTCGAGCGCGACATCAAGGCTCTGGCCGTATTTGCCGAAGAACTCGAAGCGCGCACCATGCTCTCCGGCGAAACCGATGCCCTCAACGCCATCGTGACCGTGCATCCGGGAGCCGGTGGAACCGAGAGTCAGGATTGGGCAGAGATGCTGCTGCGCATGTACTTGCGCTGGGCCGAGCAACAAGGCTTCAAGACGGAAATGAACGACTACCAGGATGGCGAAGAGGCCGGCATTAAATCGGCCACCTTCACCATCATGGGGGAATATGCGTTTGGCCAACTCGCCGGCGAGAGCGGAGTGCATCGCCTTGTCCGCATCTCTCCCTTCGACTCTGCGAAGCGCCGCCATACCTCGTTTGCATCGGTCTACGTTTCGCCTGAGATCGATGAGACCATCCAGGTTGATCTGAAGCTCGAAGACCTTCGCATCGATACCTATCGTTCCGGTGGAAAGGGCGGTCAGCACGTCAACACTACCGACTCCGCGGTGCGCATGACTCATTTACCCACAGGCATCGTTGTCCAGTGTCAGAACGAGCGCTCCCAACACAAGAACCGCGAGAAGGCAATGAAGATGTTGCGGTCGCGGCTCTACGAATATGAACTTGAAAAGAAGCGCGCTGTGAGCAAAAAGCTCGAAGACTCCAAGCTTGATATCAACTTCGGCTCACAGATTCGCTCCTACGTTTTGCAGCCCTATCGCATCGCCAAGGATCATCGCACCAAGGTGGAAGTGGGCGATGTCGACAAGGTTCTGGACGGATACCTCGAGCCATTTCTTCGCGGCTACCTGCTGGCCAAGCGCCGCGGGACCGCAATAGAAGACGTAGTCGAAGACGATCTCGAAGTATAGAAAGAACGCATTCGAACAAGAGAGCGATTCAACTCATCCCCAGTTTGGAGGTCGCTGCCAATGTCGAATACATCTAAGCCCGCTCTACCCCGAATTGCCTTTGGCTGCGTTACTCCTGTGCTCCGAGTCGGAGACATCTCGGTCAGCGTCGAATACTACGTGCGCGCACTCGGTTTCACGGTCAACTTCCTGTATCCCGATTCGCAGGCGCCGGACTTTGCATCGATCTCCCGTGGCGATTGCTGCCTTTTTCTTTGCGCAGGCGATCAAGGAAATCCCGGCAGTTGGGTATGGATCGACGGAAAAGACGTTGAATCTCTTTACGAGGAGTATCGTGCTTCCGGCGCGAAGATTCGCAACCCTCCCACTAACTATCCGTGGGGCTCAATGGAAATGCAGGTCGAGGATCCCGACGGAAACGTGCTTCGCATCGGCTCTGATGCGAAAAAAGATCAACCCATCGGCGATTGGCTCGACATGCACGGTGTCCGGTGGCGCAAATTGCCCGACGGAAGCCACCAGAGAATCGATCCAAGCTAAGGTATCGAGAAGCCAGAACCTTCAGTGCTCAAAGGACGAACTAAAGGCTAGAGATAGGAGCTAGTAGCTGAACCATGAATGATCCAGCCGTGATTGCCGAGATGCTTCATAAAGCGAAAACCATTGCCGTGGTTGGCATGAGCGACAAATCATGGCGAGCCAGTCACAACATCGGCCGCTATCTGCGTGACCATGGCTATCGCGTGATCCCCGTCAATCCGACACTCAGCCAGGTTCTCGGTCTTACTTGCTATCCAAACCTTGAAGCCGCGCAGATCGCGGCCAGAAGCGAAATCGGCGCGGGCATCGACCTCGTGGATGTATTTCGCGCATCCGAACATGTGCCGGGAATCGTCGATGACGTAATCGGCCTTGGCATTCCTTATCTCTGGCTGCAGGACGAAGTCATACACGACGAGGCTGTGGCTCGCGCACGCGCCGCGGGTGTGAAGTGCATCCAGAATGATTGCATCTTTCGCGAACACTCGCGGATCGCCTGATACTGGCAGCCGTCCGCAATCATCCTTACAAAATCTATTTGTCTATAGGCTCTGGGATATACTTCTCGCGATCATCGATCGGCCGAGGGCCTTCGCTATGAAAAACACAATCTTCACGCGCTTCCAGGTATTCACAAAAAGGTCATTGCCTGTATGGATAGCCTGTTTGCTCTTCTTCGCATTCGCATTGATAGCTCCGCACTGCGTAGCGGAAGAAGAGAATGAACATCCGACTCTCGCCATCGGCACTGCTGCGCCCAACTTTTCGCTTCCCGGCATCGACGGCAAGACACACACACTTGCTGAATACAAAGCTGCAAAGGTGCTCGTCATCGTCTTCACCTGCAATCACTGTCCGACGGCGCAGCTCTACGAATCGCGCCTCAAGAAGCTAGTCGATGATTACAAGGGCAAGAGTGTCCAGATCGTAATGATCGAGCCCAACGATCCCGACGCCGTGCGCCTTGACGAGCTCGCATGGACCGACGTCGATGACGGCTTCGAAGGCATGAAAATCCGTGCTGCCTACCGCCACTTCAACTTTCCATATCTCTACGACGGCGCAACGCAGACCACTTCAAATGCCTACGGGCCAAAAGCCACGCCGCACGTCTTCATCTTTGACGCTGGGCGCAAGCTGCGTTTCGAGGGCCGCATTGACAATAACCAGCGCCAGTCCCTCGTGACCACACAGGACACACGCAACGCCATCGACGCACTCCTAGCCGGCAAGCCTGTTCCCGTCGACCACACCGGCGTCTTCGGCTGCTCCACCAAGTGGAAGTCGAAGTCCGACAGCCGGATGGCATACCTGCATAAGATCGAAGCCCAGCCCGTAGTACTCGAGGATGCCACCGCCGAAACGCTGAAGAAGCTTCGCACCAATCCCACCGGCAAGCTCTTGCTTGTGAACTTCTGGGCGACGTGGTGTGGACCATGTGTCGTCGAATTTCCCGATCTCGAAACCACCTACAGGATGTTCCAGACGCGAGATCTCGAGATGGTGACAGTAGCAGCAAATATGCCCGACGAAAAGCCCGGCGTAATGAAATTCCTCCAGAAACAGCACGCCACTTCGAAGAACCTCATCTTTGCGTCAACTGATACCTATGCCATGCAAGCCGCATTCGATCCCAAATGGGAGTCGGGAGTTCCCTACACAGTTTTGCTCGCGCCCGACGGCACTGTGCTTTACCACCAGGCTGGTGACCTCGACATCCTTGCATTGCGGCGCGTAATTCTCGCCAATCTCGACGATGCAAGCTATCTGGGGCACCGGGCCTACTGGGAAGGCAAATAGCTGGTTCGTCGCGTTGGTTTCGCGGCAAACTCGCGCAAATACATTAGGCTAAGAGATAACGGCAGCTTCGCCGGCGTGCAACTATCCGCGACCAAGCGTCGGTCAATTGCGTCCAACAGAGGGTTAGTCCTTACACTCATGCGCATCTTCCGCCTGATCTTCGCCTTTCTTGTCACGCTTTGGGTGGTGGTGCCCGCGTCTGCAGTTTCCGATTCTGCCGATGCGCCCCATGTGCATGTGCGACTTGTAGTGCCTGCCCAAGGCATGACTCGCGGAGCCGCGACCGATGCAGGGCTTTACTTCAAATTGGAATCAGGCTGGCACGTCTATTGGAAAAATCCCGGTGACGCCGGCGAACCCCCGCATGTGAAGTGGACACTTCCCGAGGGCATCGCTGCCGGTGATCTACAGTTCCCTTCGCCGAAGCGGCTGCCCCTTGGCCCCCTCATGGATTTCGGATACGAAGACGAGGTACTTTTTCCGCTCAAACTGAATGTGACGAAGTCTGCAAAGCTCGGCAGCGCAACAATCCACGCAAAAGTGGATTGGCTGGTCTGCCGCGCGAGTTGCATCCCGGGCAAGGCTGAGCTTGAAGTCGCACGCGATATCTCCAACCGGCCAGCCCGCTTCGCTACGGTGGAATCCGATGCTGCGCTTCTCAGTCGCTTCGCGGCCAGGCTTCCAAAGCCGATGTCGCCGAGCATGAAGGCCGGCTTCAGGCCATCAAAAGATGGCTATCAGCTCGTCGTCGACACCGGCCAGCGCGAAAACATTGCCGAGTTCTATCCTGCCGATCCGGACATCATCCAAAACCCCGCGCCCCAACAACTCACGCCCACGGCAAAGGGCTTCATCCTCGACCTGAAAAAGGATCCGAACTCAGCAGCACCGCCCTCGCAGTTGCGAGGCTTGCTGGAATTATCGGGCGGAAGGGCATTTGAACTGGTTGCGCGACCCGACGATATCGCAACCGCCGGAAATGCCCCGGTTGCGCCGGTCCAGGCGGCAACGGCTGCGCCTGCAAATCCAGCGACGCCGACCGCCACGTCACAGCCTGCCGAGCCTCCTCCCGTCATTCCACAGCCTTCCAAACATGGATTGCTCGAAACAGTTGGCTTGGCCTTTCTCGGCGGCCTGTTACTCAATCTCATGCCTTGTGTCTTTCCGGTCTTGTTTCTCAAGGGCCTTGCACTGGTGCAATCCGGTAATGAGGAGCGGCACAAGCTTCGCGCACACGGCTTTGTTTACGCCGTGGGAATTCTTGTTTCCTTCTGGGCACTTGTTGCTCTTCTGCTCGGGCTGCGAGCGGCAGGATCAAGTCTCGGTTGGGGCTTCCAGTTCCAGTCACCTGTGTTTCTGTCACTAATGGCGGCTCTACTGTTCTTCCTGGGCCTCTCCCTCGCCGGACAATTTGAAATCGGTCTTACGCTCACCAGCGCTGGCGGCTCACTAGCCTCAAAGCAGGGATATGCGGGCAGCTTCTTCACCGGCGTTCTCGCCGTCATTGTGGCCACTCCCTGTACGGCACCATTCATGGGAGTTGCAATTGGCTACGCCTTGGCCCAACCGGCTCCGGTCACATTCGCCGTATTCACCGCAATCGCTCTCGGCCTCGCCGCCCCCTACGTGGCATTGACGTTGCAGCCGGCCTGGACCCGCCTCCTTCCCAGGCCCGGCGCATGGATGGAAGTCCTGCGCCAGGCCATCTCCGTTCCCATCTTCGCCACGGTGATCTGGCTGGCTTGGGTACTGGCACAGGCATACGGCGCTGCCATGCTTGCCGCGCTCCTCGTCTCATTTCTTCTGCTGGCGATCGCCGGGTGGTTCCTAGGCCGCTGGCCGGCTCAGCGCTGGGCCACCTCAATCGCGGCGGTCATACTGCTCGGAGTCGTCTCCGTGGCTGTGTTTGCCCCCGGTAAACTCGCGGCTGCACCAGAGACTCCAGCGGTTGGCCAGGCAAAAGTTGGCTGGGAGCCATGGTCTGCCGAGACCGTGGGTCGCTATCAGGCAGAAGGCCGCCCCGTCTTCGTCGACTTCACCGCCAGCTGGTGCCTGAGTTGCCAGGTCAACGAACGCGTCGCGTTGAGTCAACCCGAAGTCCAAAAAGCCTTTGCAGATGCCAAGGTCGCCCTGCTACGCGCAGATTGGACGCGCCACGACGAAGCCATCACTCAGGCCCTCACCGCTCTCGACCGCAGTGGAGTTCCCACCTATGCGCTCTATTCTCCCGGAGAGAAAAGTCCTCAAGTCCTGCCCGAAGTCCTTACCCCCGGAATTGTGACCAATGCGCTCAGCAAATTGACCAGCGCTAAAACCCAGTCCCCATCTCAAGCGTCAAACCTGCAGTAAGGCTGTCAGCTTCTCCAGCCTTAGGCACTACCGGTTGATCATCTGAATTCCCCTCAGGAGGTTAACTCCCATGGCGTTCTTTTCCCCACTCATGAAATGCGCCGGCATTGCCGTTACGCTATTGCCGCTCCTCGCTGCCGATACGGCCCGAGTCAATGCACCCGCTCCAGACTTCGCTGCGACCGACTCCCGCGGACAGACCGAAGCACTGGCCCAGAATCGCGGCAAGTACGTGGTGCTGGAGTGGCACAACCAGAGTTGCCCGTTCACTCGGAAGCACTACGCCTCCGGAAACATGCAGGCTCTCCAAAAGGAGTGGACGGCGAAAGGCGTCGTCTGGTTCACGGTAATCTCATCGGCCCCCGGCAAGGAAGGCTACGTCACCGCAGGCGAAGAGAATGCCTATCTTGCAAAGATGAAAGCGGCGCCGACGGCGGCCCTGCTTGATCCCGACGGCAAGGTCGGCCGACTCTACGAGGCGAAGACAACGCCCCACATGTTCGTGATCGATCCCCAGGGAAAGCTCATTTACGCAGGTGCGATCGACGATCGGCCAACGCCCGATCCCTCGGATGTAAAAGGTGCGCGTAACTACGTCTCCGAAGCGTTGAC
>Ga0207683_10000755_pt1 | contig 29385 bp, 30 predicted proteins | sample KBSM73metaG_FD_184333 | JGI IMG/M metagenome (GOLD analysis project Ga0207683, IMG submission 184333) | Miscanthus rhizosphere microbial communities from Kellogg Biological Station, Michigan, USA - KBS M7-3 metaG (SPAdes) (version 2) | ecosystem: Host-associated > Plants > Roots > Rhizosphere >... | reverse complement strand
GACGGCAGAAATGATGCACTTGCGGCTCATGTGCTCCTCCCGCAGGTCAGACGATCATCGTCACCGGCTGTTCGACGAATCCCTTGAAGGCTGACAGCAGTTCGGCGCCGAGCGCGGCGTCGATCACGCGGTGATCGCACGACAGCGTCACCGTCATCGTGCTGACGAACCTGACCGCGCCATCTTCGGCTTCGACCGGCCCGCGGCGCGGCGCGCCGACGCTGAGCAAGGTGGTCTGCGGGGACTTCAGCACATCGGCAACAGAGGTGATCCCCGCAACACCCGGAATCGAGATCGCGCTCGATGCGCTGCCGTCGGCGCCTTCGCGCCGCGCGGCCGAGATCGCGGTCAGCGACTTTGCCGCAGCATCGGCGATGGTGGTCCGGCCCTTGCCGATCGCCAGAGCAATGCCGGTGTGCTCGGACGGCATGACGCGCGCAAGCGCCGCCGCCCAAGCCTTGATCACGACATCGGCGAGTTCGAGCACGGTCTTCTGTGTTGCATTTGCCTCGTTGCATAGCGCGAGCGACCGGCCGATTGCGACGTCGGCCGTGAGAATAACGGGTATCGCTGCGAGACCAGCCGATGCCGGAGCAGGGGAAGCCGCCGTCTTCTTGGCGCCCTCGACGTCGGCCGCGACGATACGGCCGCGTGGGCCGGAGCCTTTGACGTTCGCGAGATCGATCCCGCCTTCGCCTGCCAATCGACGTGCGAGCGGCGTGACCGTCGTGCCGCCCGCGAGCCGCGCCGGGCCAAAGTTGCGCTCGGGCGAGCGCACCTCGCGGAACGGCTCCATCGGGACGGCGGCACCCGGTTTCCGTTCGTCCCCGCGAAAGCGGGGGCCCAGCTCTTCTGACTTCTGGACCCCCTGGTCTTTCTTTGAGACGGCGCTTCGCGCCTGTTGCGCGGGGGTGAGCGGAGTTTTGGGCGGCGACGGTGCAGCCACTTCGCCTTTACCCAGGATGACCGCCACCACCGCGCCCACCGGCGCAACGTCGCCTGCCTGCACATGGATCGCCGCCAGCGTGCCCGCCGCGATCGCCGGCACCTCCATCGACACCTTGTCGGTCTCGATCTCGAACAGATTGTCGCCCGGCTTCACGGCGTCGCCGGCCGACACGAACCACTTCGAGATCTTGCCCTCAGCCACGGTCTCGCCGAGCTGCGGCATCAGGACGTCCATTCACTCCCCCTAAGCACCGTTGTCATCCCGGCCGAGCGTAGCGAGAGCCGGGATCCATAAACACGAAACCGTCGATCATCGCGCCGTTCGTGGTTTATGGGTCCCGGCTCGCGCTCGCGTTGCTCGCTTGGCCGGGACGACAGCTTCGCTACCAATTCACCGAGATGTACTGCGTCTCCATGAATTCCATCAGGCCTTCATGCGCGCCCTCGCGCCCGAGGCCCGACTGCTTGGTGCCGCCGAACGGCGCGGCCGGATCGGAGACGAGGCCGCGATTGAGGCCGATCATGCCGAAGTCGAGCTTTTCCGACACGCGCATGCCGCGGCTCAGATCCTTGGTGTAGAGATACGCGACCAGGCCGTATTCGGTATCGTTGGCGCGCCGGATCGCCTCGTCCTCGGACTTGAAGGTCTGGATCGACGCGACCGGGCCGAAAATCTCTTCGTTGAGCATCTTGGCATCGTCGGGCACGTGGCTGAGCACCGTCGCCGGATAGAAGAAGCCAGCGCCGTCCGGCTTCTTGCCGCCGGTCAAAATCTTCGCGCCTTTCTTCACGGCGTCGTCGACCAGCTCGACCACCTTGTCGCGGCCCTCGGCGTTGACCAGCGGCCCGAGCGCCACGCCCTCGTCGAGGCCGTTGCCCATTTTCAGGCCGCCCATCTTGGCGGTCAGTTTCTTGGCAAATTCGTCGTGCACCTTCTCGTGCACATAGAAGCGGTTCGCCGCGGTGCAGGCCTCGCCCATGTTGCGCATCTTGGCGATCATCGCGCCGTCGATCGCCGCGTCGATGTCGGCGTCGTCGAACACGATGAACGGCGCGTTGCCGCCGAGTTCCATCGCAGGCTTGATGATGTTGTCGGCCGCTTCATGCAGCAGCTTGCGGCCGACTTCGGTGGAGCCGGTGAACGACACGACGCGCACGCGCGGATCGTGCAGCATCGCGCTCACCACCGGGCCGGAGCGGCGCGACGGGATGACGTTGACCACGCCGGCCGGAACGCCGGCCTCCTCGAGCAGCGGCATCAGCGCCAGCATGGTGAGCGGCGTTTCGCTCGCGGGCTTGAGCACGACCGGGCAGCCGGCTGCGAGCGCGGGGCCGATCTTGCGCGTCGCCATCGCGGCGGGGAAATTCCATGGCGTCACCAGCACGGCGACGCCGGCCGGCTTGTGCTGCACCACGACGCGCGCGCCGGAAGAGGGCGCGTTGTAGAGCTGGCCGATGTTGCGCACGGCTTCTTCGGCGTTCCAGCGGAAGAACTCGGCCGAATAAAGCACCTCACCCTTGGAGTCGGAGAGCGCCTTGCCGTTCTCGATGGTGATCAGCTTGGCGAAGCGCTCGGCGTCGCGCACGATCAGCTCGTAGGCTTTCCGCAGGATCTCGCCGCGCTCGCGCGGCTTCTTGGCGGCCCACGCCTCGAATGCGCCCTGCGCCGCGTCGATCGCGGCTTTCGCATCCTCGACGCTCGCGCTCGCCACCGAGGCAATTTTGTTTTCGGTCGCCGGATCGATCACGTCGAAGCGTGCGCCGTCGGAGGCTTTGCGCCATTTGCCGCCGATCCACAGGTCGGTCGGCACGTTGGCGAGCAGGTTGTCGTACATGGCCATGATGAATTCCTCAGCTTTGCAGCGAGCGCCGCACCGTCTCGGCGATGCGATCGACCGTCGGCAGCACGGCGTCTTCCAGCGCGTCGGCGGCGGGCAGCGGGATGTGCGGCGTCGTGATGCGCACCGGCGGGCCGTCGAGATCGTAGAACGCTTCGTCGGCGACGATCGACACGATCTCGGCGCCCCACCCGCATAAACGTGGGTTCTCTTCCACGGTAAACAAGCGGTGGGTACGGCCGACGGAACCGAGGATGGTTTGCGTGTCGAGCGGCACCAGCGAGCGCACGTCGACGACTTCCGCGTCGATACCGTGTTCCGCCTTCAGCCGTTCCGCCGCCTCGAGCGCGCGCGGCACCATCAGCGCCAGCGCCAGGATCGTCGCATCCTTGCCGGGGCGCAGGATCTTGGCGGTGCCGAGCGTATCGACGATCTCGCCGTCGGGTACTTCGCCCTTGGTCGCGTAGAGCGACTTGTGCTCGAAGAAGATCACCGGATCGGGGTCACGCACGGCGGCCGCCAGCAGCCCGATCACGTCGCGCGGCGTCGAGGGCGCGACCACCTTCAGCCCGGGGATCATCATCGCCCAGTTCTCCACGCTCTGCGAATGCTGCGCGCCGAAGCGCGAGCCGGCGCCGTTCGCGGTGCGCACCACCAGCGGGCATTTCAGCTGGCCGTTGCTCATGTAACGGCTCTTGGGAAACTCGTTCGCGATGTAGTCGAAGCACACCGCAAAGAAGTCCGAGAACATGATCTCGGCGATCGGCTTGAGGCCGGTCATCGCGGCGCCCATCGCGGCGCCGAGGATCGCCTGCTCGGAGATCGGGCAGTCGCGCACGCGCCTGGGCCCGAACTGCTCGTACAGGCCGACCGTGGATTTGAACACGCCGCCGGCTTTGCCCACGTCCTCGCCGAAGAAGATCACGTCGGGATCGCGCGTCATCTCCTGCGCGATGCCGCGCGCGACCGCGTCTCGATAGGTCAGTTCCGCCATGCCCAGCCCCCATCGGCGTAGACGTCGGTGAAGAGGATATCCATCGGCGGGTTCGGAGCTGCCTTGCAGGCTTCGGTCGCGGTCTCGACCTCGTGGTTCACGTCGGCCTCGATCTTCGCGATCTGGTCGGCCGTGATGCCGAACTGCTTCATGCGCTCGCGATAGATGTTGATCGGGTCCTTGTCCTTCTTCCAGCGCTCGAGCTCGCCCTTGGGACGATAGGCGCCGGGGTCGGCGCGCGAGTGGCCGCTGTGACGATAGGTCAGGCACTCGATCAGCGAGGGACCCTCGCCGGCGCGCGCTCTCGTGAACGCCGTCTGCGCGGTGCGGTAGACTTCGTCGGCGTCGTTGCCGTCGATGACGATCTTCTCGAGCCCGTAGGCCGAGGCGCGGTCGCCGGCCGGATGCTCGACCGCCGTGATGTCGCCGATCGGCGTATATTCCATGTAGAAATTGTTCTCGCACACGAACACGACCGGCAGCTTCCAGATCGCGGCGAAGTTCAGCGCCTCATGGAACGCGCCGATATTGGTCGTGCCGTCGCCGAAGAAGCAGACCGTCACGTCCTTGTCGCCCTTGTATTGCGCGCGCAACGCCGCACCGCAGGCGATCGGCAGATGCGCGCCGATGATCGCATAGGAGCCCATCACGCCGTGCTCGGCGGACGTGAGGTGCATCGAGCCGCCCTTGCCGCGCATGAGGCCGTTGTCGCGCTGCATCAGTTCGCCCAGCACTTTCTCGACCGGGACGCCGCGTGCGAGCGTGTGGGCATGGCCGCGATAGGTGCAAAAGGTGTGATCGCCTTTTTGCATTGCGCAGCCGAAGCCCGCCGCGATCGCCTCCTGCCCGAGCGACAGGTGGCTGGTGCCCTTCACCAGATTCTGCAGGAACAGGTCGTAGGCGCGCTGCTCGGCCTGCCGCAGGCGGAATTGCGAATGGTAGAGCTTGAGCCGCGTCTCCTCGCCGATGTCGTCGTTCGGGCGGCGGCCGTTCGATGCCGGCGCGCGGGCAGGTTTCCTCGCCATTTTCTTTGAGACCTCTAAGGGGCGGATTGGCTGTCAGGTTTGTAGCAGGGGGGTGGGGGAAATCAATCGAGTGGGCTGCGGCGTGGACCGACCACGCGTTCGCGATAAAGCAGGTAAAGCCCCGACGTGATCACCACCGCGACGCCGCTGAGCGTCCAGGAATTCGGCACGTCGCCGAACACGAGATAGCCGAGCCCGATCATCCACACGATCTCGGTGTAGATGAACGGCGCCAGCACGGAGGCGGGCGCGAGGCGGTGGCCCACGATCAGCAGATAGTGCCCAAGCCCACTGAACAGGCCCATCGAGCACATCATGATGATGATTATCGGATCGCTTTGCGGCGTCCAGATGAACGGCACCGCAATGGTGACCAGGACCGCGCCCACCAGGTTGGAATAGAAATTGGTGGTCTCGTTGCTGTCCGAGCGTGAAAGAATGCGCGTGGAGATCGAGTAGATCGCATAGCAGATCGCTCCGCCGAACGAGAGCAGCGCCGCGGGATGGATGCCGCCCGCGCCCGGCCGCGTGACCAGCAGCACGCCGCAGAAGCCGACCGTGATCGCGGTCCAGCGCCGCCACTTGATCCATTCGCCGAGGATCGGGCCGCCGAGGGCGGCCACGATGAAGGGCGTGCAGAAGATGATGGCGATCGCCTGGTCGAGCTGCAGATAGCGCAGCGCGAAGAAGTTGAGCGCGGTGGAGACGAGCAGCAACGTGGAGCGGCCGAGCTGCAGCCACGGCCGCGAGGTGCGCATGATGCTCGGGCGCATGATCGGATTGGACATGAACAGCGCGAGCACGAACGCCGCCATGTAGCGCGCCCACACCACCTGCACGGTGGGCATGTGGTTGTTGAGATATTTCGCGATCGCGTCGCTGCAGGCAAACAGCACGACCGCGCCGCACATCAGCGCTATGCCGGTCAGCCTGTCATGGCGGGCTTGTTCGGCCGGACTCAATACGTCGCCCGCCCGCCGGAAATGTCGAACACCGCGCCGGTGGTGAAGGAATTGTCCGCCGAGGCGCACCACGCCGCGAGCGCCGCGATCTCCTCGACCTTGACGAAACGTGCGCGCGGGATCTTCGAGAGCATGTAGTCGATGTGTTCCTGCTTCATCTGGTCGAAGATCGCGGTCTTCGCTGCGGCCGGCGTGATGCAGTTCACCGCGATGTCGTAACCCGCCAGCTCCTTGCCGAGCGATTTGGTCAACGCGACGACCCCCGCCTTCGAGACCGAATAGGCCGACGCGTTCGGGTTGCCTTCCTTGCCGGCGATCGAGGCGATGTTGACGATGCGGCCGTATTTCTGCGCGATCATCAGCGGCGCGAGCGCGCGGCAGCAGTGGAACGGGCCGTCGAGATTGACCCGCATCACCTTGTTCCATTCGTCCACCGGATAATCCCAGGTGGTGGCGTTCATCCCGGCGATGCCGGCGTTGTTGACCAGGATGTCGATGCGGCCGAAGGCCTTTGCGGTGTCGTCGCGCGCGCGCTCGACGTCCTTGACGTCGGTCACGTCCACCGCGACCGCGATGACCTTGCCGCGGTTGCTCAACTCTTTGGCGGTCTTCTCGGCGAAGGCCTTGTCGCGGTCCCAGATCGCGACCGAGGCGCCGGAGTCGAGGAACCGCTCGACGATCGCCTTGCCGATCCCCTGCGCGCCGCCGGTGACCGCCGCAAAGCGGCCATTAAGATCGATCTTGTTCGGCATGAATTCCCCCTGAAATGCGGCCTTGTCCTACCCAAGCGCGCGACGACATGCGAGCCCGCAATCTGCGGGTTAGCTCTGCGCATGGCGCAGCCGAAATGGCTGCGCGGCGCGTTGCCGCAGCGTGCTAGCCGCGCGGCCGACGGATAGCGCGCTAGTTCTTCGGCCGCAGTTCGAGGCCCACGCCCTTGTTGACGAACTGCAGGGTGTAGGAGTTGCGGAAATCGACATCCGGCTTGACCACGCCGGCGCGCACCATCTTGTCGAAGAAGCTCGCCATGCGGGCATCGTTCATCGCGCCGATGCCGTCCTTCAGGGCATCGCCGGAATCCACGATGCCGAACTCTTTCATTTTGGCGATCGAATAGTCGATCAGCTCCTGGCTCATCTCCGGGTTATGCTTCCTGATCAGCGCGTTCGCGGCTTTGTTGTCGCCGTAGAGATAATTGTACCAGCCGACCGCCGAGGCATCGACGAAGCGCTGCACCAGGCCGGGCTTCTTCTCCACCACCTCGCGGCGCGTCTCGATCAGGGTCGAGTAGCTGTTGAAGCCGTGATCGGCGATCAGGAAGATCTTCGGCTTGAACTTTCCTTCCTTCTCGATCGCGAAGGGCTCCGACGTCACATAGCCCTGCATCGCGCTTTGCTTGTCGATCAGGAACGGTGCCGGATTGAAGGTGTAGGGCTTCACCTTGTCCTGCGCGAAGCCGAACTCGGCCTGCATCCATTTGAAATAGGACTGCAGCCCTTCGGCCGAGACGAGCAGCGTCAGTCTCTTCAGGTCCTCGAGCTTCTCCGCCTGTCCGGGATGCGCCAGCAGCACCTGCGGCTCCTTCTGGAACATGGCTGCGACGGCGACGGTCGGAATGTTCTGCGCGACCGCGTCGAAGCCCTGCAGCGAATTCGCGCTCATGAAGAAATCGATCTTGCCGGCGAGCAACGGGATGCGGTTGTTCACCTGCGGGCCGCCCGGCACGATGGTCACGTCGAGGCCGTATTTCGCATAGGTGCCGTCGGCGACCGCCTGATAGAAACCGCCATGCTCGGCCTCGGCCACCCAGTTGGTGCCGAACGAGACCTTGTCGAGCTGCTGCGCCTGCGCGGGCAGGCCAAGCAGAGTGATGGCGAACAGCGTGCGCGCGAGCGATGCGAGCGTCATGCAGGGGCTCCGGAGGGCTGAAAATTGCGCGGACCATAATCGCTCGCGTTCGCCTGCGAAAGCCGGGTGACCGCGTAAACATTGATCTATATTTATGCAGCGCCTTGTGCTTGCGCCGGAGACATACGTGGCCGACTGGCTGTCCCTGACGACGGAAGAGTTCGCGGCAGACCGCATCGCGGTGTTGCCGGTCGCCGCGATCGAGCAACACGGGCCGCATTTGCCGGTCGGTGTCGATACTTGCATCGCGGAGGCTTATCTGGGGCGCGTGCGCACGTTGTTGCCCGCGAACTCTCCGGCGCTGTTCTTGCCGGTGCAGGCGGTCGGCGCCTCGGACGAGCACAGGGCGTTTGCCGGCACGCTGACGCTCTCGCCCGAAACCGCGCTCAGCGCCTTCATCGAGATCGGCGAGAGCGTCGCCCGCGCCGGCATCCACAAGCTCGTCATCGTCAACAGTCATGGCGGCAACGTCGCGCTGATCGATCTCGCGGCGCGGCAGCTGCGCGTACGCCTGAACATGCTGGTTGTGCATTGCTCGTGGGGCCGCTTCGGCTATCCGGACGGCCTGTTCTCCGCGGCCGAGCACACGCACGGCATTCATGGCGGCGACATCGAGACCTCGATCATGCTCGCGGCGTACCCGCATCTCGTGCGGCACGACAGCATCGCGGACTTCAGGCCGAATACTTACGCGATGGAGCGCGACTACACGGTCCTGCGCGCGGACCATCCGGTCGGCTTCGGCTGGATGACGCAGGACCTGCACGCCTCCGGCGCGCTCGGCGATGCCTCGCTCGCCAGCGCGAAAAAAGGCGCGGCGGCGCTCGACCACGGCGCGCGCGGCTTTACGGCGCTGCTCAAGGATGTGGAGAAATTCGACCTGAAGGGTCTCGCGGCCGGTCCGCTCGGATAAGAATGCGTGGTGGCAGCACGCCACAATCCCGGGGGGCACGCATGAGCGCCGACGATATTGCGCGGGCGGAAGACAAGCGCCTGAATAGTCTGGTTGCCATCACGGTGGTGATCCTCACGGTGTTCGGCGCGATCACCAAGGTGAAGGACGACAACATCAATCAGGCGATGCAGAAGGCGAAGGCCGACTCGGTCGACGCCTGGGCCGAATATCAGTTTTCGCGCGTGAAGCTGCATGTCGACGAGAACGGTCTGAGCCAGTTGCGGCTGCTCGAATCGACCGGCCAGGCGAACAAGGAACTCGCCGCCAAGCAGGCCGCCGAATACGAAGCCGACATCAAGAAATACGAAGGCCGTTCGAAGGAGACGCGCGCGAAAGCCGAGAAGCTCGAAGCCGAATACGACCAGCTCAACTTCCGTGACGACCAGTTCGACATGTCGGACGTGTTCCTGTCGATCGGGGTCGGGGTCTCGGCGGTCGCCGCGCTGGTCGACAGTTTCCCGCTGCTCTACTTCGCCTGGGCGAGCGGCGCGCTCGGTATTTTCTTCGGGACCGCCGGGTTTATGGGCTTAAGCTTCCGGCCGGAGTGGCTGGCGCAGTTGTTGGGGACGTAATCGCTCCGCGTCCGCTCATGCAGGCGCAAGGCGGGTCGCCGGGACGAGCGGCAACATCTGGACAGTTGGTTGATGTGATAATATAACATTTCACATGGACGCCCATCATCACCATCATCCCGGCCACGCGCACCCGCCGGCGACCGTGTCGCCGTCGATCCTGCGCCTCTCGGCGCCGGAGCGGCTCGCGGCCGTCGCTGTGGTGATCGCGGTGCTGTGGGGCGCGGTGTTCTGGGCGATGGCATGAGCGCGGCACTCGAGTTCCGAAACCTGACGCTCGGCTACGACCGCCACCCGGCGGTGCATCATCTGCACGGCCCGGTGAAGCAGGGCGCGCTGATGGCCGTGGTCGGCCCGAACGGCGCCGGCAAGTCGACGCTGTTCAAGGGCATCGTCGGAATGCTCAAGCCGCTCGCCGGCGGCATCGACCTGTGCGGCGCGCGCGCGCGCGACATCGCCTACCTGCCGCAGATCGCCGACATCGACCGCACCTTTCCGATCGGCGTCTACGACATGGTGGCGATGGGGCTGTGGCGCGAAGCCGGCCTGTTCGGCGGCATCGGCAAGCGCGAGCGCGAGAAGGTGCGCGCGGCGATGTCCGCGGTCGGCCTCTCGGGCTTCGAGGAGCGGCCGATCGGCACGCTGTCGGGCGGGCAGATGCAGCGCGCGCTGTTTGCGCGGCTGCTGCTGCAGGATGCGCGCGTGATCGTGCTCGACGAGCCGTTCAACGCGATCGACACCAAGACCGCCGCGGACCTGTGCGATCTCGTGATGCGCTGGCACACGGAGAAGCGCACCGTGATCGCGGCGCTGCACGACCTCGATCTGGTCAAGTCGATGTTCCCCGAGGCGCTGCTGCTCGCGCGCGAGCCGGTCGCGTGGGGCGCGACCGCCGAGGTGCTGACGGCGGAGAACCTGCTCAAGGCGCGCCGCATGTGCGAGGCGTTCGACGAGCACGCGCATGAGTGCGCGGCGTGACCTTCCCTTGCCCCGCGAGCGGGGAGAGGTGAAAGAAAGAATATGCTCTACGACACGCTCATCTCCCCCTTCGTCGAATTCGCCTTCATGCGCCGCGCGCTGGTCGGCGCTTTCGCGCTGGCGCTCGGCGCGGGGCCGGTCGGCGTGTTCCTGATGCTGCGGCGGATGAGCCTCGTCGGCGACGCGATGGCGCACGCGATCCTGCCGGGCGCGGCGATAGGCTTCCTCGTCTCCGGGCTGTCGCTGTTCGCCATGACCGCCGGAGGCCTGATCGCCGGCTTCGTGATCGCGGTCGGCGCCGGCATCGTGGCGCGCGCGACCGAGCTGAAGGAAGACGCCTCGCTCGCCGCCTTCTTCCTCATCTCGCTCGCGGTCGGCGTCACCATCGTGTCGCTCAAGGGCACCAATGTCGACCTGCTGCATTTCCTGTTCGGCACCGTGCTGGCACTCGACGATCCGACCTTGCTGCTGATCGCCGGCATCACGACCATTTCGCTGCTGGCGCTCGCCGTGATCTACCGGCCGCTGGTGCTCGAATGCGTCGATCCGGGATTCCTGCGTTCGGTCAGCCGCGCAGGCGCGCCGGCGCACATCGCGTTCCTCGCGCTGGTGGTGATGAACCTGGTCGGCGGGTTTCACGCGCTCGGCACGCTGCTCGCGGTCGGCATCATGATGCTGCCGGCCGTGATTGCGCGCTTCTGGGCGCGCGACATCACCACGATGATCCTGATCGCGGTCGTGAGCGGTGCGATCTCCGGTTACGCAGGCCTGCTGGTCTCGTTCCACACCGGCGCGCCGTCCGGCCCGGCGATCATTCTGGTCGCGGGCGTGCTCTACGCCGCGTCGGTGCTGTTCGGGCGCGTCGGCGGGCTGATCCATCTGCTGTTTCCCGGGCGCCATCTGGAAGCGTGAGGATCGCCATGCTGCGTTTCGCGTTCGCCGCACTGGCCCTGCTGCTCTGGCACGCGCCAGCGGTTGCACAGGAGAAGCTGAAGGTCGTCGCGACCTTCTCGATCCTCGCGGACTTCGTGAAGAATGTCGGTGGCGAGCGGGTGGCGGTCTCTGCGCTCGTTGGTCCGAACGGCGACGCGCATGTCTACCAGCCCTCGCCCGGTGACGCGAAGATGCTCGCCGACGCCACGGTCGTGGTCGCCAACGGGCTCGGCTTCGAAGGCTGGATCAATCGCCTGGTGAAAGCGTCCGGTACCAAGGCGCCGATGATCGTCGCCACCAGGGGCATCAAGCCGCGCAAGGCGGAAGACTCTCACGGCCACGGCGACGCCGATCCGCATGCCTGGCAATCGGCCGCGAACGCGAAGGTTTACGTTGCGAACATCCGCGACGCGCTGGTCGCCGCCGACCCTGCGGCCAGGGACGTGTATGAGGCGAACGCAGCAGCGTATGCGCGCAAGCTCGATGCGCTCGACGCCGAGGTAAAGACCGCGATCGAGAAGATCCCCGCCGACCGCCGCCGCATCATCACCACGCATGACGCCTTCGGCTACTTCGCCGGCGCCTACGGCGTGACGTTCATCGCGCCGCAGGGCGTCTCGACCGAGGCGGAAGTATCCGCCAAGGACGTGGCGCGGATCATCACGCAGATCCGCAAGCAGAAGATCCCGGCCGTGTTCCTGGAAAACGTCACCGACAAGCGCCTGCTCGAGCGTATCGGCGCGGAAGGCGGCGCCCGCATCGGCGGCACGCTCTATTCCGACGCCCTGACCGACGAGAAGGGCGCGGCGCCCACCTATCTGGACATGATGCGGCACAACGTGAAGCAGCTTGCCGCGGCGCTGACCAGCTAACAGGCTTCCGTCTTTCGCCGCCGGTCACTATATGTCGGCGCGAACGGAGCCTGTTCCATGTCCGATGCCAATCCCGACAAAATCCCCGTGACGGTGCTGACCGGCTACCTCGGCGCCGGCAAGACGACCTTGCTCAACCGCATCCTGTCCGAGCCTCATGGCAAGAAATACGCCGTGATCGTGAACGAATTCGGCGAGATCGGCATCGACAACGACCTCGTGGTCGGCGCCGACGAGGAAGTGTTCGAGATGAACAACGGGTGCATCTGCTGCACCGTGCGCGGCGACCTGATCCGCATCATCGACGGGCTGATGCGGCGCAAGGGCAAGTTCGATGCGATCATCGTGGAGACCACGGGCCTGGCTGATCCGGCTCCGGTGGCGCAGACCTTTTTCGTCGACGAGAACGTCGGCAAGAAGGCCAAACTCGACGCGGTGGTGACGGTCGCGGACGCCAAGTGGCTGCGCGACCGGTTGCGCGACGCGCCTGAAGCGAAGAACCAGATCGCCTTCGCCGACGTGATCCTGCTCAACAAGACCGATCTGGTCAGCGACGCCGAGTTGCGCGAGGTCGAGGCGCGCATCCGCGGCATCAATCCCTACGCGACGCTGCATCGCACGCAGCGCGCCCAGATCCCGCTCGAGGCGGTGCTCGGGCGCAACGCGTTCGATCTGGAGCGCATTCTGGAGATCGAGCCGGCGTTTCTGGAAGCCGACGATCACGGCCATGACCACGATCATCATCATGACCACGGACACGCGCACTCGCATGGCGGACTGAAGCACTATCACGACGAGGACATGCAATCGATCTCGATGAAGACCGATACGCCGCTCGATCCGGACAAGTTCTTTCCCTTCATCCAGAATCTGGTGCAGGTCGAGGGCCCGAACATCCTGCGCTGCAAGGGGATCCTGTCGCTGAAGGACGACCCGAAGCGCTTCGTGTTTCAGGGCGTGCACATGATGCTCGACGGCGATCATCAGCGCGAGTGGAAGCAAGACGAAGAGCGAACGAGCCGCGTGGTGTTCATCGGGCGAAACCTGCCCGAGGAGAAGATCCGCAAGGGCTTTGAGAGCTGCGTGGCGTAGCCTTCATCCCTCCCCTTCGGGGAGGGATGACATCGGAGCGAAATGACCGACACCCAAGCCCAGATCCCCTCCGTCGTCGATCGTACCAGGCTCGTCGCGGCGGGCGGGCCGGTCGTCGCGACGCACTTTCTCAGGCAGACCGCGGCGTTCGCGCTTGGCGAGGAGGCGCTGCTGCTCGTTGCGCCGGATGGCGCGGAGAGCCGCGTCGCAGTGCATGAGGGCGGCGTCCTCGCCGTTGCGAGCGATAGCGCGCGCATTTTGACCGGCGGAGACGACGGCAAAGTGGTTGTGACCAACGCGAAGGGTCACAGCGAGACGCTGGCGACGGACGCCAGGCATCGCTGGATCGATCGCGTCGCGCTTGGACCGGACGGCGTTATCGCCTGGAGCGCCGGCAAGCAGGCGTTCGTGCGCACCGCCAAGGGCGAGATCAAGTCGCTCGACCTGCCGTCGAGCGTCGGCGGGCTTGCCTTCGCGCCGAAAGGCGTGCGGCTCGCGGTGGCGCATTACGGCGGTGTGTCGCTGTGGTTTCCCAACGCACAGGCCGCGCCCGAGATGCTCGCCTGGAAAGGCTCGCACCTCGACGCGCTGTTCAGCCCGGACGGCAGGTTCCTCGTCACCTCCATGCAGGAGTCGACGCTGCACGGCTGGCGGCTGGTGGATGCGAAGGACATGCGCATGTCCGGCTATTCGGGCAAGGTGCGCTCGATGGTGTTCACGCCGGGCGGCAAGTGGCTCGCGACGTCGGGCTCGGAGCAGCTCATCCTGTGGCCGTTCGCCACCAAGGACGGCCCGATGGGCAAGCAGCCGCGCATGGTCGCGGCCTACGACAAGCGCGCTGTCGCGGTCGCGTGCCATCCCAAGCAGGAGATTGTTGCCGCCGGCTTCGAGGACGGCCTCGTGATGCTCTGCCGTATCGACGACGGTGCGGAAATTCTGGCGAAGGGGCCCGGCAAGGGCGCCGTCTCGGCGCTCGCCTGGAGCGCCGACGGCGCGAAGCTCGCATTCGGGACCGAGGCCGGCGAGGCGGGGATCGTGGATCTGGCGTGACAGCGCGCCATCGAAACGCCCTGAAAGCCGTATGACGATAGCTGCATGATTGACGAGAATGGCCGCCCGGCCGCGGCCGGCCGGGACTACGATCGAGCCGAAGTCAGGCTCGATGCCGTCGTTCACGGCGTCGGGCTTGTGCTCGGGATCGTCGGTACCGCGGTTCTGATAGCGTTCACGCTGCGCTCCCCCGCGGTCGGCGATCTTCCGGTCGCCATTGTCTATACGACCGGGCTGCTCGCGATGTTGGGCTTCTCGGCCGCCTACAATCTGTGGCCGGTGTCGCGGATCAAGTGGCTCCTGCGCCGTTTCGATCATTCGGCGATCTATCTGTTGATCGCCTCGACCTACACGCCGTTCATCGCGCAGATGAAGAACGGCCTGCTCGCGACCACCCTGCTCGCCGGCGTCTGGACGGTCGCGGCAGTCGGGATCGTGCTGAAGCTGGCGCTGCCGGGGCGCTTCGACCGTCTCTCGATCGTGCTTTATCTCGCGCTCGGCTGGAGCGGCGTGATGATGTACGACGTGATCGCCGCCTTGCCGGCCACGACGCTGTGGCTGCTCGGCGCCGGCGGATTGCTCTACAGCTTCGGCGTCATCTTTCACTTTTGGGAAAGTTTGCGGTTCCAGAACGCGATCTGGCACGTGTTCGTGGTGCTCGCCGCCGTGTGCCACTACACCGCTGTGATCGGCTATCTCGCCACGGCGTGAGTCGAGCGGCGGAGATCGTGTCTGCTTGTCCTGTTTATTTCCTGGCAGGCGTCAAAGCGCGAGGAGGGGCCGGCACGGGGTCCATCGCGTTGTCAGGCAGACGTTTCCAAATCTGGCTGCGGCCGAGCATCGCGATGCCGAAATAACCGCGCACCTCAAGCTGCGTGCCATTCGGGCTGAGTTGCATCAGCGCGCGATAGACGGTCCCGTCACGCGGGTCCATGATCGTTCCGTCCCCGTAGCTCAATCCCTTCCGCATCATGCCCTTGATCAGCGCAAGACCGAGCACCGGGGCATTCTTTTCTGCACCCTCACATTTCGTGCAGCGCCACGACTCGGGCGGCGGCTCTCCGGGCTGCTGGAACATCTTGACGACCGTGCCGACGAAGACGCCGTCCTTTTCGACGATGTTGAACCAGCTTTCGGCCTTGCCGGTCTTTTCGTCGACCTGCTCCCACAAGCCGACCGCGGTCGGTTGGCCGCCAGCGGGCGCTGCCCATGCTGCGGAACTCAACGACACGAAGACCGCAATCGTCAGACCGAGAAATTTCATCGCAACTTCAGTCCATCCGTACCGGCTCATGGCGGTGGATTGTGGTGGTCTCTGGGCAACATTCATCATGCCGCCGCAAAACGAAAGCCCCCGGAAAGACATCCGGGGGCTTGCATCAGCGTCGGCGAGTGCCGCCGTCAGATCACGTATTGCCGCAGCGGCGGATAACCGTTGAAGCCGACCGACGAATAGGTCGTCGTGTAGGCGCCGGTCGCCTCGATCAGCACCTTGTCGCCGATCGCGAGCGAGATCGGCAGCGGGTAGGGGTTCTTCTCGTACAGCACGTCGACCGAGTCGCAGGTCGGGCCCGCGATGATGCAGGGCGTCATCTCGTCGCGATCGCGCGGCGTGCGGATCGGATAGCGGATCGACTCGTCGATCGTCTCGGCGAGGCCGTGGAACTTGCCGATGTCGAGATAGACCCAGCGCACTTCGTCCTCGGGCGAGCGTTTCGCGATCAGCACCACCTCGGCTTCGATCACACCGGCATTGCCGACGAGGCCGCGGCCCGGCTCGATGATCGTCTCGGGAATGGCGTTGCCGAAGTGGCGGCGCAGCGCGCGGAAGATCGCCTTGCCGTAGCTTTCGAGCTTCGGCGTCTTGCGCAGGTACTTCGCCGGGAAGCCGCCGCCGAGATTGACCATGCTGAGCGAGATGCCGCGCTCGGCGCAGCCGCGGAAGATCGACGCGGTCGAGGCGAGCGCGCGGTCCCAGGCTTCGATGTTGTGCTGCTGCGAGCCGACATGGAACGAGATGCCGTGCGGCACGAGCCCGCGTCTGTGCGCGTGTTCCAGGATGTCGACCGCATAGTCCGGCTCGCAGCCGAACTTGCGCGAGAGCGGCCATTCCGAGCCGGAGCCGTCGCAATGGATGCGGCAGATGACGCGGCTGCCGGGCGCGGCGCGCGCGACCTTCTCGACCTCGGCCTCGCAGTCGATCGCGAACAGCGTGACGCCGAGCCTGTGCGCCGTTGCGATCTCGCTCTCTTTCTTGATCGTGTTGCCATAGGAGATGCGATCCGGCGTGCAGCCGGCGGCGAGCACCATTTCGGTCTCGGTCACCGAGGCGACGTCGAAGCACGAGCCGAGCTCGGTCAGCAGCTTCAGGATCTCCGGCGCCGGGTTCGCCTTCACGGCGTAGAAAACGCGCGTGTCGGGCAGCGCCTTGGCGAAGGCGAGGTAGTTCTCGCGCACCACCTCGTTGTCGAGCACGAGGCAGGGTCCTTCGTCGGCGCGCTTCTTGAGGAATTCGCGGATGCGTGCGGTCATCAAGCTGTTCCCTAACCGGAATGCGCAGCCTTTCGGCCGCGGCTTAAGGTGAACCTCCTGTGATGTCAGGCGCCTCCGCGCAGATAGCGGAAACGCAAGCACCACGGCGATGGTTGCCTTAGTCCGGATGAGGGAAGGACCCGTTCCGCACTGTTGGCAAAGAAGGACAAGCCTTTTCAGTCATCCGGCATTGGCGCCGGGGATCCAAAAAAGCCCGCTCCGTCGTTGCTTTAAGCCGCGTCCCCCGTTGAGCGCGGGGTGCGCCGGTTTCGCCTCCGGTTGCCGATCGCCTCGGCGTTCTCTTGGGACCGCTGGTCCGCGAGGACACCTAGCAAGGAAGATTTCTCTTCCGTAGGCGGCTGTCCGGCCTCTTGTCCGGACCCCACCGATCGACACGCAGCCACAGGCACGTGCGAAATTGGGCGCGTGAAAAGTATTCGATTCACCCGAGCGGCGCAAGACATTTGGATGACAGTCGTGCGACAGCGAACACGCATTCAGGCGAGCGCGGTGACCGCGCTCGCCTGAATGTCGTCACGATCTCGCCGCGCGGCCGTCAGGCGACGAGCACGTTCCTGAACTGCCACGGATCGTCGGCATCGACGTCCTCCGGAAACAGCTCGCCGCGGCCGGCGAGCGGCGTCCACTCGGTGTAGTGGCCGGTGACCGGACCGAGATACGGCCGCTGGATCTCGAGGCAGCGGCGGAAGTCCATCTCGTCGGCCTCGACGAGGCCGCGATCCGGATTCTCCAGCATCCACACGATGCCGGCGAGCACCGCCGAGGTCACCTGCAGGCCCGTGGCGTTCTGGTAGGGCGCGAGCCTGCGGGTCTCCTCGATCGAGAGCTGCGAGCCGTACCAGTAGGCGTTCTTGGCGTGGCCGTAGAGCAGCACGCCGAGCTCGTCGACGCCGTCGACGATGTCGTCTTCGGTCAGGATGTGCCACGCCGCCTGCGGCTTCCAGGCCGCGCCCGCCATCTCGTGCAGCGACAGCACCGCATCGTCGCACGGGTGATAGGCGTAGTGGCAGGTCGGCCGGTAGATGGCCTTGCCGCTCTCGTCGCGCGCCGTGAAATAGTCGGCGATCGAGATCGACTCGTTGTGGGTGATCATCCAGGCGTGCTGCGCCTGCGCGGTCGGCGTCCAGGAGCGTACGCGCGTGCCGGCGCCCGGGCGCTTGAGGTAGATCGCGGCATCGCAGCCGAAATCATGCCGCGCGCCGCCGGCCGGCAGCGCCTTCTCGTGCGTGCCCCAGCCGAGCTCCGAGGGCTGCAGGCCCTCGGCGATGAAGCCTTCGACCGACCAGGTGTTCACGAATTTTCCACGCGGCTTGGGCGTCTTGGCCCGCTGCGTGTCGCGCTCGGCGATGTGGATGCCCTTCACGCCGAGGCGTTGCGCGAGGCGCGCCCACACCTCGCGCGAGGTCGGCTCGGCGACATCGAGCTTGAGATCGGCCGCGAGGTTCATCAGCGCCTGCTTCACCATCCAGGACACCATGCCGGGATTGGCGCCGCAGCAGCTGACCGCTGTGACGCCGCCCGGACGGCGGCGGCGCACGTCGAGCACGCCTTCGCGCAGCGCGTAGTTCGAGCGCTGCGAGATCGACAGCGAGCGGTCAGTGTAGAGGCCCGGCCACGGCTCGCAGACGGTGTCGATGTAGTGCGCGTCGATGTCCTTGCAGAGGTCCATCAGGTCGGCCGAGGAGGTATCGACCGACAGGTTGACGATCATGCCGCGGCCCGGCCCGCGGTTAAGCAGCGGGGTGAGCACGTCGCGGTAGTTCTCGCGGGTGATCGCCAGCTTCTCGAACTTGAGCTTGCGTTCGTTGAGCAGGGCGCGATCGGCGTCGTCCGGCGCGATCACGACGAACTTCGTGCGGTCGAAGCCGATATGGCGCTCGAGCAGCGGCAGCACGCCGCGGCCGATCGAGCCAAATCCAAGCATCACGATCGGCCCGGCAAACTGCGCATGCAGGAGGGACGCGTCGGTGGGGCGGACGAGGGTGTTCATGGACGGATCTCCGTATCAGAGGCGAAGTCAGGCGGCGAGTGCGGCCGGCGCGCGGTTCGCGCCGGTGAGGAAGTCGGGCAGTCCCCGAGGCACGCGGTCTCCGGTCGCGCGAATCAGGCCGCGCGCGCCGTCGAGCGCGCCGCCTTTTAGCTCGACCCCGAGCAGGCGCTCGGGCTCGAATGGGCCGGGCAGGCGCAATGCGCCGGTCTTTGCCGCCGAGAAGCCGAAGCGGCCGTAGTACGGCGCATTGCCGACCAGCAGGACGGCGCGATGGCCGAGGCGCCGCGCCTCGCGCAGCACACGTTGTACCAGCGCCGCGCCGATACCGCGGTTGCGCGCATCCGCCGCAACGGCCAGCGGACCGAGCAGCAATACGGGACGTCCGAGGCCGGCGCTGACGTTCCAGAGCCGCGCAGTGCCGACAAGGCGGCCGTCCTCGATCGCGACAAACGACAGGCCGTCCGCCGCGAAGCGATCCTCACGCAGGCGCTCGGATGCCTTGGCAAAGCGTGCGGGGCCGAAGGCGGTATCGAGCAACCGCTCGCGCGCCGCAATGTCGGTCGAGCGTTCGTGGCGGATCGTGGTCATGGCCAACTCCTTCCGGGCTCGCGCCCATCGCATTCCGAACGGTGGTGGAAGGGGAGCCGGCCGTGGCCGGCTCCCGGCGATGTCAGATGTGGACCGTCTTCAGCGGTGCGAAGCCGTTGAACGCCACGGCGGAGTAGGTCGCCGTATAGGCGCCGGTCCCTTCGATCAGCACCTTGTCGCCGATCTCCAGGCTTACCGGCAGCAGATACGGCTGCTTTTCGTACAGCACGTCGGCGCTGTCGCAGGTCGGGCCGGCGAGCACGCATGGCGCCAGTTCGTCGCGATCGCGCTCGGTGCGGATCGGATAGCGGATCGACTCGTCCATCGTCTCGGCGAGCCCGCCGAACTTCCCGATGTCGAGATAGACCCAGCGTACGTCGTCCTCGGCGCTCTTGCGCGAGACCAGCACGACTTCCGACTCGATCACGCCGGCATTGCCGACCATGCCGCGGCCCGGCTCGATGATCGTCTCCGGGATGCGGTTGCCGAAGTGCTTGCGCAGCGCGCGGAAGATCGACGCGCCGTAGGTTTTCACCGTCGGCACGGTCTTCAGGTACTTGGTCGGGAAGCCGCCGCCGAGGTTGACCATCGAGAGCGACATGCCGCGGTCGCCGCATTCGCGGAACACGGCGGCCGCCGAGGCGAGCGCACGGTCCCAGGCATGCGGATTGCGCTGCTGCGAGCCGACGTGGAACGAGACGCCATAGGGCTCGAGGCCGAGCTTCATCGCGTGCTCGAGCACGTCCACGGCCATCGCCGGCTCGCAGCCGAACTTGCGCGACAGCGGCCATTCGGCGCCCACGCAGTCCGACAGGATGCGGCAGAACACGCGCGAGCCGGGCGCGCTACGCGCGATCTTGTCGACCTCCGCCTCGCAATCGACCGCGAACAGGCGCACGCCGAGCGCATAGGCGCGCGCGACGTCGCGCTCCTTCTTGATCGTGTTGCCGAACGAGATGCGGTCCGCGCCGGCACCCGCCGCGAGCGCCATCTCGATCTCCGCCACCGACGCCGTGTCGAAGCACGAGCCGAGCGAGGCGAGCAGCGACAGCACCTCCGGCGCCGGGTTGGCCTTCACGGCGTAGAACACGCGCGTGTCGGGCAAGGCCTTCGCGAAGGTCTGATAGTTCTCGCGGACGACGTCGAGGTCGACGACCAGACGCGGCCCGTCGTCGGCGTTGCGGCGCAGGAAGTCGCGGATGCGCGCGGTCACTGGCGCTCTCCTCACAAGGCTGTCGGGGCGCACGAAGCGCCCGCAGTTGACGTTCGGGCGGCGCTTGCGCGCGACCCGGCGGTGCTGCCTTGGATTGGAGCGGGGTGAGCCGTTCCGCACTGCCGGCAAAGACGAGAAGCCTCTTGGTGCCGGCCCTTGCGGATCGGCGAGACCTAGAAGCCCGCTCCGTCGTTGCTTCAAGCCACGTCCCGCGCGGAGAGCGCGGTGTGCCGGTTTCGCTTCCGGCTGCCGGTCCAGTAGTGAGGAAGCAGAACCTTCCTCAGGCGGCTGTCCGGCCTCTTGTCCGGATACCTACCGACCGGCACGTGGCCACAGGCACGTGCGAGTTTGGGCGACGCGCGACATAGTGGCGGCGCGTGTCATAATCAAGCGTTATCTGCGCTCGACGCAAAAAAAAGCTGCGGATGAAGGATCGAAGACGCGTCACTTGCGCGTCGTGAACGGCTCGATGCGCATGCCGTTACGGATGAAAGCGATCATCACGGCGATGCCCGCGAGGAAGAGCGCGCCCTGCGTGATGTGCATGCCGTAGGCCTCGAGGCCGATGAGCGAGAAAAAGGACGACAGGAACAGGTTGTAGAGCGCCCAGCCGCCCGCGAAGGCCGCGCCGAACACTTCCGCGGCGATCAGGATCGCGGCCGAGAGCACAGTGGACACGTTGATCCAGTTGATGCGGCTGCCGCGTGGATTGTTGGTTGCGTCGAGCATGGCGCGCAATGAATACGAAACCGCCGCGGCGATCAAGCCGGTTTGCCCGGCCGGTTTGACGCACTACATTGCGGTGAAACCTGGAGATTCAGCCCTGATGACCGCGCAAACCGCCGCAAATCCGCTGCTTGCCGCATGGAACGGCCCGTTTGACAGCCCGCCGCTCGGCGAGATCAGGCCGGAGCATTTTGCGCCTGCCTTCGATGCGGCGCTGGCCGGGCACCGCGCCGAGATCGACGCGATCGCGGCGGACACGGCGGAGCCGGGCTTCGACAACACCGTGGCTGCGCTGGAGCGGTCGGGGCGGCTGCTCTCTCGCGTATCCAGCGTGTTCTACGTGCTGGCGGGAGCCCACACCAGCGAGGCGATCCAGGCGATCGAGCGCGACATGGCGCCGATGCTTTCGCGCCACTGGAACGAGATCCATTTGAACGACCGGTTGTTCGCCCGGGTCGACGCCGTTCACAAGCGCGCCGCAAGCCTCGGCCTGACCGGCGAACAGGCGCGCGTGCTGGAGCGCTACCATGCGATGTTCCGCCGTGCCGGCGCAGGACTCGAGCGGGACGCGAAACAGCGGCTGAAGGAAATCGGCGAACGGCTGGCGAGTCTCGGCACCGCGTTCGGCCAGAACGTGCTCGCCGACGAGCAGTCCTACGTGATGCCGCTTGGCGAGAACGATCTTGTCGGCCTGCCGGATTTCGCGCGAGCCGCCGCGCGCGGCGCCGCCGAGGAGCGCGGCCTGAAAGGCCAGCATGCGGTGACACTCAGCCGCTCCAGCGTCGAGCCGTTCCTCCAGTTCTCCGCCCGCCGCGAACTGCGCGAAAAGGCGTTCCGCGCCTGGACCGCGCGCGGCGACAACGGCGGCAAGACCGACAACAAGCCGGTGATCGCGGAACTGACCGCGCTGCGCGATGAACGCGCGCGCCTGCTCGGCTATCCGAGTTTCGCGCACTACAAGCTCGACGACACGATGGCGAAGACGCCGGCTGCCGTGACCGGCCTGCTCGACGCGGTGTGGGAGCCGGCGCGCCGCCGCGTCGGCGAGGAGCGCGACGCGCTGCAGAACATGGTCGCGGCCGAAGGCGGCAACTTCGCGCTGGCGCCGTGGGACTGGCGTTACTTCTCCGAAAAGCTGCGCAAGGCGCGCTACGATCTCGACGAGGCCGAGATCAAGCCGTATCTGCCGCTCGAAAGCATCATCGAGGCGGCGTTCTACACGGCGAACCGGCTGTTCGGACTGACCTTCAAGCCGCGCAGCGACGTCCCGGTCTATCATCCCGACGTGCGCGTCTGGGAGGTGAGCGCCGCGGACGGACGCCACATCGGCGTGTTCTTCGGCGACTATTTCGCCCGCCCCTCCAAGCGCAGCGGCGCCTGGATGACCTCGCTGCGCGATCAGGAAAAGCTCGGCGGCGAGATCCGCCCGCTCGTGCTCAATGTGATGAATTTCAACAAGGGCGCGAACGGGGAGCCGACGCTCTTGTCCTTCGACGATGCGCGCACGCTGTTCCACGAATTCGGCCACGGACTGCACGGGCTGATGTCGGACGTGACCTATCCGATGATCTCGGGCACCGGCGTGCTGCAGGATTTCGTGGAACTCCCTTCGCAGCTCTACGAGCACTGGCTCGACCGTCCGGAGATCCTGACGCGCTTTGCGCGCCATTACAAAACCGGGGAGGTGATGCCGCAGGCCTTGATGGAGCGCCTGATCAAGTCGCGCACCTTCAATCAGGGCTACGCGACGAGTGAATATCTCGGCTCGTCCTATGCCGATCTCGATTTCCATCTCGGCGGCGCGAAGGATGCGCACGCGGTCGAGACGGCGACGCGCGAGCGCCTGCAGATGCCGGAGGAGGTCGTGCTGCGCCACCGGCCGACGCACTTCCAGCACATTTTCTCGGGCGATCACTACGCCGCTGGCTACTACAGTTATCTGTGGTCCGAGGTGCTCGACGCGGACGCCTTCAAGGCGTTCGAGGAGGCGGGCGACGTGTTCGATCCGGATGTTGCGCAGCGGCTGCGCGACCACGTCTACGCAGCGGGTGGCGCGCGCGATCCGTCGGAGGCCTATCGGGCGTTCCGCGGCCGCATGCCCACCGTCGATGCGCTGCTGGAGAAGCGCGGACTTGCGGGCGCCTGATTTCCCAATGAGTGATCGCCAATGAGCGCCGACGCACTCATCGGCCTCGATTGGGGCACCACGTCATGCCGTGCCTACCTCGTCGGCGCGGACGGTGCGGTGCTTGACCGTGTGGCAGACGGGGCGGGGATTTTGAAAGTCGAGAACGGTGCGTTCGGCGCGGCGCTCGACACCATGGTCGGCCGCTGGGATGCGGCATTGCCGGTCCTTCTCTCCGGCATGATCGGCAGCCGGCAGGGCTGGGTCGAGGCGCCCTATGCGCGCTGCCCGGCGGGCGCAGACGATGTCGTGAAGGCACTGGCAACGGTTGATCACGGCCGCCGGACGATTTCTCTCGTGCCGGGGCTGTCGACCGAGAACGACGCCATGCCGGATGTGATGCGCGGCGAGGAGACGCAGATTTTTGGGGCGCTCGCGCTATCGGGGCAGACCGATGGGTTGTTTCTGCTGCCGGGCACCCATTCCAAGTGGGCCTACGCGACAGGCGGACGCATCGCGTCGTTCCGCACCTTCATGACCGGCGAGGTGTTCGGCGCGCTGAAGGATCACACCATCCTCGGCCGGCTGATGAACGAGGGGTCGGACGCGGAAGGTTTTGCACGCGGTGTGCGCGAGGGTGCCGCGGTCGGCAGTGCCGGAGCGCTGCTTAACCGCATGTTCGCGACACGCACCTACGGGCTGATGGACAAGCTCTCCGGCGCGGCACTCTCGGATTATCTCAGCGGTCTGCTGATCGGTGCCGAGATCGCTGAAGCGACGCGACGGTCGAAAGGCGCCGTGACCATCATCGCGAGCCCGGCGCTGGCGCAGCGCTATACCGACGCATTGGGCCTGCTCGGGCATCAAAGCACCCTCGCGCCGGACGATTGCGTCGCGGCCGGCCACTGGCGCCTCGCGTGCGCCGCCGGTTTGTGCTGAAACATCGACATGCCCGACCTCCGTGCCGCCCTGACGACCTGCCCGATTGTCGCGATCTTGCGCGGCGTCAAGCCGGACGAGATCGACGCGATCGGCGACGCACTGGTCGAGGCCGGCGTTACCGTCATCGAGGTGCCGCTCAATTCGCCGCAGCCGTTCGCGAGCATCAAGCGGCTCGCGGCACGGCACGGCGCACGTGCGTTGATCGGCGCCGGAACGGTGCTGCAAGCACCCGACGTCGCGCGCGTGAAGGAGGCGGGCGGCCAACTCGTGGTCGCGCCGAACTTCGATGCGGATGTCGTGGGTGCCGCCAGGGCCGCCGGTCTCGCGTCGCTTCCCGGCGTGATGACGCCGTCCGAAGGCTTCGCGGCGCTGAAAGCCGGGGCCGACGGGCTGAAGCTGTTCCCGGCGGAGATCATCCCGCCCGCGGTGTTCAAGGCCTGGCGCGCGGTGTTTGCCCCCGACACGCTGCTGCTGGCGGTCGGCGGGGTCGGCGTGGACAACGTCAGAAGCTACGCAGAGGCCGGCGCGTCGGGGTACGGCATCGGCTCGGCGCTGTACAAGCCCGGCCGTCCGGCAGCCGAGATCGGCAAGTTGGCACGGACTCTAGTCGCGGCCTTGTCCTGACAATGTACGGATGGTAGGCTGCCACCATGGACGATTTTTCCGAAACCCGTTCCGAACGCGTCGACCTGCGCATGACACCATCGGCCAAGCGCACGTTGCAGCAGGCGGCGGCGCTCACCCACAAGACGCTCACCGAGTTTCTGCTCGATAGCGGGCTAAATTCGGCGTTCGACACGTTGGCGGATCGCCGCGCGCTCCGGCTCGATGATGCAAGCTGGAAGGCTTTCATGTCCGCGCTCGATGCGCCGCCGAAGAATAATCCGCGGCTGCGCAAGCTGCTCGCGCGCAAGCCCGCATGGGAGCGGTGACACCTTCGGCTCCGGTGCCGTTGGCACCTGAGCACGAACTTGACGCCTTCGATTCAGGAACTGCGCCGCTCGACGAGTGGCTCAAGCGCCGCGCACGCGGCAACGAGGCGGATGGCGCCTCGCGCACGTTCGTGCTGTGCGTCGCGCGCCGAGTCATCGGCTACTACAGCCTCGCGGCCGGATCGCTAATGCACGCAAGTGCGAGCGGCAAGATCCGCCGCAACATGCCGGAACCCGTTCCGGTCATTTTGCTGGGGCGGTTGGCGATCGATCGTGCGTGGCACGGCAAGGGGCTCGGCTCCGACATGTTGCGTGATGCGGTCCTGCGCATTACGGGCGCGGCGGATACCATCGGCGTGCGCGCGATATTGGTCCATGCAATCTCGCCGGCTGCCAAGGCGTTCTATGAACGGCACGGCTTCAGGGCATCGCCGGTCGATCCGATGACGCTGATGATCACGGTGGCGGATGCCCGAAACGCGCTGGTCCGGGGTGCGCCGGCCGCAAAGGCTTGATTTTTCGTCCTTTCTGCCCCATATTAGGTGTTACGAAATCAGGGCCTCTCGTTCGGCAAATGTCGCGCGGGAGGTTTATTGCTTTTGGGGCGCGGTATCGGCGCAACGATGATGACCAAACAGAACCGCGGCAGCCATATCCGTCTCACCTCGCATCCGGGGCGGGGAGGCGTCGCGACACGCTTTCCGATCACCTGGGGTGCCGCTTCGGCGCGCGCGCGCGGTCCGGTGGTCGGCACCGTGAATGCCGGCGTCGACCGCAATGCCATCGGCGCGCATGGCGGCTCCTACGCGCTCTATCGCGCGCTTGCGGTGTCGTCCGGCGCGCTGAGCCCGATCGCACGCCCGGACCTGACCAACACGTCGCCGGTCGTCGACGTCGGACCGTTCCCGCGATGGTCCGAGCCGGGACGCATCGTGTCGCTCGATCCGTGGGGCCATCGCATCGCGGATGATTTTCGCCAGGAGATCGGCGAAGGCGCCGACATCCGCCCGAGCATCGCGATCACCAAGGCGCGGCTGACGATTTCCGAGCTCGACGAAGCGGTCGTGGCCGGCCGGCTCAAGGTCGACGGCACGATCATGAAGGACACCGGTGAAGTCGCCGTCACCAAGGCCGCGGTCGAGCCGGTGTGGTATCTGCCGGGCATCGCGGACCGCTTCGGCGTCGGCGAAGATGCGCTGCGCCGTACGCTGTTCGAGCAGACCGGCGGCATGTACCCGGAACTGGTGACGCGGCCGGACCTGTCGGTGTTCCTGCCGCCGATCGGCGGCATCACGCTCTACATTTTCGGCGATCCGTCCGCGGTGTGGGACAAGCGTCGCACTCTGGCGTGTCGCGTGCACGACGAGTGCAACGGCTCGGACGTATTCGGGTCCGACATCTGCACCTGCCGGCCGTATCTCATTCACGGCATCGAGGAGTGCATCAAGGAAGCGCAGAACGGCGGCGCCGGGCTGATCGTCTACAATCGCAAGGAAGGCCGCGCGCTCGGCGAGGTGACCAAGTTCCTGGTCTACAACGCGCGCAAGCGTCAGGAAGGCGGCGATCAGGCGGCCACTTACTTCGAGCGCACGGAATGCGTGGCGGGCGTGCAGGATGCGCGCTTCCAGCAGCTGATGCCCGACGTTCTGCATTGGCTCGGTATCACGCGCATCGACCGCTTCGTCTCGATGTCGAACATGAAGCACGATGCATTGACCGAGTCCGGCATCGAGATCGGCGAGCGGGTGCCGATCCCGGATGAGCTCATTCCCGACGACGCCAAGGTCGAAATGGAGGCGAAGAAGGCCGCCGGCTACTTCGCTCCGCATACGCCGACCGCCGACGAGTTGAAGGCGACGGTCGGGCGCAAGATCGAGGAATTCTGATTGGGTGACGCCGACGCCGCGCGCTCCCTCTTGTCGGCGCAAGCCGTCCGCGAGCGCGCGCATGAGATGCTGGCGGCGGGCCTGCGTGGCGAGCTCGCCCACTTCACCGTCGATCTCGAAAGTCTCGGGACCGCGGCGCATGTCGTGTCGGAGCTGACCCGGGTCAGCTATCCGGACGGGAATGTCCCGTTCCACGCGCGCTGGCGCCATTTCGTGCTCGGCGGGCGCGATTTATGGGCCGAACGGGTGGCGCAAACCGCCTGGGTCTCGCCAGCCGCAAAGGCACGTGCGGAGTTCGATCTCGCGATCACATCGGTTCTGCTCGATGCCGGCGCCGGGCCGTCGTGGAAATATCTCGACCCCGGGACGGAGCAGGTCGCCGCGCGTTCCGAAGGGCTTGGCGTCGCGAGCCTGCGCATGTTCGAGGCCGGTGCGTTTTCCATTGACCCTGCCGATCCGCTGCGCGCCGATGCCGAGCGGCTGATGCATCTGAAAGCTGACGACGTCGCGCACGGCATGCAGAGCATGGTGGGCAACCGCCTCGTCGGCGTCGAGGGACGCGCCGCGCTGCTTTCGGGTCTGGGCACGGCGGTCGCGGCAAATCCGGGAGTCTTCGCACGCGACGATCGTGCGCGGCCGGGCGGACTTTTCGATTATCTCGCGGCGCAGGCCGAGGACGGGCGTCTTGCGGCCCCGCGCATTCTCGAAGCCGTGCTCGAACATCTGGGGGCAATCTGGCCGAGCCGGCTGACGCTCGGCGGCGTGACGCTCGGCGACACCTGGCGCCATCCGGCGATCAAGCGCGCCGACGCGACGAATGGCCTGGTGCCGATCCACAAGCTCTCGCAGTGGCTGTCCTATTCGCTCATCGAGCCGCTGCAATGGTCCGGTATCGCGGTGACCGACATCGACGGTCTCACGGGTTTGGCCGAATACCGCAATGGCGGGTTGTTCGTGGATTCCGGCGTGCTGCGCCTGCGCAATCCCGAGGAGGCGATCCATCCAAACCCGGTCGATTCGGAGCTGGTGGTCGAATGGCGCGCGCTCACCGTGGCGCTGCTCGACGAGGTGGCCGTGCTGATCCGCGCGCGGGGCGGGCTCACCATCGACGACTTTCCGCTGGCGCGCGTGCTCGAAGGCGGCACCTGGGCGGCGGGGCGGCGGCTCGCGCGCGACAAGCGCCCCGACGGCTCGCCGCCGATTGCGGTCGCAAGCGACGGCACCGTATTCTGAGCGAGAATTTGGGGGACCGGATGCAAAACGTCACCGTCGTCGATCATCCGCTGGTGCAGCACAAGCTGACCTTGATGCGCGACGTGAAGCGCTCGACCAAGGGTTTCCGTCAGTTGCTCAACGAGATCGGCATGCTGCTCTGCTACGAGGTCACGCGCGACCTCGCGCTGGACATGATCGACATCGAGACGCCGCTGCAGCCGATGAAGGCGCCGGTGCTCGCCGGCAAGAAGCTGGTGTTCGCGCCGATCCTGCGCGCCGGCGTCGGTTTCCTCGACGGCATGCTGAGCCTCGTGCCGTCGGCGCGCGTCGCGCATATCGGGCTTTACCGCGATCCGAACACGCTGGTCGCAGTCGAATATTACTTCAAGGCGCCGGAGGACGTGGCGGACCGGCTCGTGCTGGTGCTCGACCCGATGCTGGCGACAGCGAACTCGGCGATCGCGGCGGTCGACCGGCTGAAGGAAGCGGGCGCGAAGAACATTCGCGTGGTGTGCCTGCTCGCCGCGCCGGAAGGGATCGAGAAATTCCACGGCCACCATCCGGACGTGCACATCTGGACCGCGGCGATCGACGAGAAGCTCAACGATCACGGCTACATCGTGCCGGGGCTGGGCGACGCCGGCGACCGGATGTTCGGGACGAAATGACGCGTTGGCGTCATCACCGGGCCGCGCCCAACGGGTCGGCGCGAAGCGCTGCCCGATGGTGAACTCCGGCGCGTGACCCGGTGATCCCGGGACATCAGCACCGTAGAATTCGAACTATCCGCTCAATCATTCATTCACCAGCCGTTCAAAACCTTCCCCGGCGTTAGCGCGTTTGTTGCCGCCGCCGTGCTTGAGTTGCCGGCAAATCAGTCGCGGTCATCTGATGAAACAGATCATCTTCTTCGCCATCGCCGCCATGTTGATCGCGGGCATCATGCCGCGCGTGATGAGCCAGGTCGGCAACGCTTCGACCGAGACGCAGCCGGTCAAGAGCGCCGCGCCCACGCCGCAGCCGCAGAGCGGCTATCGCATCGCGACCTTGCGCGCCGACTCGCGCGGCCACTTCCAGGTCGAAGGCTC
>Ga0207683_10000754_pt1 | contig 29402 bp, 27 predicted proteins | sample KBSM73metaG_FD_184333 | JGI IMG/M metagenome (GOLD analysis project Ga0207683, IMG submission 184333) | Miscanthus rhizosphere microbial communities from Kellogg Biological Station, Michigan, USA - KBS M7-3 metaG (SPAdes) (version 2) | ecosystem: Host-associated > Plants > Roots > Rhizosphere >... | reverse complement strand
CGCGTGTGCACGCCGACGATCATGCCGCGGTAGATCTTCCAGCCGGGCTCGATCATCATCGGGCCGCGGTCTTCCAGCTTGAACATCGCGTAGGCGACGGCCTCGCCCTGATCGTTCGAGATCAGCACGCCGTTGCGGCGGCCCTCGATCTCGCCCTTGAACGGCGCGTAGCCGTGGAACAGGCGGTTCAGGATCGCGGTGCCGCGCGTGTCGGTGAGCAGCTCGCTCTGGTAGCCGATCAGGCCGCGCGTCGGCGCAAAGAACACGAGCCGGGTGCGGTGCCCGCCCGAGGGGCGCATCTCAATGAGTTCGGCCTTGCGCTCCGACATTTTCTGCACCACGACGCCGGAGTGCTCTTCGTCGACGTCGATCACGACCTCTTCGATCGGCTCTTCCAGATCGCCCGCCTCGGTGCGGCGGAGCAGCACCTTCGGCCGCGACACCGACAGCTCGAAGCCTTCGCGCCGCATCGTCTCGATCAGGATGCCGAGCTGCAATTCGCCGCGCCCGGCGACTTCCATCGCGTCGCTTTCATCGGATTCGCGCACGCGCAGCGCCACATTACCTTCCGCCTCGCGCAGCAGGCGGTCGCGGATCACGCGGCTCGTCACCTTGTCGCCCTCGGTGCCGGCGAGCGGGGAATCGTTCACCCGGAACGTCATCGCGAGCGTCGGCGGATCAATCGGCTGGGCGCGCAGCGGCGCCTCGACTTCGGGCGCACAGATGGTGTTCGCCACGGTCGCGTTCGGCAGGCCTGCGATCGCGACGATGTCGCCCGCGCCGGCCTCGTCGACCGGCGTGCGCTCGAGCCCGCGGAACGCCAGCACCTTGGTCACGCGGCCGCTCTCGATCAGCTTGCCGTCATGATCGAGCACCTTGACCTGCTGGTTCGGCTTGATGCTTCCGGAAAACACACGGCCGGTGATGATGCGGCCGAGATACGGGTTCGGTTCGAGAATCGTGCCGAGCAGGCGGAACGCACCTTCCTCGATCGTGGGCGGCTTGACGTGCCGGAGCACAAGCTCGAACAGCGGCGTCATGCCGTGGTCGTGCGAACCGTCGAGCGTGTCCGACATCCACCCCTGCTTGGCCGAGCCGTAGAGGATCGGGAAGTCGAGCTGCTCGTCGGTCGCGTCGAGCGCGGCGAACAGGTCGAACACCTCGTTGAGCACTTCGGTGGCGCGCGCGTCGGGACGGTCGACCTTGTTGATCACCACGATCGGCTTGAGCCCCATGCGCAGCGCCTTCGACACCACGAACTTGGTCTGCGGCAGCGGCCCCTCGGCGGCATCGACCAGCACCAGCGCGCCGTCCACCATGTTGAGAATGCGCTCGACCTCGCCGCCGAAATCCGCGTGGCCCGGCGTGTCGACGATGTTGATGCGGGTGTCCTTCCACAGGATCGAGGTCGCCTTGGCGAGGATCGTGATGCCGCGCTCGCGCTCGAGGTCGTTCGAATCCATCGCGCGCTCGACCTGGCGCTGGTTGTCGCGATAGGTGCCGGACTGCTGCAGCAGCCGGTCGACCAGTGTGGTCTTGCCATGGTCGACGTGGGCGATGATCGCCACGTTGCGGAGATTCATGAGTGATTCCAATGGTTACAGGCGCCGAACCGAGGGCGCGATATTGCGGCGCAATATAGGGATGAAGCGCCGAAAGGCAATCGATTCTTGGCAACGCGGTTTTCAGTAATGCCCGAGCGCGTAGCGGATGAGCAGTATCCCCGCAATCCCGATCACGAAGCAGACCAGCCAGAGTAGAGCGACCGCTCCCCCAGCGCTGCCCGGCATGACCACCATGAAAAACAACGAGCAGATGCCGGGCAGCAGCAGAACGATTCCGATCAGCACCAAAATGACCGACACGACGCGGCCAGGCCCCCGGGACCGTGCCGGCGGTGGCGCTTGCGGCGGCGAAGGAGGAATCTCGGGCACACTCACGATGCGGCCCCTGCCCGCCTGCGCGCGACGACGATCAGCACGACGCCGATCGCCGACACCGCGAAGCAGACCGCCCACAGCGCGATGATGATCTGGACATACGGATCGCTCCAACGGACCTCGCCCGCCATCTGGGCCATGAAGACCAGCGAACAGGCGCCCGGCAATATCAGGATGATGCCGATGACGATCAAGGCGATCTGGCCGCCCGAATAATGCCGCAGCGGCGGCGGGAGTTCGGGTGGGCTCATGCGATTGCCTCCGCTTTCAGCGCGGCGCGGATCTTGTCGATGGCGCCGTTGCGATAGAACAGGTTGAACGTATCGAACGGAATGATCTGCCCGTTCGGCGTGACGAAGTGGATGCAGGAGCGCTTCACGCCGCCGACGCAGAAATTGAAGCGGTCCATGAACTGGATGATCGCGACACGGAACACGTTCTCATACGACAGCGCGGCGGGCGTCTCGACCTTGGGCAGGCAGCAGAGGAATTCGTGCAGCCGCTCGGCGCAATTGTTCGGGCCGGACGACAGCGAGAACAGCTCGATGAACTTGTCCTTCAGGATCGGCTGCTTCTCGAAGCTGATCGTGTTCGGCGTGATCGCGATCAGCTCCTCGCGCGGCACCATCGAGGTGACCGGCAGTACCGAACGGCCGTTGCGCAGACCATAAGCGATCGAGATCTGCTCCGGATTGCACGGCAGCGGGATCATGTCGTCGGCGCCGAATACGCCTGAGTCGCGGATCACGGCGCGGCGGATGTTGGAGAGCAGCACGCGATCGCGGTTGGGATCGAAATTCTCGTTGCGGCCTGCGTCCTGCACCGGCTGGAACGTGACCCCGCGCACGCAGCGCCAGCCGAGCGCGTGCTGCACGATGCGCCCGATCTCGTGCTCGTTGACGCCGCGCTTCACCGTCACGACCAGGGTGGTCGAGATGTTGTGGCGTTCGAGATTTTCCAGCGCCTCCTGCCGCACGCGGCGCAAGTCCGCGCCGCGCAGGTTCATCAGCGCGTCGCGTTCGAGCGAGTCGAACTGCAGATAGACTTCAAGCCCGCGCTTGCGCTCCGCGAGTTGCGCGACGAAATCCGGCTCGCGCGCGATGCGCAGCCCGTTGGTGTTGATCATCACGTGGCGGATCGGCCGCGCGCGCGCCTCATCGATGATCGCGAAGAAGTCCGGATGCAGCGTCGGTTCGCCGCCGGAGATCTGCACCAGGTCGGGCTCGCCTTCGCTTGCGATCAGCGCATCGAACATGCGCGAGATCGTGTCGAGCGGGAGATGCTTCGACTTCTGCGGCGAGGATTCGGCAAAGCACACCGGACAGGTGAGATTGCAATGCTCGTTGATCTCGATCAGCGCCAGGCACGAATGCTGTTCGTGGTCGGGGCACAGTCCGCAATCGTAGGGGCAGCCGAATTCGGTTCGGTTCTGGAATGCGAGCGGCTTGTCGCCCGGCTTGATGTAGTCCTTGCACATGCGCCAGTAGGCGGCATCGGTCGACAGCAAAGTCGACTGCACGCCGTGCTGGCGGCAGCGCTTCTCGTACCAGACTTCGTTGCCCACGATCTCGATCTTCGCCGGCACCAGCGCGAGGCACACCTCGCACAACGACTGCGTCTGGCCCCAGAAGATGTAGGGGCGCGACCTACGCAAAGGCGCGTTCATGGGCACTCTCTGGCTTGGGCTTGGGCGCGGTCGCAATCATCGCAACGGCGTAGACGAGCACGGCGGCGGAGAGCAGATGAAACAGCGTGAACGGACCGATCAGCGTGCCGTATGGCTTGAAGAACTCCCACACGAAGCGCTGCGCGCCATAGAAGCCGACCGCCAGATAGAAGCCCTGCGCGATGATGAAGCGGTCGTGGCGCAGCACCCGCCACAGATAGACGGCGGCGAACGCCGCCATCGCGATGCTCTCGTAAAGCTGCACCGGATGACGCAGCACGCCGTCGCCGAAATCGTGCGCCCACGGCAGGCTCGTCGGCGTGCCGTGGGTGAAATCGTCGAGACCTGAGAGGAAGCAGCCGATCCGCCCGACCGCGACGCCGACCGCAAACGGCAGCGCGAAGCGCGCGCCGGTGCGCGCCGCAATGCCCGCGATGCGCTTGTAGATCTCGATCGCCACAATCGCGCCCGCGACGGCGCCCTCGATCGAGCGCGCGATGCCGGACTGGCCCGAAAGCCAGAGGTTCGCGCTGCCGAACGCAACGGCACCGACGCCGGCGCCGAGAATGAGCGCGGCGATGTAGTTCAGCCGCAGCGGTTGCGGCACCGGAAACAAAACCCGCCCCGAGCGCATCAGCCACAGCCCGGCAGCGCCCGCCGCGAGCCAGGCCAGTACATCGAAGCCTGCGTGGATGAGGAAGCCGCTCATCGCTGTTCCCGCGGGAACCCGAGCGTATGCGGGCGAATGACAGAGCCGCAATAGGCATTGATCCAAATGAAACATTTTGCGCTATGATCGCGCTGCGCGCCACGGGGGTCGGCGCCGGAACAAGGAACGGGGTTCGGCAGTGCGCTGTCCGGTCGCGGTGAAGAATGTGCGTCGCGTGCTGTGCGTGTTTCCGACCTACACGCCCGCCTTCGGGACGTTCCAGCACGCCTACAAGCTGATGTACGGCGTGAAGGCGTTCATGCCGCCGCAGGGGCTGCTGCTGATCGCCGCCTACATGCCGGACGGCTGGCCGGTCCGGTTCGTGGACGAGAACATCACGCCGGCGACCGATGCCGACCTCGCCTGGGCCGACGTCGTGCTGGTCAGCGGCATGCACATCCAGGCCGAACAGATCCACGACATCACCCGGCGGGCGCACGCGGCCGGCAAGGTCGTGGTGCTGGGCGGGCCCTCGGTCTCGGCCTCGCCGGAAATGTATCCGGACGTCGACTATCTCCACGTCGGCGAGATGGGCGACGCCACCGACGCGCTGATCCGCCTGCTCGACGGCACCGTGAGCCGCGCGCGCGAACAGATCCGCTTCGAGACCAGGCAGCGCCTGCCGCTGACCGAATTCCCGGTGCCCGCCTACGGCGCGATTCCGCTCGGACGATACCTGCTGGGCACGCTGCAGTTCTCGTCGGGCTGTCCTTACACCTGCGAGTTCTGCGACATCCCCGGCCTCTACGGCCGCCAGCCGCGCATGAAGACGCCGCAGCAGATCATCGGCGAGCTCGACTATATCTTCTCGCAGCCGAACCCTCCGACCACGCTTTATTTCGTGGACGACAACTTCATCGGCAACCGCAAGGCCGCCAAGGAGATGCTGCCGCATCTCGTGGAGTGGCAGAAGAAGAACCACTATCCGGTGATGTTCGCCTGCGAGGCGACGCTGAACATCGCCAAGCAGACCGAAATCCTCGCGCTGATGAAGGAAGCGGGCTTCACCGGCATGTTCGTCGGCATCGAGACGCCCGAAGCCGACGCGCTCGACGCGATGAAGAAGGGCCACAACAACGCGGTCCCGATGCTGGAGTCGATCAAGACGCTGAACAGCTATGGCATCGAGATCACGTCCGGCATCATCGTCGGGCTCGACTCCGACGGCCCGGACACCGAGCAGCGGCTGAAGGACTTCATCGACGTCTCCAACATCCCGATGCTGACCATCAACCTGCTCCAGGCGCTGCCGAAGACGCCGCTGTGGGACCGGCTCAAACGCGACGGGCGGCTGTCGGAAGACGGCGCGCGCGAGAGCAACGTGGTGTTCCTGCGCCCGCACGACGAAGTGGTCGAGATGTGGCGGCGAAGCATCGCCTACGCGAACGACCCGGAGAAGCTGTACGCGCGCTTCAGCCATCAGGTGCTCTCGACCTATGTGAATCGCAAGGTGACGCCCGCGAAGGGCAAGCTGACGTGGCCGAACCTGCGCGGCGGCGCGGTGCTGGCGTGGCGCACGGTGCTCTATCTGCTGATCCTGTCGGATTTCCGCGGTGCATTCTGGAAGACCGCGAAGCACGCGCTCAGGCACGGCCAGATCGACGGCATGTTCGGCGCCGCCTTCATGGGCTATCACCTGATCCAGTTCACCCGCGAGGCGCTGCGCGGCGACCAGAACGCGTCGTACTATTCGGCGAAGAAGCGCGTTCAGCCGATGGCGGTGGCCAAGCCGCCGGGCGAGCAGGTCGCGGCGTAAGTCAGACGCGTGTGATCCGCGGCGGCGCCTGCGGCGCCAGCTCGATCGACCACAGCGCGCGATCCGCGACGTCCTTCAGCGTCACCGTCATCACTTCGCTCGCGCCGTCGATCGCGACGTGTCCGAAGAACTGCAGGCCGAAGCACGGCGCGAGGTCGTCGCCCTGCTCCTTGCTGCAGGCATTCTGGTAGACCGCGCGCGGGCCGAACGTGTTGTCGAGTACGCCCGGCCCGCCGGTGCCGGCGTGGATCGGTCCTGACATGAATTCCCAGAACGGCTCGAAGTCCTGGAACACCGCGCGGTTCGGATCGTAGTGATGTGCCGCCGTGTAATGCATGTCGGCGGTGATCCAGACCGTGTTGCGCACGCCCGCGTGCTTGATGAACGAGAGCAGGTCGGCGATCTCCAGTTCGCGTCCGAGCGGTGGGCCGTCGCCTTGCGCCGCCGCGTCGTAGCTCGTCACGCCGATCGGCAGGTCGGCCGAGATCACCTTCCAGGTCGCGCGCGAACCGCCAAGCTCGCGTTTCAGCCACGCCACCTGCGCGGGGCCGAGGAAATGCGCGGCCGGACCATAACTCTCCTGCCTGCCGTCGCCATTCGGTCCGCGATAGCTGCGCATGTCGAGCATGAACACATCGAGCAGCGGACCGTAGCCGATCTTGCGGTAGATGCGCCCGCGCTCGGCCGCGGCCTGGCGCGTCGGCGTGAACTCGTGGAAGGCGCGGCAGCCGCGCGCCGCGAGCGCGGTGATATCCGCCTCGCCGACACGCAGCGGCATGCCGGGCCACCAATCGTTGGTGACCTCGTGGTCGTCCCATTGCGCGAACGTCGGGACCTCGGCGTTGAAGGCACGCAGATTGTGGTCGAGCAGATTGTATTTGTAGTTGCCGCGGTAGTCGGCGAGCGTCTCGGCGACACGCGACTTCTCTTCGGTCACGACATTGCGCCAGACCGCGCCGTCGGGGAGTCTTTGCTCGGGTCCCAGCGGACACTCGGCATAGATGTTGTCGCCGCAGTGCACGAAGAAGTCGGGCCGGTTGCGCAGCATGGTCGCGTAGGTACGCATGCCGCCGCGCGACTCATCGATGCCCCAGCCGCCCGCGGTATCGCCGGACCACACGAACGACACGTCGCGCGTCGCGTGCGACGCCATGCGGAAGCGGCCGACCTGCGGCTCGCCCGCGATCATCGGCGAGGCGATATCGTGGAAGCGCACCCGGTAGAAGATGTCCTGCCCGGCCGGAAGCCGGTCGAGCAGAACTTTCGCGGTGAAGTCGGTCTCGGGACGCGCATCGGCCGAGGCAACGCGGATGATGTCCTTGAAGCTTTCCGTGGTCGCGGCCTCGACCATCATCAGCGACGGCCGGTCGGCCCGCGCCCACACGATGCCGCCGTCGAGCGAGATGTCGCCCGACTGAATGCCGTGCGTGATCCGCGGCCGGTCCGCGGCGCGGCTGAGATAAGGCCGCGCGATACCACCAAGCACCGTGAGCGCACCCGCGCCCCACGCGGACGCAAGCAGCCGCCGGCGCGACATCGCGCCTTTCCACTTCGAGATGGCCATTGCGCCTCCGCCGCCTGATGCGTAAGCGAATGCGCGATTCGTCTTACGGCCGTCCGACAGGCGCGCGACGGTTGCGTGACGGCGGCGCGATGGAACTCGACGGCGCGAGGCTCGCGGCCTGGAACATCGCGTACGCGCAGCCGTTGAGGTCCGAACCCCTCCAATTTTCAGGAGAAGCATGATGGCGAGCGATAGCGACCGCGTTTGGGAACTGATGGAGAAGATCTCGATCTGCATGCTCACCACGCATGACGGCGAGCGCATCCGCTCGCGGCCGATGGCGGCGTTCGTGCGGCGCGGCGAGGATGCGATCTACTTCCTCGGCGACGCGCATCACCACAAGGACGAGGAGATTTCCGAAAATCCGAACGTCGGCCTCGCCTTCGCGGACGGCCAGAAGTTCGTCTCTGTCACCGGCCGCGCGGCGGTGTCGCGCGACAAGGCGAAGATCAAGGATCTTTGGGGTCCCGCGGCCAAGGCGTGGTGGGATTCGCCGGATGATCCGAACATCCGCCTGCTCACCGTGAAGCCCGATGACGCCGAATTCTGGGACGGACCGGGCAAGATCATCGGCACCATCAAGATGGTGGCCGCTGCCGCGACCAATACGCGGCCGAACTACGGCGAAAACCGCAAGGTGGCGATGTGAGTCGCAAGCGTCCCGACAACGACAACTCGGAGGAAAAACCGAAAGGGCCGCGCACGCCCTATCCGGTCGAGCATCCGGGCATTCGCGATCAGCCCGGAAGCGAGCCGGATTACATCCCCGGCTCGCCGACCGATCTGCCGAAGATGTGAGGTTCCGCGCATGATTCCGAAAAGTGGACACCGGTTTTCGGAAAAGATCATGCGCCATCGAAGAGCGGCATGCTTTTGCCGCGGGCGCGCCGCATCGAGGCCACCGCGATGACACCGTGCGACTTCAGCGTCCGGCGATAGAGCAACATCGCCGGGCGCATTCTGCTGCTCGAAAACACGATTCAGGAGATCAGCGCCATGCAGGCGACACGAAGCATCCTTCTCGGTACCGTCGCGATCCTGTTCGCGCCCGTCGCCCCACCGGCAGCGGCGCAGCGATCGGTGATCATCGCGCAAGCGCCCGCCCCTGCGCCCGCACCGGGCGACGTCGACCCGCGTGGGCAGAAGAAGGAGCCAGGTGCACGGCCGCCGGGTCCTCCGGCCAAGCAGCCGGGGCCGCCTGTACAGCCGCCCGCCGCGCAAGGCCAGCCGCCGGCCGCGAAGGACGCGCCTCCGGCCAAGCAGCAGGCGCAACCGCCCGCTCCCGCGCCACAGCCGCCCGCCGCGCAGCAACGCAGCGCGCCGCCTCCGCCTTCGCCACCCGCCGCTCAGTCCGAGCCGCCCGCCAAGCAGGCGCCCCCGGCTGCACAGAAGGAGCAGCCTGCGCAACCGAAGCAGGCTCAGCCGCCGGCAAAGCAGCCGCCGCAGGCACCCGCACAGGCCCAGCCACCCGCGGGCACGCCAGCGCAACCGCCCGCCGCCCAGCAGCGCACGGCTCCGCCTCCGCCTCCGGCGGCGCAAACCGAACCGCCCGCCAAGCAGGCAACGCCGCCGGCCACGCAGAAGGAGCAGCCCAAGCAGGCGCAGCCGCCCGCGAAGCAGGCTCCGTCATCGCCGCCACCTGCCGCACAACAGCAGCCCACGCAGCAGCAGCCGGCGGCGCAAGGTCAGCCGCCTGTGCCCGGCACGACCGGTCAGCCGTTGCCGCGTCCCGGCGCTCCGGCGGCACCGCCGCCCGCCGCGCAGGGTCAGCCGCTCCCCGGCACGACTGGTCAGCCGTTGGCGCGTCCCGGCGCTCCGGCGGCACCGCCGCCGCCCGCCGCGCAGCAGCAGCCGGCACCGCAGCCGCCTGCCGCGCAAGGTCAGCCGCTCCCCGGCACGACCGGTCAGCCGCTGGCGCGTCCCGGCGCGCCCGCAGTCCCCGGCGCAACGCCGCCCGCCGCAGCCTTGCCCGGATCGCTCGCGCCGGCGCCGCAGCAGGACAATGCGCGCCGTCTCGACCAGGTGCGCGGCGAGCGCCGCGAGTCGCGCGAAGGCGACCGTACCGTGATCCGCGAGCCCGGCCGCATCATCATCCAGGAAGGCGGCCGCAGCATCATCCGTCATGACGAGTCGGGCCGCTTCGGCGCCAATGCGCGCGACGTGCGCACCGAGCGCCGCGGCAGCGAAACCGTCACGATAATCGAACGTCCGGACGGCACGCGCATCGTCACGGTGGTCGACGAAAACGGCCGCCTGATCCGCCGCTCGCGCCGGCTCGGTGACGGACGCGAGGTCGTGATCATCGACAATCATTACCAGGGCCCGGCGGGCGCCAGCTTCTATGTCGACCTGCCGCCGCCGGTGATCCGCATTCCCCGCGAGCGCTATATCGTGGAAGCCGAGCGCGCGAGTCCCGCCGACATCTATGCGGCGCTCATCGCGCCACCGGTCGACCGGATCGAGCGGCGCTACACGCTCGACGAGGTGCGCTACAGCCCGCGCCTGCGCGAGCGCATGCCCCGCGTCGACCTCGATACGGTGACCTTCGACAGCGGCTCGTGGGAGATCGCTCCCGACCAGATGAACCGGCTGGCGCCGATCGCGCAGGCGATCCTGCAGGTGGTGCAGCAAAACCCGGCCGAGGTGTTCCTGGTCGAGGGCCATACCGACGCGGTCGGCTCGGACATCGACAATCTGTCGCTGTCGGATCGCCGCGCCGAGTCCGTCGCGGTCGCGCTCACGCAGCAATTCCGCGTGCCGGCCGAGAACCTCACCACGCAGGGCTACGGCGAGCAGTACCTCAAGGTCCCGACCGAGGCCGCCGAGCGGCAGAACCGCCGCGTCACCGCGCGGCGCATCACGCCGCTGCTTACCGGGCAGAATCAGGGCCAGTGAGCGGCGAGTCGAGCACGCTTCGCACGGCTTCGGCGAGAGCGTGCCTGCGATACGGCTTGTTGAGCAGCGGCACGCCGGCGTCGGCGGAGTTGCGATCCCTGAGGAACTGCTCGGAATAGCCGGACGTGAACATGGCCCGCAGGTCCGGGCGCAACGCGCGCCCCCGGCGCAGCAGGTCCTGCCCGTTGATCCCGTTCGGCATGATCAGATCGGTGAACAGCAGATCGATCGGCACCCGCGTCTCGAGGATGGCGAGCGCGGCGTGGCCGTCCGCGGCCTCCAGCACGGTGTATCCAAGCCCGCGCAGCATACTGACCGCGATGCCGCGTACCGTCGGGCTGTCTTCGACCACCAGCAGCGTTTCGCTGCCGCCGGGAGCAGCAGCGACGCGCCCATCTGCCTCCTCGACGGCCTGCGCCATCACGCGCGCGCGCGGCAAATAGAGTTTGATCGAGGTCCCATGGCCGACCTCGCTGTAGATCTTCACATGGCCGCGCGACTGCTTCACGAAGCCGTACACCATGCTCAAGCCCAGCCCGGTGCCGCGGCCGACTTCCTTGGTGGTGAAGAACGGCTCGAACACCCGCTCGACCACGTCGGGCGGCATGCCGGTGCCTGAATCGGTGACGTTGACCAGCACATAGTCGCCGGCCGCCACTTCCACATTCTGCGCCGCATACTGCTCGTCGAGATGCGTATTGGCCGTCTCGATCACGAGCTGGCCGCCGTTCGGCATCGCGTCGCGCGCATTCACCGCGAGATTGAGGATCACGTCCTCGATCTGCGACGGATCGACCAAAGCGGGCCAGAGTCCCTCGCCGGGCGACAGCTTGACGGCGATGTCCTCGCCGAGGGTCCGCTGCAGAATCGCGGCGGTGCGCGCGACGACCTCGTTGAGGTCGACGTTGCGCGCCTGCAGCGGCTGCTTGCGCGCGAAGGCGAGCATGCGCTGGGTGAGCTGCGCGCCGCGCGAGGCCGCTTCGTCGATCGCCTGGACGATCGGCGCGAGCTCCGGATCCTGCCCGACCGAATCCGACAGCAGTTCGGACATGCCGATGATGACGGTCAGCAGATTGTTGAAGTCGTGCGCGACACCGCCGGTCAACTGTCCGATCGCTTCCATCTTCTGCGCCTGGCGCAGCTGGTTCTCCAGCGCGATGCGGTCGGTCACGTCGCGGCCGATGAAGAAATACTGTCCATCCGGCTCGGACCAGATTCCGGTCCAGGCGATCGGCACGGGATGTCCGTCCTTGTGCAGGTAGCGGCATTCGAACGTGCGCGAGAGCGCCCCGCGCCGTGCGCGCCGCATCTCGTTGCGCGTGTTCTCGAGATCCTCAGGGAAAACGAAATCCGTCGCGCTGCGTCCGACCATGTCGTCCGGGGCACGGCCGAGGATGGCGTGCGAACTCGGGCTGACGCGGACGAAGTCGCCGCGCTTGCTCACCACGAGAATGAGGTCGAGCGAGGTGTCGAAGATGCGCTGGTTGATCGAGCGGATCGTTGTTCGCTCGCGCTCGCTTTCCTGGATGATGCCGGCACGGCCGTGCTCCTCGTTCGCCGGGCGGAACAGGATGGTGTAGCCGCCAGGATACGGATAGCCACGCACCTCGACCCAGGCGCCGAAAATCTCCGAATAGCCGGAGAAGGAAACAGGCTCGTTGTTGGATTTCGACGTGGCGTAAACCAGGCGAAACGGGTTGTCGGCGCCGATGTCGAGCGCCTCGTGAATCGTCTTGCCGACAATGGTCCGCGCCGCCCGGCCCCACAGCCGTTCCCCGGCGGGATTGAGGTAGACGATGCGCCAGTCGTTATCGACTGCGATGATTCCGTCGGAAATGCTTGCAAGGACCGAGTCGGCGCCCGGAACGGACGCGGCGAAACCATCGCGGGCTTGCGCGAGAGTGTTGCCACCGACCGAGCGCGCACTGCGCTGATCGTTCATCGGTTCACTCCGCCTACGAACGATACCCCGCCTTGTCGCGCAGGATCGCCGCCAGTCGCGGCAGCGTCAAGCTCTTCCCTCGCGACATCGGTTCCGGTTCACGTGGCCTGGCTCTGCAGCGCGCGCTGCCGCAGCAGCGCAACGAGGCTCGCTTTCGGCATCGGCCGCGCCAGCAGGAAGCCCTGACCGATATCGCAGCCCATCCGATAAACCGCCTGCAGGTCGGCGGCGGTCTCGATTCCTTCGGCGACCGCGACGGCGCCGAAATTGTGCGCCAGATTGATGATGGTCTGGCAGATGCCGGCGTTGCGCTCGTCGGTGCCACTGCCTTTGACGAAGCTCTGGTCGAGCTTGAGTTCCGCGAACGGGATGTCGCGCAGCCGCGCGAACGACGAGAAACCCTCGCCGAAATCGTCGATCGCGAACGATATGCCGTAGATGCGCAACTGCGTTGCAATCTCGTGCATCAGCGCGCCGTCCTTGATCACCTCGCTCTCGGTGACTTCGAGGATGAGGCCGGGCCAGTCGGCGCTGTTCGAGCGATGTTCGCGGATCAGCGCCGGGAGGCTGAGATTGGCCAGTGCGCCGATCGAGGTATTGACCGCGGTGTGCAGCCGCACACCGGCCGCGGCGAACTCGTCCCAATCGCGCAGCGCGGTCGCGATCACGTGCTCGGTCAGCGCGGAGTGGCTGCTTTCGCTCGCGCCGGGCAGGAAGCTTGCCGGCGAAAGCATCCCGTGCACCGGATGGCGGCAGCGGATCAGCCCTTCGGCACCGGCGAGCGTCTTGCTGCGCAGATCGATCTTCGGCTGGTACCACAACTCGAGCCAGCCCTTGGCGAGCGCTTCATCGAGCCCGACGACGGAGAGCGGGCTGTCGGCGAGATGCGTGTCCCTGATGATGTGGCGGATCGACTCGGCGCGAAACGGCTTGGTGAGCGGCGGCCGCATGGTCAGCCCGTGACGTGCGCCGATGCGGCGCACGTCCTCGAGCAACTCGACATTGCTTCCGCTCATCAGTTGAACGATGCCCTGGTAACCGCGCTCGCCCAAGCCGCGGATGACGTCGATCGCGTCGGACTTCTTCAGCGCGACATCGAGAAAGATGATCGCGGGCAGTCCCGTCTCCAGCGCAGCGACCGCCTCGGGCGCGGTATGGAATTTCTTCGACGCGACACCCATCGTGGCCAGCGTCATCGTGATGAGCTTGCAGATGCCGTCCTCGTCGTCGATCACGAATGCGTTCGGCGCCGCGGATTGGGTGTGACCGGTTGCGAGCGGGGCGAGCGTGACGTCTTCGCCGCTGTCGATCGGACGAAACAGGTTGCGCAGCAGCGATAGGGGCATGCCGCTATCTCCATCCAGACGCCCCGTCAAAGCGAACGGAGCATCGCCGAAAGCGCCCGTGCGGGAAATTTGTTCCGCCATCCGTTAAAATACGGTAGTGGCTGATGCTGGTTACGCGCTGCGTAAAAATCGGCAGCAAACGCTTGGCGAATTGGAATCAATTCGCGCGAATGTCACCAAAGTGCCTGTGCCATCGCGGTTGGCGCATATCAATCACGCATTCGTGGCGAAGCAATGCCGTGCCCACGGGTCGATTGACGGGCGTCGCTCACCGTTTCCACGGCTTCGTCACAGAGAGATTGGTAACCACGCGCGTCTATTGCGCGTCACAGCCCGAGCTTCTTCTTGCGTTGCCCGAGCGTGCGCAGGCGCAGCGCATTGAGGCGGATGAAGCCGGCCGCATCGCGGTGATCGTAGGCGACCGCGCCTTCCTCGAAGGTGACGAGGTCCTGGTCGTAGAGCGAGTAGGGGCTCTCGCGTCCGATCACCGCGACCGAGCCGCGATAAAGCTTGAGCCGCACGCGGCCGGTGACGAATTCCTGCGAGCGGTCGATCGCGGCCTGCAGCATCTCGCGCTCGGGGGAGAACCAGAAGCCGTTGTAGATCAGTTCGGCATATTTCGGCATCAGCTCGTCCTTGAGGTGCGCGGCACCCCGATCGAGCGTGATCTGCTCGATGCCGCGGTGCGCTGCGAGCAGGATGGTGCCGCCCGGCGTCTCGTACATGCCGCGCGACTTCATGCCGACGAAGCGGTTCTCGACCAGGTCGAGACGGCCGATGCCATTCACCTTGCCGAGCTCGTTGAGCTTCGCCAGCAGTGTCGCGGGCGACAGTTTCTTGCCGTCGACCGCGACCGCGTCGCCGCGCTCGAAATCGACCGTAATCACGGTCGGCTTGTCCGGCGCGGTCTCCGGATCGTCGGTGCGCGAATAGACGTAGTCGGGAACTTCCTGCGCGGGATCTTCCAGCACTTTTCCTTCCGACGAGGCGTGCAGCAAATTGGCGTCGACCGAGAACGGCGCGTCGCCGCGCTTGTCCTTGGCGATCGGGATCTGGTTCTTCTCGGCGAACTCAATCAGTCTGGTGCGCGAGGTGAGGTCCCATTCGCGCCACGGCGCGATCACGATGACGTCGGGCTTGAGCGCATAATAGGTCAGCTCGAAGCGCACCTGATCGTTGCCCTTGCCGGTCGCGCCATGCGCCACCGCGTCAGCGCCGACCTTCTCGGCGATCTCGATCTGCTTCTTGCCGATGAGCGGACGCGCGATCGAGGTGCCGAGCAGATACTGCCCTTCGTACACCGTGTTGGCGCGGAACATCGGGAAGACGTAATCGCGCACGAACTCCTCGCGCAGGTCCTCGATGAAGATGTTCTCCGGCTTGATGCCGAGCAGCTCGGCCTTCCGGCGCGCGGGCTCGAGCTCCTCGCCCTGACCCAGATCGGCCGTGAAGGTGACGACCTCGCAGCGGTAGGTCGTCTGCAGCCACTTCAGGATGATCGAGGTGTCGAGCCCGCCCGAATAGGCGAGCACGACCTTTTTCACGTTCGACTGTGCCATGCGCGGAAGCCTGTTGGAGAATTCGCCGGATTTATAGGGGGAATGCGCGTCCGCGCAAGCTCATTGGTGGAGCATGATCTTGTCCGAAAACCGGTATCCACTTTTCGGGATCATGCTCTAACGCCGCTCTTCGCGCCCCAGCAAACGCTTCAGGGCGAGGTGCGGCGGCAGCGCGACTCGCTCGATCGCCGCCTCGACCTGTTCATCGGTGATGCGCGTGCGCGGCCAGCGATAGATCAGGCCATGCATCAGCCAGACGATCAGAAACGTAAAGACGCCGGAGAACATCACGTCGGAGAAGAAATGCGCGCCGCCGGAGAGCCGCAGGCCGCCCGCCGTGAGGCCGAACAGGATCGCGCCGGTGTAGGCCAGAGGACGCCAGGCCGGCGGGGCGAGCGCGGCCGGCGCGAAGGCCCAGAACGCGCCCGCGCCTTCGCCGGCCACGAACGAGCAGTTCTTCTCGCAGGTGCCGCGCGGGTCCCACCACGGCACGAACTTGTCGGGCCCGTAGAACTCCGTCACCTCGTTGGGACGCGGGCGATTCCAGTTCTCCTTGAGGATCATGTTGGCCATGATGCCGGGCGCGAGCACGAGCGTGGAGATGAGAAACACCACGGCACGCGCGGAAATCAGCATGCGCCGCCGCGGCAGGACGATCTTCACGATCAGCGCGATGAAGGCGGGCGCGACCAGCAAGACGGTCGTCCAGTTGAACGCCTCGCGCATGTGGCGCGCGACCAGGCTGTAGATGGTCGGGAAAACGCGCATCGTCTCGTCGAAGAACGACCGCGAGATCGCGATATCGAGCTGTGGCCAGACACCGAAGACAACGCCAACGCAAAGCCCGACAAGAAGCGCGGCGACAAGCCCGATCCGATTCATGGCCGTGACCACTATCGGACCGGTGCGCGCAGGGAAAGGCCTGTTACGGCACGTCGAACGCGTTGTTGACGAAGCATGATCTTTTCCGAAAACCGGTGCCCACTTTTCGGGATCATGCTTAGACTGCCGCATGGATTTCTTCTACGAATTCGCCTCGACCTATTCCTATATCGCCGCAATGCGCATCGCGCCGATTGCCGAAGCGGCAGGCCTCACGGTGCGCTGGCGGCCGTTCCTGCTGGGACCGATCTTCAAGGCGCAGGGCTGGGACACCTCGCCGTTCAATCTCTATCCGGCCAAAGGCCGCTACATGGTGCGCGACTGCGAGCGCGAGGCGGCGGCGAATGGATTGACGTTCCGTCTGCCCGAGCCGTTTCCGCAGAACACGCTGCTGGCGGCGCGCGTCGCGGTCGGCGGACTTGAGGACGGCTGGGGCGAGGAATTCTCGCGGGCGCTCTACCGCGCGCAGTTCGCCGAAGGCCGTCAGGTCGGCGATCCGCAGGTCATCGGCGAGATCGTCGATGCGCTTGGCCAGAACGGCGCGGCGGCGCTGGTGCGCGCCGGATCAGACGACATCAAACAGAAGCTGCGCGCCAATACCGAGGAGGCGCAGCGCCTCGGCATCTTCGGCGCGCCGAGCTTCATCGCGGACGGTGAATTGTTCTGGGGCAACGACCGGCTGGAGCAGGCGCTGGCTCGGGCGCGGGAAACGTAGGGTGGGCTGAGCTTGGCCCCGCGAAGGCGGGGCCGAAGCGAGCCCACCACGCGCAATGGATCACGCCGCTGCGGTCTTGCTGAACGCTTCGAACGAATGCGCGGTCAGGCCGTCGTACGTCAGCCGCGAGACGATATCGTTGGGGAAGCGCGGATCGTCGTAAAGGTCCTTGGCGAGCTACCGGACGAATACCAGTAGCGCGCCCCGAACTCGAACGAATAGCCGGATGCGGCCGAGGCCGGAGCCATGACGGCAGCGCTTGGCGGCGGCGCGTATGCGTCGCTCGGCAGGGCGGCCGCGATTTGATAGCTTGGCGTTGCCTCGTAGGCACGGGAGCCGCGCAGGACGGCGCCTCGTTACCCAACAGACACGGGGCGATCGTCAGGCATTAACCTGAATCAAGCGCTGAATGGGCGGAGGAGGAGCCGAACATGATCTGGAAAACCACGCTGATGCTTCTTGCGTCTGCGTTGGCTGTTTCGGTCGCAACCGATGCCGCCGATGCCAAATCAAAGCAACACAAGCGCATCGCCCAGCCGGCCGCGGCGCAGCAAGCGCCCGCATTCCATCAGCAGCCGGCGCGCATGATCGAGGTGCAGCCCGGTCTCTGGATCTCCAGCTACGGCTGCGTCACTGATGACGGTTATGGGCGGCGCCTGCCGTGCGACATCACCGACAGCGGCGGCCGCTGATCACAGATCATGAGCGCGACATTCCTGCCGGGCCTCGACGTCCTGCTCGCCTACACGCTCGCCGCCTGCGTGCTGATCATTACGCCCGGCCCCGACATGACGCTATTCCTCGGGCAGACATTGGCAGGCGGCCGGGCGCGCGGATTTGCCTCGATGCTCGGCGTCTCGGCTGGACTGGTGCTGCACAGCCTGCTCGCCGCGTTCGGATTGTCAGCGCTCCTCGCGGCGTCCGCGACCGCGTTCGGCGTCCTGAAGATCGCCGGCATCGCGTACCTGATCTGGCTCGCGGTTCAGTCACTGCGCCGCGGCGCCGCGCTGAGCCTCTCACCCGACGCAGGCCCGCCGCCGACGCTGACGCGCGCATTCGTCACCGGGCTCGGCGTCAACCTGCTCAATCCGAAGATCATCGTGTTCTTCCTGACCTTCCTGCCGCAGTTCGTCTCGGTGAGCGATCCGCACGCCGGGGCCAAGCTGATGTTCCTCGGGCTCTACTTCATCGCGCTCGGCGTTCCGATTTGCGCGCTGTTGATTTTGCTCGCCGAGCGTTTCACCACCGCGCTGCGGCGTTCGCCGAAGGCGATGCGCGCGATCGACTACCTGTTCGCCGGCCTGATGGGCGCGTTCGCGGTCAGGCTTTTGTTTGCGCGGGCGGAATAGGCGGCAGAACGGCCTGCGCCGGCCGCGGATAGATCGGCTTCCAGAAGCCGGCGGTGCGTCCCGCGACCGCCCAGTAGGCAAAGCCGCCCGCGAGCCCGGCCCCGATCACGTATCGCAGCTCGTTCAGCGGAATGTCCGACATGTCGAACGCGCCGAACATCTGCCAGCCGAGCCAGGCCGAGGCTGCGCCGTTGAGCGCATGGAAGATCCACGAGCGGATCGCGAAGGCTTCCGAGATCAGCACGCCGATCGAGGCCGGCAGCCACATCGAGATCAGCAGCGTCCCGAACAGGATCGGTCCGGCGATCGCCATCCCGAACATCCCGTAGGAGACCGCGTCGGAATTCTCGCTCATCAGCGCGGTGCCGAATTTCCACGAGCCGAACAGGATCACGCAGGCACCTGCGATCACGGCCGCCAGATAGCCGAGCGGCACCAGGATGAAGCGGATCAGCAGGCGGATGACGGACGGCACTTGGTCCTCGACAAGTTGGGCTCAGTTCTTGAGTTGGCTCGAAACGTCCTGCGGCCGGCCGTAGAAGTCCTGCACGGTCTCCCAGGCGACGGTTTGCAGGAAGCGCGCGGTGTCGGTGTCGATCCCCGCCGTGTAGGCGTTGCCGACCGGCGTTTCCTGATGCAGCGCCGCGAACACCGTAGCGGCGGCGAGGTACGTCCCGAGCATGCTCGGATGGCGCTTGTCGCGCGCATAGAGATTGAGGTCGGGACGCTTGCCGACCGAGCGCGCAAACGCGAGGCCCGCAGGGATCACGAACGCATCGTTCTCATTCGCCGCGATCGTATAAGCCTCGGCGAGCTGCGCGGTCATCTCGGGCTTGTCGGCATAGGCCCATGACATGAAGAACGCCGGCTTCGCGCCATTTTTTCGCGCGGCTTCGGCGCCCTTTCGGGCGAATTCGGTGAAAGCGGATTTCAGTTGCGGATGCAGCGGACACTGGCTGCAATCCATCATGATCGTGACGTCGAACAATTTGTCGAGCTTGTTGAAGACGATGTTGTTGTCCTCGTCGAACGAGTAGCGGCCGATCGCGTTCGGGCGGAAATAGCCTTCGGTGTCGTGCCAGTCGAAGCCCGAGCCGCTGATCGTGACCGACGCCGCCCGATAGGCGGTCCGGTTCGGATCGGCCGCGCGGCTCATCCCCAGCACGTGGCTGTGCATGCTGTTGTTGTAATAGAAGAAGCTGTTGCCGATGTAGATCGAGGTTTTGACCGGCCCGATGTCGGTCAGCTTCGGCTTTGTCCGCGCCGCGGCGGCGCTGATCGTGCACGCGACACCGAGCGCGATGACGGACAGACGAACGAGCATGCCGGCCTCCCGAGTCTTGATGACGGGCGAAGTGTAGCCAATCACATACGTCGATTGAAGGCGGTCAATCCGTCATCGCCATCGCGCGCAGCGCCATGCGCTCGCGCGCCGACAGTTTTTCCGTCGCGCTCTTGAGCTGGCCGCAGGCGGCGAGAATGTCGCGTCCGCGCGGCGTGCGCACCGGCGACGAATAGCCGGCGTTGAAGACGTATTCGGAGAATTTCTCGATCTGCTCCCAGTCGGAGCATTCGTATTGCGAGCCGGGCCAGGGGTTGAACGGAATGAGATTGATCTTGGCCGGAATGCCTTTCAGGAGCTTCACCAGCTTCTTGGCGTCGTCGAGCGAGTCGTTGACGCCTTTCAGCATGACGTATTCGAACGTGATGCGCCGCGCGTTCGAGACGCCCGGATAGTTGCGGCAGGCGTCGAGCAGTTCGGCGATCGGATATTTGCGATTGAGCGGCACCAGCTCGTTGCGCAGGTCGTCGCGCACGGCGTGCAGCGAGATCGCCAGCATGGTGCCGATCTCTGCGCCGGCACGCGCGATGTTCGGCACCACGCCCGAGGTCGAGAGCGTGATGCGGCGCTTCGAGATGCCGATGCCGTCGCCATCCTGCACCACGAGCAGCGCATCGCGCACCGCGTCGAAATTATAGAGCGGCTCGCCCATCCCCATCATGACGATGTTGGTGACGAAGCGGCCGCCGTCCGTCGGTACGATCGCGCCTTCGGGAGGCGCGCCGCCCGGCCAATCTCCCAGACGATCCCGCGCGACCATCACCTGGCCGACGATCTCGCCCGCCGTGAGGTTGCGCACGAGGCGCTGCGTGCCGGTGTGGCAGAACGAGCAGGTGAGCGTGCAGCCGACCTGGCTCGAGACGCACAAGGTGGCGCGCCCGGTGTCCGGAATGTAGACGCACTCGACCTCGTGCGGCCGCTCGCCTTCGTGTTCGCCGGGAAGCCGCAACAGCCATTTGCGCGTGCCGTCGGCCGACACCTGCTCGGCCACGACTTCGGGGCGATCCAGCGTGAAGTGGCTCTCCAGCGCGGCGCGCAAATCCTTCGACACGCTGGTCATGTCTTCGAAACGCATGACACCGCGCACGTAGATCCAGTTCCAGAGCTGCTGCACGCGCATCCTGCGCTGCTTCTGCGGCACACCGATGGTTCCCAGCGCATCGGCGAGCGCATCGCGCGACAGGCCGACCAGCGAGGGTTTCGCCGGCGGCACATAGCTTTCCAGCGCGGTCTTCTCGACGAAGCCGCGCGGCGCCGGTTTGGTATCAACGATCGTGGTCATCAATCCGCATGTGGGGCTTGGCACTACCCCAACGCAAGTGAAACTGCGCGATGCCCGCTTTCGCGGGCATGACGCTGCGCGTCATTTGCACTCCTGCGCGACGCGGTCGAGCGCCTGGCCGAGCCCACGCAACGTATAGCGGTCGGTCGACTTCGTGCCCTTGCCGGATTCGCCGCTGACCACGAGGTCGGAGCCCTTGCGCATCGCGTCGACCATGCGCGCCTCTTCGGCCGGGTTCTTCACCCAGGCGCCGTCGTTCTGCGTGAACATCGCATACTTCGCCGAGCCGACGTCGACGCTCGCCTCATAGCCCGGCTTGAACGGATAGCCGATGATGACCGAGATTTCGTTGCGCACGTTCTCGGTCGGCCGCGTGGCAATGAAGATGTAGGCCGGATCGCGCGGGCGGCCGGCGGGCTGCGTTGCCTGCGAACTCGGCTTTGCAATCGCATAACACAGCGTGCGGCCGCCGCTGCTGGCCGTGTAGGCGCCCCAGTCGCCGAACTGGCCGAGCAGCGCCGGCTGACCGCCGCCCGCCGCCGCAGCGGCGGCTGCCGGTGCGGACTGCGCCGCGGGCGCCCCGTTCTTCTTTGCGGCCGGCGCCGCTTTCTGTTCCGATTTCTGGTCGGACTTCGGCGCCGCGGCCTTGGTCCCGGAGGACTTCGGCTTCGCCTGCTTGGACGGCGCTTCTGTCGCGGCCGGCTGCGTTGCCTGCTGCGCCGATGCGGCGGTCAGCAAACCAACCGCCGCCGCGAGCGCGAGCGGCAGACCTCGATAACCACCCTTCACGAACATCGGGCCTCCCGCGTGTCCCGGCACAACGCCCCGAAGTCATAGAAATAACGGGGGAAATCGGCAATGTGAAGGCGGCAGGACGATGTTTGCCCGCTCTGAACACCACGATTTTGCCCGCAGGTGACGGCGCTCCGGCCGGACTTCTTGCATTGAGCATGGTCTTTTCGGAAAACCGGCATCCACTTCTCCGGACCATGCTCTAAGGTGCGCCCCTCAGTTCCAGGCAACGCAGCACACCATGAAAGCCATCCTCTGCACACATTTCGGCGGCCCCGACGAGCTTGAGTTCGAGGACCTGCCCGATCCCTCGCCCGGTTCCGGCGAGGTGGTTGTCGCGGTGAAATCAGCCGCACTGAATTTCTTCGACACGCTGATCATCGCCGGCAAATACCAGCTCAAGCCGCCCTTTCCGTTCTCGCCCGCCTCGGAGTTCGCCGGCGTGATCGAGAGCGTCGGCGCCGGCGTGAGCGGGCTGAAAGCGGGCGACCGCGTGCTCGGCTATGGCGGCTTCGGCGCGGCGCGCGAAAAGGTCGTGCTCGGCGCGCAGCGCGTGGTGAAGATTCCCGACGGCCTGGACTTCGACCGTGCCGCGGGCATCACCGTGATCTACGGCACCACGCTGCATGCGCTGAAGGATCGCGCGAAGCTCAAATCCGGCGAGACGCTCGCGGTGCTCGGCGCATCCGGCGGTACCGGATTGGCGGCGATCGAGATCGGCAAGCTGATGGGCGCGCATGTGATCGCCTGCGCGTCCTCGGACGACAAGCTCACCTTCTGCAAGGAACGCGGCGCAGACGAGGGGATCAACTACGCCAAAGAAGACATCAAGGAGGCGCTGCGCCGCGTCACCAAGGGCAAAGGCGTCGACGTGATCTACGACCCGGTCGGCGGCTCATATGCGGAAGCCGCATTGCGCTCGATCGCGTGGCAAGGGCGCTTCCTGGTGATCGGATTTGCGGCCGGCGAGATCCCGAAGATCCCGCTCAATCTCGCGCTGCTGAAAGGTTGCGACATCGTCGGCGTATTCTGGGGCGCGTTCATCGAGCGTGACCCGAAAGGCCATCAGGCCAACATGGCCGAGCTGGTGCGCTGGGCCGATGAGGGAAAAATCTCGGCACACGTGCACGCGACCTATCCGCTGGCGCAGACCGCCGACGCGATCAAAGCCATCGCCGACCGCAAGGTGATGGGCAAGGTGATCCTACACCCGTAGTTGGTGGAGCATGATCATTTCCGAAAACCGGTTTCCGCTTTTCGAGATCATGCTCTAAGCGCGTCGAGCGTACGCTTCGCCGCCGCGCGGTGCGCGGGCGTCAGATGATTTGCCACCATGCGCAGCGCGGTCGCCAGGATCGCGGCATCGTCCGCGAAGCCGAGAAACGGCAGCACGTCCGGCACGGCATCGAACGGCAGCACGAAATAGGCGAGCGCGCCCAACAGCGCGGCCTTCACCTGCAGCGGCGTGTCGCGGTCGAATGCGCAGTAATAGGCGGCGAGCAGATCCTCGGCGAACGGGAGTTGCGCGGCGAACTTGCGCGCCTTCGTCCAGAAGCCGCGCCGCACGATCTCTTCGTCGCGTGCGAAGCGTCCGGCGTCGGCGGACGAATGGTCGGTCTCGTTCCAGGTTGCGGTGCGCTGAACCATCTGTCCCTCCGTGCGAGCCGAAGATGTGGCGCGCGATTAAGGCAGATTCAAGCAGCCGCGGCGGCCAGCGGATAATCCGCCTCGATCACATACGGTCCGCCGCCGACCGAGGAGCGCGAGGAGAACAGCACGAAGCGCGAGACGCGGAACGAGGAACCGAACACCGGCCCGCGGGTCGAGAGATAGTCGGCGACCTCGTGACTGGAGGAATCGCGCAACCGCGCGAGCGTGACATGCGGGGTGAACTTGCGTCCTTCCGGCTCGAGTCCGAGCCGTTGCATCAGCCGCTCCTGCTCGGCCTGCAGCTCGATCAGCGGCTGGACCGGTTCCACCGCCACCACGATGGCGCGCGGCTTCCTGCCTCCGAACGATTTCAGCCCGCCGAAGCGCACATCGAAGCTGCGCCGCCGCATGCCGTCGAGCATGGACGCGATCTCGTGCGCCATGCGGTCGTCGATGTCGCCGATGAAGCGCAAGGTGATGTGATAATTTTCCGGATCGATCCAGCGCGCGCCCGGCAGTCCGCCGCGCAGCAGCGAGAGCGACTGCTGCACCTTTGCGGGGATTTCCAGGCCGGTGAACAGGCGGGGCATTTTTCACTCCACGCGGGGCCGGCCTCCCCCGAATCAAATGATGCCGAATCATGACGGGATTTGGCCCATCCGATCAACACCGTGATGTGACGGTCAGCGCAGCCCTGACCTCACGCGGATGACGAGTTCCTCGGCCTTCGGCGTGAGGCCTTTCACGATCGCGTCCACCCCCGCGGCATTGGGATGGATGCCGTCGGCCTGATTGAGCGCCGCCTCTCCGGCAACGCCAGCCAGCACGAAAGGGTACAGCAGCACACCATGGGCGGCCGCAAGCTCCGGATAGATCGAGTCGAACGCCGCCACATAGTCCGGCCCGTAATTGCGCGGCGCCAGCATGCCGGTGAGCAGCACGGCGATCTTGCGCTCCTTCAGCTTGCGGATGATCGCGTCCAGCGCGGCGCGCGTCTGCTTCGGATCGGTGCCGCGCAGCGCATCGTTGGCGCCCAGTTCGACGATCACCGCGTCGGTTCCCTCGGCCACCGACCAGTCGAGCCGGGCAAGGCCGCCCGCCGGGGTGTCGCCCGACACCCCGGCATTCTCGACCGTAACGTTGAGGCCCTTGGCCTTCAGCGCCTTTTCGAGTTTCGCCGGCAGCGCCTCGCCCGCCGGAAGCCCGAATCCGGCGCTGATCGAATCGCCCAGCACGACGATGCGGATCGGTTTCTCGGCCGCGGCGGCCGGCCTGACCATCAGCGCACCAAGTACCAGAAGGGCAAAACGACGCGTCTGGACCGGCCCGCCCGGCTTCCCATATGACCGGGGGACTTCACCGCCGGGGCAGCGCGAGATCTTCATGAACGACACCTCCGTTGCGCCGCGTCCTCCGGCGGTTGCACTCTCCGGCGTCAATCTCTCGCTCGGCCGGGACGCTGCGCGGGTCCATATTCTCAAAGACATCGGCCTTCATATAGGCGCCGGCGAGGCGGTTGGCCTGGTCGGCCCGTCCGGCTCGGGCAAATCGACCCTGCTGATGGTCGCGGCCGGACTGGAGCGGCCCGACACCGGGACGGTCCACGTCGCGGGGCGGGACCTGCGCGCGCTCGACGAGGACGCGCTCGCGCGCTTTCGCGGGCGGCATGTCGGCATCGTGTTCCAGTCGTTCCACCTGATCCCCACCATGACGGCGCTGGAAAACGTCGCGGTGCCGCTCGAACTCGCGGGCGCCGGCGATGCCTTCGAGCGCGCCGCGCAGGAACTGGCCTCGGTCGGATTGAGCGAGCGGGTCGATCACTATCCCGCAGAACTCTCCGGCGGGGAGCAGCAGCGCGTGGCGCTGGCACGCGCGCTGGCGCCGCATCCGGCGATTCTGGTTGCCGATGAGCCGACCGGTAATCTCGACGAGGCGACCGGCCGCGAGATCGTCGAACTGCTGTTCGCCGGCCACGAGAAGCGCGGCGCCACGCTGGTGCTGGTGACGCACGATCCGGCGCTGGCGCAGCGCTGCGACCGCGTGGTGCGGCTGCGATCGGGCCGGATCGAGCGCGTCGAACAGGATGCGTAGTATGGTTCGGGCTCGATTCTCTTGGCACGGAGAATGACGATGGCAGAGAGCGCGAACCGCCTGCCGCTCGCATTCAAACTCGCCTACACGGCGTTCATGGCGGTGCTGATCCCGGTCTACTGGTATTATTACGGGCCGACCAATTTTCTCTATTTCTGCGACGTCACGCTGATCATTCTGCTGGCCGGCATCTGGCTGGAAAGCGCCCTGCTCGTGTCGATGTGCGCGGTCGGGATCCTGATCCTGCAGACCTTGTGGGTTGTCGATTTCACCGTGCGGATATTCGGCGTCTCGCTCACCGGCACGACCGACTACATGTTCAATCCGAACACGTCGTTGTTCCTGCGCGGCCTCTCGCTGTTTCACGGCTGGCTGCCGTTCATGCTCGTCTATCTGGTGTGGAAGATCGGCTATGACCGGCGCGGCCTGCCGGCCTGGACCGGCCTCGCCTGGGTCTTGCTGCTGGTGTCTTTCTTCCTGATGCCGCCGCCGCGCCCCGACCCGGGCCTGACGCCGGTGAACATCAACTATGTGTGGGGGCCGAGCGACCTTGCGGCGCAGACCTGGGTTCACCCTTACGTCTGGATCGCCGGCCTGATGATCGCGCTGCCGGTCATCTTCCTGCTGACGCACCTTCTGCTCGACCGCTTCGCGCCCCAAGCCCGCAATGACGGCCCCATAATGAAGGCCCCGCAATGAAGGCTCCGGCATGACCGCCATCGCGACGAAGCCGGCCGGCTGGCTCATCCTGCGCTTCGCGCTGCGCGAGATGCGCGGCGGGCTACGCGGCTTCGCGGTGTTCATCTCGTGCATCGCGCTCGGCGTCGCCGCCATCGCGGGAGTCGGCTCGTTCGCCCGCAGCCTCGGCGACGGGCTCGCGCGCGAAGGCCGCGTGATCCTGGGCGGCGATGTGTCGTTCTCGCTCAGCCAGCGCGAGGCGAGCACGCCCGAACGCGCGTTCCTCGACAGCCAGGGGCGGGTCTCGGCCGCCGCCACCATGCGGGCGATGGCCCGCTCTGCCGCAGGCGAGAACGCGCTGGTCGAGATCAAGGCGGTCGACGCCGCCTATCCGCTGTTCGGCAATGCCGGGCTGGAGCCCGCAGGCGATCTCGCCGACGCGCTGGCGCAGCGCGACGGCGTCTACGGTGCCGCGGTGGATCCCGCGCTGCTCGCTCGGCTCAATCTCGAACGCGGCGCGCGCATCACGGTCGGCGGCGCGGCCATCGAATTGCGCGCGATACTCGCCGCCGAGCCCGACAAGCTCGCCGGCGGCATCGGCTTCGGCCCGCGCCTGCTCATCAGCGAGGCGGCGCTGCGCGCGACCGGCCTGCTGCAGCCCGGCAGCCTCGTGCGCTGGCACTACCGGCTCAAGGTCCCCGGCGCCGACGCCAACGACCGCGTCGCGCAGGTGGTGGTGACCGTCTCGGAGCGGCAGCTTCCCGATGCCGGCTGGGAGGTGCGTACCCGCGCCAACGCCTCGCCAGCGCTCGGCCGCAACATCGAACGCTTCACGCAATACCTGACCTTGGTCGGCCTGACCGCACTGCTGGTGGGCGGTGTCGGCGTCGCCAATGCGGTGAAGCACTATCTCGACCGCCGCCGCGACACGATCGCCACCTTGAAGTCGCTCGGCGCGACCGGCGGCCGGGTGTTCGCGATTTATCTTGCCGAAGTGATGCTGCTCGCCACGATCGGCACCGTGATCGGGCTCGTCGTCGGCGCCACGCTGCCGTTCGCGATCGCGGCCGCCTTCGGCAGCGTATTGCCGCTGCCGATCGAGCCCGCGCTGCATGGCGCCGAACTGTCATTCGCGGTGATCTACGGCTTCCTCACCGCGTTGGCGTTTGCGCTCTGGCCGCTCGGCCGCGCGCATGACGTGCCGGTCTCGGCGCTCTACCGCGACGCGGTCGCGCCCGAGCGCCGCATCCCGCGCAAGCGCTACGTCGCGCTGACCGCGCTCACCGTCGTGACGCTCGCAGCGCTTGCCGTGATCCTCGCCTATGACCGCAAGATCGCCGCGATCTTCATCGTGGCGGCCGCCGCCGTGTTCGTGACCTTGCGGCTGGTCGCCATGCTGATCATGTGGACCGCGCGGCGCATCCCGCGTCCGCGTTACGCGCTGTTGCGCCTGGTGCTCGCCAACATCCATCGGCCGGGTGCGCTGACGCCGAGCGTCGTGCTCTCGCTCGGCCTGGGGCTCGCGCTATTGGTCACCTTGCTCGAGATCGACGGCAATCTGCGCAACCAGTTCGTCGCAGCGTTGCCCGACAAGGCACCGTCGGTATTCTTCGTCGATATCCAGGATGCCGATGCCGCGCGCTTCGATGCCTTCGCCAGAAAGGCCGCGCCGGACGCGCGCTACGAGCGCGTGCCGATGCTGCGCGGACGCATCGTCAGCGCAAACGGCGTGCGCGCCGAGGATTTGAAGGCCGCGCCGAGTGCCGCCTGGGTGCTGCAGAGCGACCGCGGCATCACCTATGCGGCGGACGTGCCGGCGGGCTCGCGCGTCGTCGCGGGCGAATGGTGGAAGCCGGACTACCAGGGCCCGCCGCTGGTCTCGTTCGAAAACAAGATCGCCGACGGGCTGGGCCTGAAGATCGGCGACCCGGTCGTCGTCAACGTGCTCGGCCGCAACATCACGGCGACGCTCGCCAATCTGCGTGCGGTCGAGTGGCAGTCGCTCGGCATCAATTTCGTGCTGGTGTTCTCGCCCGGCAGTTTTCGCGGCGCCCCGCACACCCATATCGCGACGCTGGCGATGCCGGGCGGCACGACGGTCGCGCAGGAGGTCGCACTGCTGAAGGAGACCGCAGCCGCGTTTCCGACCGTCACGACCGTGCGGGTGCGCGAGGCGCTCGATGCCGTCACCAAAGTGGTGCTCGACCTGACCTTGGCGATCCGCGGCGCAAGCGCGATCACGCTGATCGCCGCCGTGCTGGTACTCGCCGGCGCGCTCGCCACCGGTCACCGGCACCGCGTTTATGATGCCGTTGTCCTGAAGATGCTCGGCGCGACGCGCTGGCGCCTGCTTGCCGCCTATGCGCTCGAATACCTGCTGATCGGGCTTGCGACCGCAATCGTCGGCGTTGCCGCCGGGTCGATCGCGGCGTCGCTGGTGATGACCGAGGTGATGAACCTGTCGTTCGTCTTCCTGCCGGTTCCGGCACTCGCCGCGACAGTGTGCGCGGCGGCCTTAACCATCGCATTCGGCCTGATCGGCACGTTTTCGGCGCTCGGACAGAAGCCCGCACCGGTCCTGCGCCACCTGTGAGGGACTTCACGCCGCGTTTGCGACAATCCGCCGCGCGCCGAACCGCCCTGCGTCGCGAAGGCACCTTGTCGGCCTTGGGGATTTGCCCATATTGAAACCCGCCAGTCGGTGCATCCGCGCGCCGGGGCAAGGGGCGAACACACGAGGTTTCGACAATGTCGGACTTTGACCGGAATGCCGCCGCTGCGCAGTACGGCGCGCCGCTGACGCGGGCCGAAGCGGCTGTCGTCGACGAGGGCCTGCGGGCCTACATGCTGCGCATCTACAATTACATGGTGCTCGGCCTAGCCATCACGGGCTTTGCCGCGCTCGGCATCTACATGCTGTCGGTGACCGGCGACCTGTCGAGCGCCGCCTACGTGCTCCGCGGAGGGCGCCTCTATGCCGCCGCCTCCGTGACGGCCGTTCAAGCGCGCGACGTTTTGCTGACCAGCCTCGGCCACACGCTGTTCTTCACCCCGCTGAAATGGGCCGTGATCCTCGCGCCGCTCGGGCTGGTCTTCTTCCTCTCGTTCCGCATCCAGAACATGCGCCCCGCCACCGCGCAGATCACGTTCTGGATCTATGCGGCACTGGTCGGCGTATCGCTCGCGTCGATCTTCATGGTCTACACGCACACCTCGATCACGCGGGTGTTCTTCATCACGGCCG
>Ga0207683_10000753_pt1 | contig 29409 bp, 30 predicted proteins | sample KBSM73metaG_FD_184333 | JGI IMG/M metagenome (GOLD analysis project Ga0207683, IMG submission 184333) | Miscanthus rhizosphere microbial communities from Kellogg Biological Station, Michigan, USA - KBS M7-3 metaG (SPAdes) (version 2) | ecosystem: Host-associated > Plants > Roots > Rhizosphere >... | reverse complement strand
GGGCCATGGCCTACCTCGGCGCGTCACGAGTCCCCCTTACTTTCGCGACGCGCCGAGGGCCCCTCGACCCAGCGTGGGTTTGGGCTAGGCCGGGATCTTCGAGCGGCGTCCGGAGTGAACGATCAGCCCGTACATGATCAGCACGTCGAGGACGACAATGGTGATCGACCAGACCGGATAGGTCTTCGCTGCCGAAAGGTGCGCGATCGCGTTGAAGAACGCGGTGACGACGGCGGCGGCGATCCCCCACCTGGCGCCCCTGTACACGGCGAATGCCGCGATGATCTGGATGATCCCCCAGATCAGGAAGAACCAGCCCCACGCGTGCAGGTTCGAAAAGAGCACCTGGTTGACGACGTACTTCGAGTTGTTGATCGCTGCGAGGCCGTCGATGATGTTGAACGCGCCGACGAGGAACAGAAGGAGAGCCGCGAAGTCCAGCCAAGTGGTCCGCTCGATCTCGTTCTCTACCGAGTCGGGAAGAGCCTGACTCCTCGGCGCCATCGAGGTGGGTTGAATTTGGGTACTGGACATCGACCGGGCTCCCTTCCTTTCAAGGATCTGCCAAAACGTAGTAGTGCCCAGCGGAAGCGGCGTCATCCGGTTGGGATGACCCGCCGATCATCCGCGTGGATGACCGGTTGCGATCCTGGACAGGGTCCTGAGGTTGTCTCGAGTGAATGACGCTGAGGTTGCCGCAATCCCGTTGGAGGCACGTTCGGGGAGCCGCACGCGGAGAGCACCGGGGAGCGAGACGAACTGCAGCGGCGGTTCGAGCATGAGGGCCTCGCCGTCGAGGCCGACCGCGACCGGCGAGCTCGAACGAACCTCGAACCGGACCTCCGACCATTCCAGTAGGCCGTGGAAGCGCTGCGCCTGGCCGACGGTCTCGAACATGACGAACTCGGCGATGTCGCTTGCCCCGGTGATGCGCGCGGCGACGAGGCCAAGCCGGCCGGTGTCGAGACGCGCACGTGTTCCGGCGCCGGCAAGACTGGTCAGCTGGTAGGGATTGTTCGAGACGAGCACGAGCGGCGCATCGCTGAGCTCGGTCCCGTCGGGACCGTCGAACTCGAGATCGATCGGGGGCGCTCCGGGTCCGAGCAGCTCCGGGAGCATCTTCGTCCAGGTCTCGACCTTGGCATCGCGATAAGCGTCCGACTGAACCACTTCGGCATAGACTCCCAGCGACGCGTTGTTGACGAAGACATGGTCGTTGACACGGGCGAGGTCGATCCGCCGTTCCACTCCGTCCGTGAAAGCGTCGAGCGCACCGATCACGTCATCCCGGTCGAGCCCGAGGTCGAGCGCAAAGTGGTTACGCGTCCCTGCCGGAATGCACACATGCGGAACGTTGTGTCGCATTGCGACTGTTGCGACGAGCGCCTGCGAGCCGTCACCGCCGGCCATACCGATCACGTCGGCCCCGTCGCTCAGGGCCTGTTCTGCCAGTTCCAGGAGGTCGTCACCACGCTCGAGCACCACCGCCCGGATTCCGCGCTTGCGTGCCTCACCCGGCAGGTCGAAGCGCTCGGCTTTGCCGCCGCCCGACTTCGGGTTGATCAGCAAGACCCCCGACCTCGCCCTTGCTGGTCTCGCCGCGGGATGCGTGGAGTCGGTTCTCTCGGAAACCTGCCTGCGGCGGAGTGCCATGCGACTTGCGGCGCCGAACACGGCGATCGCGACCACCAGAGCAACCAGCTCGTCGATCACCCCTTGCTCGATGAGCCCGGCCACGCCGCCCGCCAGCGCCGCGAGCGCGACCACAATGCCGAGAAATCGCGCGATCCCGCGCCGTGTCGCCGCAAGCCAAAGGCCCGCGCCTGCCAAGCCGAGAGCCGCCAACACGAACAGGAGCGCGACCACGTCGTGGGCCAGGAGGACTGCGAGTGTCGCGACCACGCCCGCTGCCGCGACGAGCGCGATCCACGCCCAGATGCGCGGGCTTTTCATCGCCTGCCTCGATGGCTCATCTGCTTCGACCGCGCGGCGTCCCGCTCAGGCCGTCACGCGACCCTTCTTCCCGTTCTTTCGCTTCTGCTTCGGCATGATCTCCTCCGCCAGGCCCAGCTGCCGCTGCGAGCGGCGGCCGGCGACCTTGACCCGCCCGCGGCCGAACGCATCGATCTTTCCCCAGCGGCCGGGGATGTCGAGCAGCTCGAGCCGTCCGATTCCCTGCGCCAGAACTGGATCGATGAGAAGGTTTTCGCCGATTGGCTCGAGGCCGAGCATCGTCCTCAGCAAAAGCAGCGGCGCACCCGTCGACCAGGCCTGCGGGCTGCACGCCGTGGGGTACTGCACCGGGTACTTCGTCAGCTCGCGCGCGTAGCCGCCGAACGCTTCGGGTAGCCGTCCCTGGAAGTAGTTGGCGGCGTCGAGGATGCCTGCGGCGATCTGCGCCGCCTCGTCCTTGAAGCCGTAGCGACGCAGTCCCCACGCAATGAACGAGTTGTCGAAAGGCCAGACGGTGCCGACGTGGTAGCCGATCGGGTTGTAGCGCCCCTCTCCGTCGGCAAGGGTGCGAATGCCCCAGCCGCTGAAGAGCCTCGGTCCCATGAGATTGGCGACGACGGCCTTCGCCTTCTTCTTGTCGACGATGCCGCTCCACAGAAGGTGTCCGTTGTTCGACGACAGCGCATCGACCTGTTTTCCATCGCTGTCGAGAGCGAGCGCAAAGTATTCGCCGTCTTCGACCCAGAAGTCGCGGTTGAAGCGGCGCTTCAAGTCCGCTGCCTCATGCTCGAGCCGGTCCGCATACGCCTCGTCCTTCCACACGAGCCGAGCGAGCCGGGCCCCGCGGACCTTCGCGTCGTAGGCATATCCCTGGAGCTCGCACGTGGCCCGCGGAAAGCCGGGAATCTCCCCGTTGCTGAAGGAGATCGAATCCCATGAGTCCTTCCAGCACTGGTTTTCGAGCCCGGTCTTCTCGTTGCGACGCTTGTACGACACGTAGCCGTTGCCCATGAGGTCGGCGTACTCGTCGATCCATGTGAGCGCAGCCCGAGCCTGTTGCTCGAGATCGCGGACGAGCTTTCTGTCCCCGCTCCACCGCTCGTACTCGTCAAGCAGGACGACGTAGAGCATGGTCGCGTCGGCGGCTCCGTAATAAGGGGAATGCGGTCGCTCTTCGAACGCAGTCATCTCTCCGTAACGCATTTCATGCAGGATCCGGCCGGGATCCTCGTCACGAAAATCGTCCAGACGGCTGCCCTGCCAGTCTCCGAGTGCGAGCAGAGTCGTCGCTGCGAGCTCGGACGTGAACGGCAGCGACTGAAGGCTTGTAAAGATGCTGTCGCGGCCGAACATCGTCATGAACCAGGGAAGCCCGGCGGCAGGGAGACTCTTGCCGCCCATCACGGGCGGCGCGAAGCGAAGCGCAGCGAGGTCGACGAGGCTGCGCCTGTACGTGGTCTTCAACGGCTCCCAGTCGGACTCCAAGCGTGGCGCGTCTTCCAGCCACTTGTCGAGGCTGCGTTCCATGTTCGGTCGTGCCTTGCTTCCCTCACGGTGGTACTTCGGCGTCGTGTACGTCCCTCCCACGCCGGCCGCCGTGACGACGTCCAGGTCGGTCGTCCAAGCACCGTGCGGCTCGATCTGAGCCAGGAGCGTGAGGCCGGTCTCGTCGAAGGTCGCAGGTGCCGAAGACGAGATCGTCGTTTCGCGCCGGTACGTCTCGCGTGAGTAGCCGAGTCGCAACGAGCCCTTCTCGACGTCTGCCGAATACTTCCCTTTCTTCTTGAGCGCGTCCTTGACCTCGAAGAGATCGGCGAAATCGGACGCGGCTTCGATCCGGACGGTGATCTCCACGGGCTTGTCGTCGTGATTGAGGAGCGTGAGCTCTTCGTGGAAGCCGTCGCCGACCGCGCGCCGGCGGATCACTGACAGCTTCGCATCGACGTAGACGGTCCCCGTGCCGGGTACGAGGAAGAAGCGGGTCTCGAAGTACTGCAGGTCGTCGACCGACAAGGGGTTCAGCCGCTCGCCGTCCAGCGTGAGGATCCACTTCGAGAGGAAGCGGGTATCGAATGAGAACAGTCCTGTTGGATCGGTCAGCGACGCCTCGATGTCTCCGCGCGAGTCGCTGACGACGAAGGTGTTGCCGTCGAGAATCTGAACCAGCCCGTCGCTCATGACGACCTCCCGGCGACGGCGGTCTCTCGCCGTCGAGTCGATTCGGCCGGCCCGGCGAAGACACGCTGGAAGAGGACGAGCAGCTCCGGATCGCCTTCGATCTGCACTTCGCCACGGAGGATCGCGGCCATTGCATTCTTCTCGCCTTTGACGATGGCGTCGAACAGCGGGCGGTCGGTCGTCAGGGTGCAATCGGCCTCATCATGCGCCCGGGACACCGACACGTCGCCCTTCTTCACCACCACCGACCAGTGCGCCGTGCTCGCACCATCAGTGATGTCGAAGTTCAACACCCCGGTTGCCTTGCGAAGCATCGGCTCGTGCCCCCGTCTGCCGAGCTCGTCGAAGAACTCTCCGGTTGGATCAGTCATCGTCTCCCTTTCGGTCTGTGCGGCAGGAGCCGAGCTCGGGGGCGCTCTTCTCGCTCAGGTGAATCAGAAGCAGCTCCGCGAAGCGCGGCGTACGCATACGGGTGGTAGAAGACGTCGAGGGCGGTCGCTTCGGCCGCCTCCAACTCGAACGAATCGTCTGGGCTGGAACCGACGACGGAGACAGTCAGCGTGGCGTCCTCTTTGGACCACAACAGCGCAATGTGCGTGCTGCCGCTCTCCCGATGGAGGAGCTCGATCACGCAGCCCGCCGCGGACGCGTCTCAGTGCCCAGATTCACCCTGTGAACGATCGCGCCGAGGCCGCCGTCCGGCATCGTCCGATGGGGATGATCGGCGCGGCTCACCGAGCCCGGGGCCCCGAGGAGACTCATCGCCCGGCCGGGCTTCTAGCCGTGCTGCGCGGCGTGGGCCGGCTTATGGAAGCGATCGACCGTCATGCCCGCGGCCCAAGCGCGATCAACAGCAGGCAGATCGACACCACCAGCCAGAGAATAATCACGAGCGGCACCCATAGGCGCGCGCTCATCGCATCCGCCCCAGGCTCGAGCCGGGCGGACTAGGCCGGGCGGTGACCGCGAGCAACGGCATCTCCCGCCCATGTTTCCAGCTCGAACAATCCTTGCATCGTCCCGAGGGGGTGAAAGCAGGGTTGGGCACGCCGCGGAGTCGGTAATCGCCCACTTTGGATGATGCAGGCGCGACTCCGTGGCGGGAGGCTGACCGCTCGGCCGCCGAAGTCTGCGCTCTCGCGTGCCTCGCGGAGCGGGAAGGAGCAGGGCATGCGACTGGAGTTGGGAAAGTCGATTCGTTGCACGGACGAGGTCTACGGCAAGCTCGCGGACGTCGTCATCGATCCGATCGCAAAACAGGTGACTCATCTCGTCGTCGAGCCGAAGAACGGGGACGACATTGCCCGCCTCGTCCCGATCGACCTCGTCGAGAACAGCGGCGACGACGCGCACGAAGTGAAACTGCGCTGCACGGCCGAGGACGTACGTCAGCTCGAGCACGTCCACGAGTTCGCCTATCTTCGCATGGGCCAGACTCCCACGAGCGACCCGGACTGGGACGTCGGCATCGAAGACGTGCTCGCCCTGCCCTACTACGAGAGCCCCGAGATCATCGGTTACGGCGGCGGGGTCGGCGATACGAGCGTGCAGTACGACCGCGTCCCGAAGGGAGAGGTGGAGGTCAGGCGCTCGAGCGCGGTCATCGCGGCTGACGACCATTTCCTCGGCAAGGTCGACGGATTCGTGGTCGACGACACCCACATCACCCACTTCGTCCTCGAGCGAGGGCACCTTTGGGGGAAACGCGAGATCACGATCCCGATCAGCGCAGTCGCCAAGGTCGAGAACGATGCGGTCTCTCTAAGCCTCTCCAAAGCTCAGGTAGAAGACCTGCCGTCCGTTCGCGTGCATCGCCACTAGTAGCCAGGTCCCGGGGCCGATGCGTACGCTTGGGAGATGGAGCCCTTCGCGCTCATCGTCCTCGGCAGCAGTCGCCGCGCGCGCAACGGCAGTTACTCGATCAGCCGAGCCTGCCGCCGAGCTGTCGCCCATGCCGGCCGGCTTGCCGCGTCGCGCAGTCCACAGGTCGTCGTGTTCAGCGGCTGGGCACCGAATGGGGGCACTCCCGAAGCGGCACAGATGCGGGCGCTCTGGCGAGGGCCCGACGTCGAGCTCGTGCTCGAGCCGACCGCCTCGACCACCGCAGAGAATGCGGCTCGCACCCTCCCACTCGTCAGCGAGCGGGACATCCACCGTGCCGTCGTCGTCTGCACGCCACTGCACCTGTATCGCGCTCGCTGGTTCTTCCGTCGTCTTTACTCGGCACGGGGAATCCAGACGGCGTTCACCGCTCCACCGACCGTGCCTACGCCGTCGGCTCTGGTCTGGGAGTTGGGTGCGCTGACGGTGCGGTCGCGACAGCTCTGTGCCGCAGAGGAGGAGCTTCGGCGCGCAGAGCGCCAGACATGAGCGACACGCTCGTCTTCATACCGGCCTGGAACGAGGAACAGAACATCGGCGCGGTGATCGAGGAGCTGCACAGTGAGCTGCCCGAGGCGGACGTGCTCGTGGTGGACGACGGCTCGACCGACGACACAGCCGACGTCGCGCGTGGCAACGGCGCCGAGGTTCTGTCGCTGGGAGCCAACAAGGGATTGCCGATCGGGATCGCCTCCGGATACCACTGGGCACTCGACCACGGCTATGACTACTGCGGACGCGTCGACGCCGACGGACAGCATCCGGCAGTGGAGCTTGGGCGTTTGCTCGCCCGGGTGCGCGACGGCGACTGCGACGTGGCGGTCGGATCGCGTTTCGTCTCCGGCGAAGGCTACGAGCCGTACCGATATCTCCCGAGCCCCGCGCGGCGTTTCGGCACGGCTGTCCTCAGGCGTGCAATGGGACTCGTTCTGCGACGGCCGTTCGCCGACGCGACGAGCGGGCTGTACGCCGTCAACGCGAAGGCTCTTCCGCTCCTGGCCGAGCCCTTCAAGACCGAGGCTCCCGAAGTCGAAGCTCTCCTTCGTCTCAGCGACGCGGGTCTGCGCGTCGACGAGGTGCCGGTGCGAATGGAGCAGCGGAGAAGCGGCGTCTCGAAGCTTCGCGGCCGGAAGGCCCTGAAAGTGACCGCCACGGTGATCGTCACACTCGTCGCAGCCCGGTACTTACGCGCGCGACGATCGAAATAACACACTGTTCGTTTACTGAACCCGTACAGAATCTGACACGAGTGTGCTAAGCGGCGCAGTCTGATCGCCGCCATCCTGGAAGGGATGATCAGCGGTAACTCACTCAACGAGATCGTGCTCTTCGAAGTCCCTGCGCGGTCCGGCGCGACGCAACTGCTCGCGGAGCTCTCGACGGCGCGACTCGCCTGGATGGAAAGAGGCGACGAGGTCTCAGTGATCGGGGTTCTGCTCAATCCGGACGAAGACGACCTGGCGCGTCTGCTCCGAGAAGTCGAGGCATGGGTCGAGCAACGCGGGCTGCTCGCGTTGCGGTTCGAGTTAGACGGGCGCACCTACATCCTCCAGCCACCCGTCTTGACCGAACGGGCTCACACCGCCGCATGATGCCCCCACTGGACGAGTTCGCCCGGGCTCGGCTCGGGCGCGCGCTCGTGTCCCTCGAAGGCGCGATCGCACGATTCGAGGCGCACGGGAACGGCGATGTCGAGCCGAACGTCAGCCGTCTGAAGCGTCTCGCTGACGACATCCGCGCAGTACTCCAGCTGGCGCACGACCAGGCGCCGAAGGTCTGAAGAGCATGCGTGACCCCATGCACTCTCCTCCTTTCCCCGCTGCGACCGCCGCGTTCGAACTGCCGTGCGTCACGCACGCATTGGAGCTCCTCCGCGAACTGCACACGGAGTGGGTCGGCTGGATCGAGAACCGACTGGACGGGACCTTCGTCGTCGTTCTGGCGCCGGAGACGATCGGCGAGCTGAATCAGCTCATGACACGTGTCGGAACCTGGGTCACCACCCAGGACTTTCTAGCGATCCGATTCCATCTCGACGGCCGCGCCCACATCATGCAGAGGGGCGGGTTCGTCGCACCAGCGAAGAGCACTCTCGCCTCGGACAACTGACCGACCGCCCGCGAAGTTAGGAAACGAGATGCTCCTGGCGAGCGACCGCGACGGCCTCGAGCCGTGTGTGGACGCCGAGCGCTCGCAGCAGGTGGCGAACGTGATTCCTCACCGTCTCGGTACTTAGGTGCAGCTCCTGCGCGATCTGCTCGGTCGAGCGGCCCCGCTTGAGCAGACGCAGAACCTCGGTCTGGCGTGGCGTGAGATGAGGCGGAAGAGGATCGTCGGGCTCCTCTTCAACGTCGGAGATCTGTCCGAAGACGCCGACGAGTCGATGCCCGTCCATCAGTACGCAGGAGCTGACGTCGACCTGGATGCGACCACCGTCAGCATCGACGAGGACCACCTGCGCATCGGTCACGCGCGCTGAGCCGACGATCTTGCGGGCAAAGTGCTCGCGCGCGCGCCGGGTGTCTTCCGGCGCTACGACTGAGGTGAACTGGCGGCCGCGCACGTCGCCGACCAGACGTCGAGCTGCCGGATTGATCCAGCGGATGACTCCTGTCGGATCGATCACGTAGCTCGGAACGTTGACCGTCTCGAGAGCCGCCTCGAGGTCACCGCCGATTCCGCGCAACTCCGACATCGTCAGGGCCCCGAAGGGATTCGCGCGGCTTCGCTCAGGGCTGCTGTCTTCGCGCCGCGGCGCCAGGTGAACGAGGCGACGAGTCCGAGAGCGAGAGTCGGAACGACCGTCAGGAAGCGAAAGACCAGAACGGCGGCGACGACCCCGGCGTTGTTCCCGCCGAAGCCGACCAGTGCCCCCGTCAATCCGAGCTCGACCACCCCGATGCCGCCGGGCGTGATCGGAACCGAAGCGATGAGCCGGACGAGCGCCCACGCGGCAAAGGCTTCGACGAAGGAAACCTCGGCAGCCCCGACGCCAAGGGCACGGAGCGAGACAAGGAGGACGCCGAAGACGGTGAGGCTGCCGGCCAGGGAAGCCAGGGTCAGGACATGCCACCGCCGGTCGAGCAGATCGCCTGCGCTCTCGCGAAACCGCTCGAAGCTGGCCCCGCTCCAGCCAACAGGGCCTCGATGAACTTTGCCCAGTGCCCAGTTCGCGAACCGAGCCGCGACCTCTCCGATGTCGCGGGCGAGCCGGTCGCTGATCAGGACGAGCACGAGTCCGGTGACGACGACACCCAGGACCGCGACGCCGACGAAGGCTGCGGTGGCAAGTGTCGCCGTGTTCTCGCCGGAGATCGTCAGCAGAAAGACCGCGACGACCGGGAAACAGAGATTGAGCAGCTGGTTCCAGAGGCCGGTCAGGGTCAGAGCACGGGCGATGTCGCGCGTGGCGAAACCCCAGCTACGCAGGATCCCGTACGCTCCCGCCAGTCCGGCTGCGGTCCCTCCGGGAACGACTATGGAGAGTGCGGTTGATGCCTGGGTCAACTTCATCGCCGGAATGAACGAGAGGCCCGGAAGCACGATCATCCACGGCGGCGCGAACGTGACGAGGTTGAGGACCGTCGCGGCGAGCAGAGCGCAGATCCATGGCCAGGACAGGCCCTTGACCACCTCCCAGACCTCCCCATAGTTGGCGATCGTCGGCAGGAAGTACACGAAGGTCGCGACGATGAGGCCGACACCGACCGCGCCGAGGGCGATTCGGCGGATCAGGGGACCGCGCGATGTTGCCGTCATCGCTCGCCCATCGATCGTGGGGACTTCGTTGCCATTCCGATGTCGACGCTACCCCCAACCGGCAGCACGCAGACCTCGACTTCGGGCATGAGCTCGGCGGCCAACCGTGCGAATTCCTCCGCAGGCTCGCGCAACAGGAGCGGGTCGCGACTGAGGCCGAGGCGGCGATAGGTCCCCCAGTGGATTGGAACGGCAATCCGCGGACGGAGCAAGCTGAGCGCCTCCGCTGCGCTGCGTGGGTCGAGGTGTCCGGGCGGCAGCCTCGGTCCCCAGCCTGCGACCGGCAGGAGCGCAACGTCCAGGTGGTCGGTGATCGAGCCCATGCCCGCGAAGACATCGGTGTCGCCCGCGAAGTAGGTGGACGAGGAGCCCGAGACGAGATATCCGATCGCAGGGGTCTCGACGCCGAGCGGCCCGCGTCGGCTTTCGTGCTCCGCATGCGTCGCGTGAACGGTTACGCCGCCTATCTGCATTTCATCTCCGCGGTCGACCTCGATCACGTGGCTGAAGCCACGTCGCCGCAGCCACGAGCCGGCGCCGCGCGGAACGACGAACTGCGAGGAGTGCCGGAGCGGCTGAAGAGAAGGGACGTCGAGGTGGTCGTAGTGGACATGCGAAATCAGCACCGCATCGACGAGACGAGGGTCGAATCGCAGAGGCTCTCCGACCCGCCGCAAATGGAAGACCCGCCCTCGTCCAACCGGGTCGGTCAGCAGGCGGACCTCTTCGAGCTCCATGAGGACCGTGCTGTGACCGAGCCAGGTGAGACGCTGGCCACTCTGCCGCGGCTCGGGTCGCCTCGGCGTCAGCTCCTCGTCGGCGACGGACACAGGCCTGGTCGCTCGCCTTAGTTGCGCGTCGTCCCGAAGGACGCCCGCTCGCCCGCCGAGCTGGCGAGGCGAATGCGCTTGGCAGGCGGCGAGTCGACGACGACGTTCGAGCGAATGGAGAGATCCGCCCTGACGCGGACGAGCTCGCCCGATTCGAGCGGCCTCCACCCAGGAGTGTCGTCAAGCGGCTCGCTCGCCACCACGACCGAGGGGTAACGGTGCAGGTCCGGAACGTGCACTCGCAACGTCCCGCTCACCTGGTGCAGATCGCGACCGTGGCCACCGCCGGCCCCGCGCTCGAGCACGAAGAGCCGGTGCGTCTCGGGATAGCGAAAGGCCCAGAGCTCGTCTGCCGTGGCGAGCACGAAGTTCATCGAATCCACGGGAAGGTTCCCGGCCATCCACCCGACCGCCGCCGAGATCCCCGCCCCGATGCTGGCACGTGCGCGGATCTCCTTTGCGATGAGCGCGAAGTAGCGCTCGGAGTCGGTGTCGCCTCCGACGAAGCGCATGTCACGGCCGACTTCCGCCTCGAGCCTTTCCAGATCTCGAATCGTGCCGTTGTGTGCGAAGAGCATTCCGTCCATCGCGAACGGGTGTGTGTTCTCGGTCGTCCGCTCGCCGGTGGTGGCGTAACGGATGTGCGACACGAACGTCGTGGACCTCACGTGCTTCGCCTGCCGCGCGAACGCCGGATCCTCGTAGGCAGTCAGAGGCTCCTTGTCGATGACCGCGCCGGCGACGGGTGCGAAGTATCCGAGCCCGGTTCCGTCAGGATTCCTGAGGCTTTGCTCCAGCAGCGAGTCCGGGGCCTCGAGGAGCCAGAAGCTCGCGCGCACACGCTGAGGCGAGGCGATGAGGCCGAACAGCCTGCACATGGCTAGCTCACTCTCGACGGCACCGCCGGCAGGTGCGACTGCTGAGCCGCACGCCACAGGACGGACACCGGCGCGGTTCTGCGCGCGCGCTGAGCATCCCCGTACCCAGCCCGAGGAAGGTCATGATGAGACCGATTCCGATCGACAGCGTCAGGACCACTGTCAACCCGCCGGGATCTTGCAGCAACCGGTCACCGCTGGCACCGCCTTCGTCGCTGCCGTCTCCCCCTTCTGAACCGCTCCGCTATCGCGCGGGTGATCAGTTGCGACCAATCCGGGGAACACCCCCTCGCTTCCCATTTCGAGTAACCAGAGCGTGGCGTGGCCGCGCTCCCGGCACATCACCCCGACGGGATGAGCGCGATCAGCTTTGCCGGCCGGCGTCGGCGGCGTCGCCACGCCGGTCGGCATCGACCAGCCCTTCGCGAACCGCCCAGAGCGCCGCCTGAGTGCGAGAGTGGAGACCGAGCTTGCTCAGGATGTTCGAGACGTGCGTCCTCGCCGTCCGTTCGCTGATGCCGAGCTCAGCGGCGATTTCCTTGTTCGCCTTGCCGGCGCCAACGACGCGAAGAACCTCGAGCTCGCGAGCAGTCATCCTCGCGGCAGGATCGTCTCGCGGAGCGGCACGCAGGCGTCCCATCAGACGGCGTGCGATGGCGGGATCGAGCTGGAGCTCGCCACGATGAGCTGCATGGATCGCCGAGACCACCTCGTCGGCCTCTGCGTCTTTGAGGAGATATCCGGCCGCGCCGGCGTCGAGCGCTGCGTGCACGCGGGCCTCCTCACCAAAAGACGTGAGTGCCACCACCTCGACATCGCGGTAGCGAGCGCGGATTTCACGGGTCACAGCGATCCCGTCCGGAGGTGCCATCTGCAGATCCATGAGGACTACATCGGGTAGGCGCTCCTGCGCGTCGAAGTCGGCAAGCAACTCCAGCGCGCGGAGCCCGCCATCGGCGTCTCCGACGAGCTCGAGATCCGGCTCACCCTCGAGAAAGGCGACGAGCCCGCGACGGACGACGGCGTGGTCGTCGACGACGAGCACGCGAATCCGCTCAGTCTCGAGCGTCACCCTGCCGTCCCCCGTCCAGAGGAACCTCGACACGAATGACGGTGCCGCCGCCACGCATGCTCGTGATTGTCAAGAGCGCGTCTATCTCGGCCGCCCTGCTGCGCATGGACTCGAGGCCGTAATGGCCAGTTGGGGTTGTAGCGGGATCGAACCCGCAGCCGTTGTCATCGATCTCGACGCACAGCTGTTCCCCTCGTTCCTCGACCCGTACGGAGGCTCGGCTCGCGCGAGCGTGTCTGACGACATTGGTGAGTGCCTCACGCCCGATCCCGAATAGTTGAGTCTCGACCTGCGTGGTCAGCGCCGGACGATGGTCAGGGCCGTCAACACGGATTTTCACACCGTCCTGCGCACTGAGGATCTCGGCATGCCTGGTGAGCGCTGCGACGAATCCATCGGAGACCGCCTCGCTGCCGAGCTCGAAGATCAGTGCGCGCATCTCGCCTTGAGCGCTGCGTGTCAGCTCTCCGATCGCATTCAGTTCCCGGCCTAGGGCACTGGCCGTGTCGGCGTCCTGGCGCTCGAGAGCTCGCTCCGCTGTGCGGGTGTGCAGGATCATCGAGAACAGCGCCTGGGAGACGGAATCATGTAGCTCGCGCGCGATTCGGTGGCGCTCCTCCAGCGCGCGCTCTCCTTCACGGATACGTGCAGCGACCAAGTCCGAGGTGGATCTCCTGCGCTCCGCGACGACGGCGCTCAGAAAGAGCGTCGTGAGCGCTGCCACCAAGATGTACAGCTGCGTGCTCAGCACTCTGTCGTCGATCTGATGCTTGAAGAACGCCCCTTGCTCGTGCGCGGTGATGCCGATCGCCAGCACCGCGGCGATTGCAGTGGAGAGTGCGGCGATGGCAGGGCCGAAGCGGAAGGCAGCCCAGATCAATGCCGGGAAGACCAGGTAGGTCACCGCCTCGTTGATCGAGATCGAGACGACGGCGAGGACGATCACGGCCGCCAGCAGCAACACCCCTTCCCACGTTGCGAGTCTGCGCCAGGTCGCCTTGGGAGCCCGTGCCCAGGTGACGATGAGCGGGAAGGCGACGAGCGCACCGGCCGAGTCGCCGAGCCACCATGTTCGCCAGAAGGTAGGCACCTCGGAGTGCGTGATCACGCCCCCGGCGAGTATCGAGATGGTGCCGACCGTCGCGCTGATCGCGGTCGCCGTTCCGAGAGCGAGCAGCATCCCGCCGACCTGATCCGTTCGGTCGAGTGCAGCGCGCCTGCCGATCAGCCTGCGAACCAGGAGAGCGCCGACGATGACCTCGGCCATGTTTCCGGCCTGCTGGCCGATCAGACTTCCGACGGGCAGCCCGTTGTTCGAGGCAAGCAGCTCTCCGTTGATGATGAGCTCGCCGAGAAAGATTCCCGGCCACCAGCGGATTCCGGCGAGGTAGAGGGCGGCGATTCCCACTCCCGCGGGCGGCCAGATCGCCGAGACGGAGGCCGTGTAGTGCAGTGCCTGGGCTCCTTTGGCCGCCGCGACATAGGCAAGCGCCAGGGCAAGGACCCCGGCGAGGTAGCGAGCAGCCTCCGCTCGGCGCGCAGCGCCGACCGGGTAAGGAAAAGGCTCGCGGCTTAGCGCGGCGTGAGTTTCTGTACTCGTCATGCCTCCCGGCAAGAGGCTACGTCAACAGCTTCATGCTTCACGTTAGCGCCAATACGGCGCTACGTAAAATGACGTAGTGCAACCGGAGACAACTGCCATGGCGGAACCGGCCTATGCGTCCGATTGCGCTTACCCTTCGCCGACTGCGATGCTTGCCGAGCCGTTACGGGTGCGAGGCAAGGAAGCGAGATGGACCCGCACCGATACGCAGCGACTTAAGACACCACGTGACCCCGTGCTCAATTCGAGACCCAGCCAGCCTCACGATCGAACGCGCCCAGCGACCCGCTCTCGCTTGAGCATGAAAGGGTCCGCCCAGCAGCTCCGTGTCCTGATCGCCAACGAACGTCAGGAGCGCCTGGCGGTGGTTGCACCGCTCGTTTCCTCGCTCGGCCACGAGGTGATCGCGCGTGAGATCAGAGCGGACGACGTCGGAGACCTGACACAGCGCATTCAGCCCGACGTGGCGCTCGTGGGAGTCGGAAACGACGTGCCCCACGCCCTGCAGCTGATCGACGCCATCGTGAAGGAGTCGGCCTGCCCGGTAATCGCCATTCTCACCGCCGCAGACGATGGGTTCGTCAGAGAGGCGGCGAAGCTCGGCGTCTTTGCGTACATCGTGGACGACGATCCTGCAACGTGGCAGAACATGATGGAGATCGTCCTACGTCGATTTGCCGAGTACCAGAGCCTGGAGGGCGCATTTGGGCGACGAGCCGTGATCGAGCGCGCAAAGGGGATCCTGATGGAACGTCACAAGATTCGTGAGGACGCCGCGTTCTCGTTGATCAGGGACGAGGCACGCCGGTCCAACCGGCGAGTCGTCGACGTGGCGGAAGCAGTGCTCGGCGGTCACGCGCTGCTGCCATCTCGGTCCTAGAACCGTGAAGACACGTACATATGTAGAGGTGGTGACACCCTTGACATCCTTCGCCCACGGCAGCGAAGATGGAGTCTCGAGCGTGCATAGACCATCGCATGTTCGTGGGTCCAGCCCGAACCCCCGGCGGACATGAAAGCCCCGATTCTCCCGGGGACGCCGCCACTGAGGGAGTTCGATGTCTGTCTCGAAGGCACGACTTGCCACCGCATCTCCTTCGGCGGCAAGGCCCAAGAAGACGCGACGCCCGTCCGCCCGAGACACGGAGGGGCAGAACGCGCGGGAGGCGCTGAAGCGCTCGCCGGCGCCGCCGTTCGATGTTGTCGAGTCGAAGATTCACGTGCCTTCGCTGCGCTCCGGCACCGTCTCCAGGACTGCGCTCGTCAACCGCCTGCGCGCAACGGCTGAACCGATTGCGATCCTGACCGCTCCGGCGGGGTACGGGAAGACCACGGTTCTGGCGCAGTGGGCGGTTCGCGACTCGCGTCCGTTCGCATGGATTTCGGTGGACGAGCGTGACAACGATCCGATCGTTCTCCTCAGACACGTTGCCCTCGCGCTTCACGGGATCGAGCCGCTCCGAGCAAGCGTCCTCGACACCCTTGCAGTCCCGGGCAGCTCCATCTGGACGTCAGCAGTTCCGCGGCTCGGGTCGGCCCTCGCCGAATTCGACCAGCCCGTCGTGCTCGTCCTCGACGATACGCACCTGCTCCGCTCGCGTGAAGGATTCGACGCAGTGTTGACGATCGCGCAGCACGGTTCGGAGGGCTCGCTGCTTGTGCTTGCCGGCCGCGCCTCGCCGAAGCTCCCGGTCGCGGCCTTGCGCGGCCGTGGCCAGTTGTCGGAGATCGGGGTCGACCGTCTCGCACTGAGCCCGAACGAGGCGCAACTACTGCTGCGCGCGACCAGCGCGGACCTGAGCCTTGCGACCGTGGCAGGGCTGGTCGACCGCTGTGAGGGCTGGCCCGCCGCTCTCTACCTCGCAGCGCTCGCACTCCGTGAGGAGCACGACCGGGGAAACAATTCCGAGCCTGCAATTCAGTTCAGTGGCGACGACAGACACATGGCCGACTATCTCCGCTCCGAATACCTCGCACAGCTACGTCCCGGCGCACTTCGATTCCTGCGGCGAACCTCGGTGCTCGACCGAATGTGTGGCTCTCTCTGCGACGCCATCCTCGACGACGAGGGTTCGGCGCGCGAGCTCGAGAAGATCGAAAGGTCAAACCTGTTTCTGGTGCCGCTCGACCACCAACGTGAGTGGCACCGCTACCACCACCTCTTCCGCGACTTGCTCCGACGCGAGCTCACCGAGCGCGAGCCGCAGCTCGTCCCCATCCTGCACGGGCGCGCCGCGGACTGGTACGAGCTGCACGGCGATCCCGAGTCTGCGCTCGAGCACGCGTTGGCCGCCGGCGATCTCGACCGGGTGGCGGCGATCGTCACGGAGATCGCACTGCCGACGTATTACGGAGGTCGCATCGCCTCGGTCGAAAGATGGCTGTCGCACTTCGAACACGAGGGTCTGCTCGAGCGCTATCCCGGTGTCGCCCTTCAGGGCGGGTGGGTTCATGCGATTGGAGGCCGGGCAGCCGACGCGCGGCGCTGGCTCGACGCCGCCGAGCGGGGCACGTTCAAAGGAACCCTCTCGGACGGATGCACCTCACTTCGGCCCTGGATTGCGGTGCTGCGCGCGGCGCTCTGCCGCGACGGCGTCGATCAGATGCTGGCGGACGCGGAATCCGGGCTCGCAGGGCTTCCCCCCGACAGCCTGCTGCGGCCAACCGCGCTGCTCTTGCTCGGATCGGCGCACGTGCTGCTCGGCGAAGACGAGCGGGGGGATGCGTTTCTCAGGAGCGCGGCGGACGAAGCCGAGCGCCTCGGTGCAACGGATACCCGCATGGTCGCAATCAGCGAGCGCTCCCTCATCGCCTCCGCCCACGACGACCCAGCTGCGGGTCAAGCCCTGGCCCTCCAGGCGCAGGAGCTAGTCGACCACGCTCACGTCGATCACTACGTTACGAGCGCGATCGCCCTCGCGGTGGCAGCACGTGCTGCGCTTCGGCACGGCCGCTGGGATCAGGCGCGAGCCCATCTGGCCGAAGCCGAGCGGGTTCGACCCTTGCTGGGACAGGCGCTCTTCCCCTGGCTCACTCTTCAGGCGCAGCTCGAGCTCGCGCGCGCCTACCTCGCCCTCGGGGACCCTCGAGCGCACACGTTCGCTCAGGAGATCCGAGACGTGCTGGACGAGCACCCTCACCTCGGAGTGCTCGCTGACCAGGCCGCTGAGCTGGAAACCGACCTGGCGGCCATGCCCGAGCACGGTAACGGCGCAGCCGCCGGGCTTACCGGGGCCGAGCTTCGCCTCCTGCCGCTCCTTTCGACCCACCTCTCGTTCCGTGAGATCGGCGAGGAGCTGTTCGTCTCCCGGAACACCATCAAGACCCAGGCAATCTCGGTGTACCGGAAGCTCGGCGTGTCCAGCCGAAGCGACGCGATCGACCGCGCAGCCCTGCTCGGCCTCGTCGAGACGACCAGGCACGCGGGCTGAATTTCACCCGCGGGGGGTGATGCCCGGAGCGGCTGGGGCCGCTCGAATAGGTCAGTTGCCGTGCAAAAGCACGAGATCACTCTCTGCAAGATTGCGATCGCCGACGACAGGTACGTCGAGGAGGTCCTCTCGAATGACCGCGCGAACCTGACCGCCTCCACTCTGGACGCCAAGGCACACGCCCTCGTCCGGCTCGGGGCGCTCATCGCCATCGACGCAGAGACCCCCGCATACATGTGGACGCTCGAGGCTGCGCGTCGGGCAGGTGCCTCGGACGACGAGCTGGTCGGCTGCCTGCTGGCGGCGATGCCCACGCTCGGAGTCGCGCGAATCGTGTCTGCCGCACCCAAACTGGGTCTGGCGATGGGATTCGACGTCGCGAGCGCGCTCGAAACCCACAGCTGACCTCGACCAGATCGGGCGAGAAGCGCTGCCTAGACGGCTGCAGAAGACGGGTCAGGCAAGGGAGGTGCAACCGCCGCTCCATCGGCCTGGGCCGCGGCCTGCGCGCGAGCGCGGCCGAGGCTCGCTGTGATGTGGACGGCCGCCGACAGGAGCGGCGCGGCGAGGATCAGGCCAATCGTGCCAAAGATGCAACCGCCCGCGATCGTGACGACGAGAACGACCAGTGGGTTGAGCTGGAGGGCCGATCCCATCGCAAACGGCTGGACGAGGTTCTGCAGGAGCCCGTTGGCGAGCAGGACGATGAGCAGCATGAGCAAGGCGGTGGTCGTTCCGTTTGCCCCGAGCGCGATCACGACCGCGAATGCTCCTGCCACGACGGCGCCGATGTAGGGGATGTACGCAGTCACGAAGGTGACCACTCCGATCGTGCCGGCGAGCGGCACGCCGAGCAGGAGCGCTCCGAGCGTGACGACCACGCCGTTGAAGGCCGAGACGATCGTCACCCCCCGGAAGTAACCGCGAAGCGAAGTGATGACACCGCCGGTAATCGTCTGCGCTATCGGTTCGGGAACACCGAGATGACGGTCGACCCATGCACGCAGCGATGGGCCGTCCTTGAGGAGGAAGAACAGGCTCAGAACGGCGAGCGAAAGCCCGAATATGACAGACGTCAGACCCTTGATCCCGTCGATGACACCTTTGGTGAGCGTGGAGATGATGCTGGGCACGTCCGACTTCACCGCCGAGTTGGCACTCGACGCACCCGACTTGTCGACTCCTGCGCTCGTCAACCAACCTTGCGCTTTGTCGGCCGCCGCACTTGCGTTCTTCCCGATCTCCCCTTCCTGACCGGTGATGCCGCCGATCACGATCACGACGATGAAGACGCCGAGCGCCACGAATCCGAGCAGCACGATGACGGCAGCGGCGGGACGCGGCATGTGCGTCGAGAGCTTTGCGACGAGCGGCATCGCGACTGTTGCGACTATTGCCGCGGCAACTACGGGGCCTACGATAGTGGAGGTCGTGGCGAGCAGCCAGATCACTCCGGCGAGGAGCGCGAAGACACCGACGAGCAGCCAGGAAGCCCGACCGAGGTCACGAAGCCAGCGCGGCGGGGAGAAGACCGTCGACAGGGCCTCCAACTGGATGACGCCTATTTCAGGCCCGTCGGAGCTGACCGCGATGCCGTCGTCCTTGTGCCCGCGGTGCTTCGGGAGGCGCACTCTCACGGCTTTCTCCTTCGAACTACGACGGCTTTCTCCTTCGAGCTGCACACACGCCCGAGCCAGATCCACTCCGCGACCGCCCTGAGACGGCCGCGGAGCCTGCCGCAACTAACGCGACCGCGATGTCGCCCCTACGACACGCCGCGGTCGCGCACGCCGTCGTGGACGGCATGTCAGTTCTCGTCTGCCTGGCGATCACGATCCGCGCGCTTCAAACAGCGCGCAGGCGCGAGCCTGCGTAGACGGCCAGCCCGTAGATGACGAAAAGATCCACCGCGAACATCGCGATCGCCCACCAGGGGTAGGCCGGCAAGAACAGCAACTGGCCGATCGCATTCACTGCTGCCGCCGCGATCCCGAACCAACGGGCGAACTCGCTGCCTGCGAAGAGCGCACCGGAGGCAATGAGCTGGATGATCCCGAGGAGCAGCACGATCCAGCCCCAGGTGTTGAGGTTGCCGAACACGAGGGCCGAATGACCCGTATAGACCCTGGAGGAAGAGATCGCGAGGATGCCGGCAATCGAGTTCCAAATCCCGGCGAGCCCGAGCATCACCGAGGCGAACGTCACCCAACCGAGACCACTCGGAGCCTCGACGTCAGAAGGCACGGCGTAGTAGCGCCCCTGAGGCTCATAGTCCTGCGCCGTCCTCATCTCGCCTACTCCCTCCTCGTAGCGAGTCGGCCGACCCGTGGATGCCCGGCCTCAGCTCAGCTAAGAGCACGACGGCGGCTGCATCATCGTCCGGATGGGATGACGGCAGCCAAGGACTCGACCAGAGAGCCTGTCGCCGTCTAGATCGAACGGAGCGAAGCGAAATCCTCTGAGTAAGCTTGTGACTGAAACGTGACGGCAGGCAAGACCAGAACAGCTGACTACGGCGAGAGAGTTGCGTGGGCTCCCGCCCGGCCGCGCATCCACCCGGTGCGGCTACTCGTTGCGTGGTTTCTCTCCGCGGCGGCGCTCCTGGTGGCTGCCTGGATCGTGCCCGGCGCCTCGGTACGCAATTTCGGGGGTGCGCTTGTAGCCGCGCTCGTGATCGCGATCCTCAACGCCGTGCTGCCACCGCTCGTTGCGGCTCTGCACCTCCCCCTCATGCTGCTCACCGGATTCCTGCTCATCCTCGTACTCGACGCTCTGATGCTGATGGCCGCGGACGACATCACGAACGGTGACCTCACCGTCGATTCCTTCTGGTCTGCGCTCGGCGTCGCATTCGCTGCAGCGGCTGTCGGCGTGATCCTCGACGTCGTCTCCGGGTCGGACGACGACGACACGTACACATTCCGGGTCGTCCAGAGAATCGCGCGCCGAGGAGCAAAGCCGGTTTTCACGGACGCGCCAGGGGTGGTCTTCCTGGAGATCGACGGCCTCGCCCTACCGGTGCTGCAGCGGGCGATGCGCGACGGCAGCGCGCCGAACATGGCGCGCTGGCTCACCGACGGCTCCCACGCGCTGGCCGAATGGGAGACCGACCTGTCGTCGCAGACGGGAGCGAGCCAGGCGGGAATTCTGCTCGGCTCGAACGAGGACATTCCCGCCTTCCGCTGGGTGGAGAAGGAGACCGGGACGCTGATGACGTGCTCGGCTCCTCCGGACTGCGCCGAGATCGAACGCCGTCACCTCTCCGGCAGCGGGTTGCTGTCGGATGGCGGCGCGAGCCGCGGCAACCTCCTGTCCGGAGAAGCCGATCACGTGATCCTCACTGTCAGCCGGATCGACGCGGAGAAGCACGCGAATCCCGGTTACCGGGCGTTCCTGGCGAACGGTTTCAACGTCATGCGGGCTCTCGTTCTCTTCGGCTGGGAAGTGGTCCTCGAGTGGACGGCCGCGTCCCGAGCGAAACGGCGCGACGTGCGTCCGCGGGGCCACCGGGGTGGCAAGTACCCGTTCCTGCGCGCAGCCCTCTGCGTGGTCGTGCGCGACGTGATCGTCTACGGCGTGCTCAGCGACATGATGGAGGGACGCCCAGCCGTGTACGCGACGTTCTCGAGCTACGACGAAGTCGCGCACCACTCCGGGCTAGAACGCGTCGACACGCTCGAGGCGCTGCGCAAGCTCGACCAGCAGTTCGGCCGCATCGAGCGCGCACGCCGCTATGCCCCACGACCGTACGAGCTCGTCGTCCTCTCGGACCACGGCCAGACGCAGGGCGCAACCTTCAAGCAACGGAACGGCTACGGCCTCGACGAGCTCGTCGAGCGTTCACTCGAGCACGGCGGCGTAACCGAAATCGCAGGCGGGGACGAGCAGAGCTCGATGGTCGGTCACGCGATCGGGGAGGCGACCGGACAAAAGCCGAAGAAGCAGGCCAAAAACGATGTCTCGGACCGCGATGTGATCGTTCTCGGCTCCGGGAATCTGGGGCTCGTGTATCTCATGGACGAACGGCGCCGACTCACACTCGAAGAACTGAACGACCGGCATCCACGCCTCCTGCCGGCGCTGCGCAACCACCCCCACGTCGGCTGGCTCCTGGTCCGGAGCGAGGAAGAAGGTCCCGTGGTTCTCGGGGCGGGGGGAGCGCACTACCTCGCCTCTGGCCGCGTCGACGGAATCGATCCGCTGGCACCGTTCTCGCGGAACGCTCCCCGACATTTGCTGCGCACCGACGGGTTCGCACACGTCGCCGACATCATGGTCGGGAGCTTCTACGACCCGGCTATGGAGGAGGGCTGCGCTTTCGAGGAGCTGATCTCATTCCACGGCGGCCTCGGCGGTCCCCAGACTCGACCGTTTCTTCTCTACCCGGCAGCGCTTCCGATCGCCGACGCACCGATTGTCGGTGCCGCGGCGGTCAACCTCCTGCTCAGAGGCTGGCGATCCCACCTGAATGGCGGGACTCCGGACAACGGCGGGACACGGTTGCAGTCGGACGGAGTGGAAGAACTTCAGCCGGCCGGTCGCTGAGTAGCTCGACAGGAGGACGGAGATGTTCAATCGGCTCAGCAGCTTGGAGCTCGTGCTCATCCTGTCGGCGGTCATCTTCGGAGCGACTTGCCTCGGGCTCTTTCTCGGCCGGTACGTTCGTCACCGAGCGGAACATCTCCGCGAGCCTCTTGGAGTCCTACAGAGCGCGCTGCTCGGACTCGTAGCGCTCGTCCTTGCGTTCGGCCTCGCCCTAGCGGTCGGACGTTATGAGTCCCGTCGTGCGGCAGTTGTGGACGACGCAAATGACATCGGTACGACCTACCTGCGCGCACAGACCCTGCCGGAACCGATCCGAACGCGATCGCTCAGGCTTCTCGTCCGCTACACAGACACCAGTATCCGTCTCTCGAAGACCGTACCGACGTCCAACAAGGCACGCCAGGCAATCGCGGACGGTGACAAACTGCAGCGGCAGCTCTGGGGACTCGCGGGACAGGCGCTTGCTGAAGCACCAATCGCGAGCGCACCGCGCCTGTACGTCGAGACCCTGAATGCGATGATCGATCAGCAGACGGTCCGTATCGCAGCCCTGAACAATCGCGTCCCCGGTCCCGTGCTGGCGGTGGAGGTGATCTTTGCGGCCGTGGCGCTTGGGCTACTTGCCTTCTACCTCGCGATCCTGGGCCGCGGCGTGCTGCCGGTCTTCCTCGCCGCGGCACTGGTCTGCCTCCTGCTCCTCGTCACCTTCGACCTCGACCGGCCAACGCGCGGCCTCATCAAAATTCCCGCGACGCCGCTCACCAGCCTAAGGGCCTCGATGGAGCTGCCCCCGGCCGCCGCCGCGCCGTCGAAGCCCTGAAGTCGATGTCCCGTCCCTACTGCCGAGCCAGGTGTACCCGCAGTTCGGCTTCGGGGTCGTGGATCAGCTCGCCGCTCACATCGACCGTGACCTTGTGGAGGGTCCCCGTGAACGTGAACGGGCCCACATAGTCGGGCGTTACCGGGGAGCCCGGGTTGGCCCCGCAGGTCAGCGTTCCCGGATTGAACATGAACGGCGTGGTCACGTCCGCGTCGGCATCGCCGACGAGGTCGTCGTCGACGTAGAGCTGTAGCCTCCCCGGCGCACCCTTGCCCTGCTGCATGTCCGGCTTCCCGGTCGGTTCGAACTCGAAGCGAAGCTCGTGCTTTCCTGCTGGTACGACGTCCTCGGATTCGACGCCGAGAAGTTTGCGTCCGACGTAATTGTGCACGTACCGAAGCTTGCCGTCCTTGATGAACAGGGAATATCCGCCCGCGGCCGTGCCCTGGCTGAGCAGCACGCCCTCGGCCCCCTCCTCCGGGATCTCGACGTCTGCAGTGATGCTGTGCGGGCGGTTGAGCACCTTCGGCGCCGCAGCGTTCGGCACCGACTGCGTGTTCGGCACGTACGTGTAGCTGTCGCGTGGCGACGCGATCTGGGGCTTCTCGCCGACCATACGGGGGAGGCCGCTGCCGTCGATGGGCATGACCTCGTACTTGCCGGCCTCGACGTACCAGGTACCGATCATCGCGATCAAGCGATCGCGGTTCTCGTCGGCGACGTTGTGGTTTTCCGCGAAGTCCTCAGCCACGTGGTACAGCTCCCAGCCCTTCGCATCGAGCATCGAGAGCGTCTCCGACGAGATCGGCTCGCCGAACCCTTTTCCAGCTTCGGTGAACGACGGGCCCGGCCAGGCGCACACCGCGCGCCAGCCGTCGTGGTAGATGGCCCGGTGTCCGAGCATCTCGAAGTACTGCGTCGTCCGTTTGCTGTCCGCCTTTGCATCGTCGAGGGTGTGGGCGAGGCTGACGCCGTGCATCGGGGCCTGCGTGACGCCTCTGATCTTGTCCGGCGGCTGGATCCCGAGCAGGTCGAGCACGGTCGGCACCATGTCGATGATGTGCGCGTACTGCGTGCGCACCTCGCCCTTGGCCTTGATCCCCTCTGGCCAGGAGACGATGAAGGGATCGGTCGAGCCGCCACGGTAGGTCTCACGCTTCCACCGGCGAAACGGCGTGTTGCCGGCCCACGTCCAGCCCCACGGATAGTGGTTGAAGTGCTTCGGGCCACCGAGCTCGTCGATCAGCTCGAGGCTCTCCTCGATCGGCCCTAGGGCGTTGTTGAAGAACTGCGCCTCGTTCATGGTGCCCGTCGGGCCGCCCTCGGCGCTCGCCCCGTTGTCGGAGATCACCATGATCAGTGTGTTTTCGAGCTCCCCCTGGTTCTTCAGGGATTCGAGCAGGCGTCCGACCTGGTGATCCGTGTGGCTGAGGAAGCCTGCGAACACCTCCATCATCCGGCTGTAGAGCTGCCGGTTCGGAGCGGGAAGGGAGTCCCAATCCGGAACGTCCGGATCGTGGCGTGACAACTCGGCGTCGGCCGGAGCGATCCCGAGCTCCTTCTGCCGTGCGAACGTCTTTTCGCGGTACGCGTCCCAGCCGTCGTCGAACACGCCCTTGTACTTGTCGGCCCACTCCTTCGCGACGTGATGCGGGGCGTGCGTCGCGCCGAAACACAGATGAAGGTAGAAGGGCTTGTCAGGGTCGGACTGCTTCGTGTCCGCGATGAACGAGACGGCCTTGTCGACCAGATCCTCGCTGAGGTGGTACCCCTCCTCGGGCGTCTTCGGAGCCTCGACCTGGTGGTTGTCGTAGACGAGGTCGGGATACCACTGGCTCGTGTCGCCGCCGAGGAAGCCGTAGAACCGCTCGAAGCCTCGACCGACCGGCCAGCGGTCGTACGGACCGGCTGCGGTCTCCTGGTTGCTCGGCGTCAGATGCCACTTGCCGACCATGAAGGTGCTGTAGCCCTCCTGCAGGAGGATCTCCGACAACATGCCGTTCTCGAACGGCATCACCCCGTTGTACCCCGGAAATCCCGTGGAGAGCTCGGTGATCGCAGCCATTCCGTTGGCATGGTGGTTACGCCCGGTGACGATGCAGGAGCGACTCGGCGAGCAGAGCGCGGTCGTGTGCATGCTGTTGTAGCGGAGGCCGTTCGCAGCGATCCCGTCGATGTTTGGCGTCTCGATCGGACTGCCGTAGCAGCCGAGATTGCCGTAGCCCGTGTCGTCGAGAACGATCATCAGGACATTCGGGGCGCCCTTCCGCGCCCGTACGGGCGCTGGCCACGCGGGGCTCGATTCCTCAGCGGTGCGGCCGATCACGCCAGGGAACGGCGTTCCAGGTTCGTACTCGACGATGGGCATCGGGAAAACCTCCGTTGGCTAACGATTCACGTGGAGAACCGATAGTCCCTTGGCCCGCTAGCCCAGGACATCATCCGATCGAGGTGATCGAATGACTCCTGGGTCTAAACGGACGTGTCGAGCGATCCGATCGAGCCGAACACGTGCGCGCGGATGTCCTCGCCGGATGCCGCACGCTCACCGAGTTCCCAGAGGAATTCCAGGAGCCGGTAATCAGGCGGAGGGAGCTCGGTCGAGGCCGGGAATCCGGCGCTGCGCACGTACAACGCCATGTCGAGCAGGCGGCCAATCAGGTCGTCTGCAGCCTGCTGCAGCGTGTACCCATCACCATGAGCAAGGCCGGAGAGCGTGAGACGGCAGCGGTCTGCCTGCTCAGAGAGTTGGAGCGATGGAACCCACGGTTCCGCCATGCCCACAGTGTGCTGCGTGGATCGGAAGTCACGAGCAGGACTTTCGGCACCCTCACGGCCCGGGGCCCAACTAGGGCAAGCGGCAGACGATCCGCCCCGAGTACTGGCTCGAGTCGTCGAGCGGCTCGGTCCGGACGACCAGGCACGTACCCAAATCCGTCTCGATCGGATCGCCCTCTACCGGCGATCTCGGTAACTCGATTTCGTCGAGCTCCTGGAAGTTGGGCCCCTCGACCGTGAGGATGAATCGTTCCAACTACCCCCTCCGTCGTGCCGTTCGACGAGCGGTACGCCGTGCGACTCTCCGTCCTCCGAACATCCTCGACCTCCTTTGGTGGTGGCAACCCTTTACGCGGTAGCGGGGACGGCTGCCTTCGTCTCCATCTCGTGATGCTGCTGGGCCTCATCGGCTGCAATCAAGCCGACTCCGACCAGATCGAGCGGACTGATGAAGCCGTCGCTGATCCGGAAACCGCCTGCACGCATGACCGCGTCACGAAGCGGAACAGCCCATTGATGCTCGAGCAGGATCAATGCTGCTGCCGAGTCGTTGGGGATGTCCTCGAGCACATCCCACTCGTCTCCACCCGAAAGCGGGTGAACGCCGCCCTCTGCAGCGGCCTCCGCGCCCGCAGCGGCGCCGGCTTCGAGCCCTTCTTCTCCTTCGATGCCCAGTCCGATCAGGGCGCCGATCGTCGAGCCGAGCTCGATCGCCTCATCCTGGGTCAAGTTGCTCAGATGTGCGACTTCGAGCTCGCCTTCTGCATCTTTGTACACCGCGATCGAGTCGATCACGCGAATGGTGTCGCTCTCCCGCAGGCGCTCGAGCTCATCGATGATCTCGCCGTGGAACTCGGGGTGGTCGAAGCCGAGGACGACGAGCTGAACCGGTCCAATTGCCATCTTGATCCTCCCTACTCTCTAGAGAACGACGCAAGCTGCACGTCTCCAGCGATTGTCCGGAACCGGCGTGCCCGGCACATCATCCAGAAGGGATGAGGGCTCGAGCCGGAGGCTTCAGGCGGTGAGCCCGGCGACGCCGTTTCGAATGAGAGAGGCAGCCAGGAGCACGACGATCGCCGCTGCGATTGTTCTCGCATCCCGCTCCAGAAAGCTACGAGCCCGGCCCAGCTGCCGCACTGTCCAATCGCGGGCAACCAGGAGGGAAAGGAGCGCGAGCCCGAGCGGGAGCAGAGATGCCACTGTGAAGAACAGCCAATCCACGGCGTACTGGATCGTGCTCGGATTCAGCTCCGAGATGTCCTTCAGGGCGATCGGGATGAATCCCCCTGGGTTGGCGAGCGCAGCCCCGGCGCCCACGATCGCCAGCACGGGAGCCGTGGCGAGCTTGCCCATCTTCTCGATCATGCTCTGCACTCTTGCCGGATCGGGAGGCCGGCGGAGAAACAGCACGACGTAGATCAGCAGCATCGCTCCCAGAATCAGATCGAGAATGGCAACCCAGGTCTTCGGCGTGGATGTGTCGGAAGCGGCGAGGTCCCCAATGAAGAACGAAGCCACGATTCCCACGGCCAACGTCGCCCCAAACGCCCCGAGGTAGAACCAGAAGCCGGTGCGGAGCGGCCGGTCTCCGAGGACGAGCGCCAGGACCGAGAACGAGAGCGTCGTTGGAGAGAACATCGCTGCGAGGGAAACGAGGACGAGCTCCGCATCGATCCAGCTCACTTGACGCGCCTGAGCAACCGCCGTGCGCCGGATGGTTCAGCGTCGTCCGACTCCGCGGCCTGCTTTGCCGCTTTCTTCGCCTGCCTCTTCGCCGCGCGCTGGGCTTTCTGGTCGGCCGCCTTGACCTTCGCGTCCGTGTAGGAGTCCCCGACAAGCTTCCTGCCGCCCGTCCAGCCGAAGGCCCAGGTCACCAGGACGATCGCAAGGAGGATGTTCCAGGCTGTCGTCACGAGCTGCTGCGCCACGGAATATGCAGTTGCAGTAGTCGCGTCGGTGACGCCGTTCAGCGATGCGACGTTGAAGGCCTGGTTCACGCCAACCCCTCCCGGTGTCACCGATGCCACATTCGCGATCGAGTTGCCGCCGACGATCCGCATCACAGTGTGAAAGCTCACCGGGATTCCGTAGGCGGCCAGGAAGAGAGCGATCACACCGAGTTTGCAGCACCAGCCAAGGAATTCGGGAAAGAAGACTCGCCCGAAATACGCCTTCCAGTCGGCCAGGATCTTCCCGCCCTGCTTGGCCTGCTCCCAGAGCTTCTTCAGCCAGCGCCAGGCAAGTCGACACAGGATCACGAGGCCGAGCACGACGCCGACCGCGATGATCGCGGTCGCCCACGGATGCGCTGACACCCAGCCGAACTTGATGTCGAAGGAACCGCCCACAGAGACGAAGAGATAGACATAGACAACCGCCCCGATCACGGTGAAGAAGATCTTCTCGACGAGATAGCCGGCGAAGATCCCGGCGAACGTCGCCCCCACGATGATCGCCGTGAACATGATCAGCATCACAAGCGTGCCGATGTTGGCGGGGAGAAAGGTGTTCAGCGCTACGGACGTCGCATAGCAGGCGACGATCTGCCGCGCGGGCACGCCTGAGTCCGGGTAGGCGTAGCGAAGGATCGAGTACCACGCGACTGCGGTGAAGAGGGTCTGAAAAGTCTGGAGGACGAGTGCCGGGATGAGGTACTTCGCCGAGACCTGCGTCAGCGTGTCCCAAAGCTGGCTGAACCATCCCCGAACGTCCCAGCCGAGCAGGTACACGACGCCGCCGATCACGACGATCGTGACGAACCAGATGACGAGGCGCCTCGGCTGGAACTGCTTCTCGGGCGGCGCAGCCGCCGCGGCGACCTCGGTCATACCTGCTCCGCCGCGAGCCGGGTCGGGTTGGCCGGCTGCGGTTCGGCGCCGTGGCACCGCTTCCACTTCCGGCCACTCCCGCAGGTGCAGAGGTCGTTGCGTCCGCGTTTTGCATCTTCCGCGGCGTACCGTTCCATGATCTCTGCCGGCGCCCGGTTCCGAGACAGGAGCTCGCCCATCACACGCATCGGCCCGTCGACGTGGTGGAAGAACTCCTTGAAGCCTGCGCAGAGGTAGTTCAGCCCGGGCTCGCCGTACGGCGTGCGAATGAACCGGTCCTTCGGACAGCCACCATGGCAGGCGAAGCGCACGTCGCAGTCGAGACAGTACTGCGGCAGCGTGTCGCGCTTGTCGAGCCCGAACCGCGTCTGCTGGGGCGACGAGACGAGCTCCAGCATGTGACGTTCCTTGATGTTTCCGAGCAGGTAGCGCGGCTCGACGAAATGATCGCACGAGTAGAGATCGCCGGTGTGTTCCAGCGCGAGCGCCAGGCCGCAGGTCTCCGAGTGGACGCAGAGACCCGGGGGCTCGCCGACCCAGTTGGCGAGTGCGACGTCGAACATCTGGACGTAGACCTCGCCGACGTCGCGTCGGACCCACTCCTCGAAGACATCGACCAGGAAGCGACCGTACTGCACCGGGCTCACCGACCGCCCCGTCACGACGTCACCCTCCTGGACGTACAGCGGCCGGTCGCGCCACGACTCCCAGGGAACGGTTCCGTCCTCGGCCGCTTCCGCGACCCGCTCGATGATCGGGATGAACTGGATGAAGCGGGCGCCACATTCGTCGCGAAGAAAGCGGTAGACCTCGCGGCCGCGATCGCCGTTGGCGGCGTGCACGGTTGTCA
>Ga0207683_10000750_pt1 | contig 29435 bp, 28 predicted proteins | sample KBSM73metaG_FD_184333 | JGI IMG/M metagenome (GOLD analysis project Ga0207683, IMG submission 184333) | Miscanthus rhizosphere microbial communities from Kellogg Biological Station, Michigan, USA - KBS M7-3 metaG (SPAdes) (version 2) | ecosystem: Host-associated > Plants > Roots > Rhizosphere >... | reverse complement strand
ATGGGTAACGCAGCTTAGCCAACAGCGAAGAGGAATCCGCTAGTTCACTGGTTCGACGGCGTATCGCTTGTCGTCTTGAATCTCTTCCCGCGCCGGATCACCGGCTGGCTGCCAAAGCTCGGTCAGGATGGTCCCGCGCTCTAAGATGCTCCGGCAGAACTCCTTCCCGTCACCACCCTCGAACAATTCGTATTCCCAACGAGAACCGTTCGCAGCTGTTGCGACGGCAAAGCCGCGACTGTCGCGCGTTTCATATTTGCACGCGGTTATTTCATACAGGACCATCACGCACACACCCGCACAGCGCCCCGGCCCCCGTCCAAAGGTCGCAGAGCTATGGGGCAGGAAATGGGCGGAAGGCCGAGCGGGGAAGGCGGTGCGGCGTGCGCGCGCAAGAGCGGCGCGACGATGTGGTCCGGCAGTGGTCTCAGGCCGTCTTTCGGCACGGCTGGATTTCGCGCCGGTACACGGCAGAGTCCAGCCGCTAGGGGTTGGGCCAGACCGCGACGAGCCCGCCAACTAGCTCGCCATGACGCGCTCCTCACAGTCGCTGCCGTTGATTGAAATAGTCCGCCTAGTACCAGCGCCTGCGCGGCCGTTAGTACCCGCCACCGCATTGTCGAGAAACAAGCGCCCCGGCCTGGCTGGGGGGCTGGCACCGGGGCGCACCTTTGGTTTTTCCTCATAAGATCAACCGGACCAAAGGCGAAGGCGGCGTACACCAGGCAGACAGCTTCAAACTTCTCATTCCGTTGGCGAGCCCCCGAGCGCCACGACGGCTTGGCGCATCGGCTGCGGCGAGATGTGGATTAGACCTCCCAAGCCCTGCTCCAATTCGAGGATCATCCCAACCGCACCCGAAACTGCGAGAGCGCAGAGCGTCAGGGTGACGGCTGATGTAACATTGGGCGGTGCAAACAGGGCAAAGCTCGCAAAGAGCAGCGTTAGCCAGAAGACCAGGAGCGCGACGAACGCTTTTGGCGTTCCCTGGCCCACTTGCTGGGCCAATATCCAGCGTGCATCACCGATCTTGGCGGCCAATATCATGGCCTGTCCCAACCACCATTGATCACGCGGACTTCCAGGTTTCACAACAAGGAGCGAGTCTTCGAGTTGTTGCAGCAGTTCATAGGTCGCCGGATTGCCAAGATGTGGACGGGTGCGCCCACCGCCGCTCGGGAACAGATCTTCGGCCTTATGTTGCGCGTACTGTCGTAAGATCGCACGAGCAGGCTCTGTGTCTGGCCCGTATCGGCGCAGTATCTGGTCGAGGCGAATGATCTGCGCGGACAAGCTCGTCACTTGACCCCCAAGCGCAATGAATGAGTTGTTTGCGTTAGAGATCAGTAACCCAAGAACCAGAGCCGAAATTGTCGTAACCACTGCCATGGAGACTGACACAAGACTTTTCGTCTCATCCGTCAGGTCATCCCGCGGCAGAAGCCGCCTGACGGTTCGACCGACGAATGCCCCTGCTAGGATGACCACGAAGACGAGAAGGCCGATCATCAACGGACTTGGCATGTTCGACACCGCTTTCAGGTGCGAGTTGATCAGTGGAAGCAGACTGCGTTTATGATCCCGGCCAGCGCGACAGTTTCCGGGTTCGCCGACGAATGCCGCTGATGACCGCCGTCATGGCGACCATCGCGATGGAGGGTGGCGAGATTGGGGAGCGCAAGAAGGTTAGGGCGTTCGTCTCGCGATTTCGGGGAAGCCCTAAAAGCAGGAAAGCAGCCGAAAGGCTGCTTTCCGCGGCGGGGCAAACGACCCCATGGCAAGGCGCGCGTTAGTCGATCACTTGAATGACGCGCCGGGTGCCCGGATCGACGAGCACCACGTCGTCACCCGTGTAGATGTAGCGGTACGAGCGGAAAGCCGGACCCCATGTTTCGGGCACCGGAGCAAGCTCGACATCCGCGGGGAGCGTCGCGCCGACTGTCACCCGCGATTGAAGCTTGTAGGGACGAACCTTCTCTTTGACGACGTAGTCCTTGATCACCGTGCGCTGCTCGGGCGCGATCACCACGGTCTGCGCCATCACCGGGCCCGCCATCAAGGCGATGGCGGTGGCGGCCAACAGGATGCGTTTCATCAGTGTGTTCCTTTGTGTTGCCCTCCCCGAAGGCGAATGCCGTGAAAGCCAAACCGTTCCGGGAACCGAAAACAAACCCGCTCGCGAAGGCTGCTGGAACGCGACAAGCGCACGTTTGAGTGCGGCGAGTGCGGGAACGAGCTCAGCGAAGTCGTCAAGTTCAGGTCGCCTTAGTTGGCTGACCTCGTCATGCCCGCAGCCGGAACAAACCCTAGATGACGCGCGTAACGTCTCGATGGAAGGCTGGAAGTGGTACGCGGCGCTGTCTTTCGTAGTAACGCTCTTGGTGGCTTTCTACAGCGTCATGATTTGGATAGCAGTGGCCCGGCCGTAGTTGGCGACCTCGCCATATCCATTATGTGGGGCCGAGACATCGCGCGCGCGGCCGCCGATGCGTCCAACGGGAACCTAACCGGAAGTCGCGGCATTAGCGCCGTACCATGTTCGACCGCAACAAGGAGGCTTCTGTGCCGACATTTAAACACACTGGCTCCGTCATGATCGCAGCGGCGTTTGTCTTGGCGATCGCGATCGACGTCGCGGACGCCCGGCGCGGCGGTGGTGGCGGCGGCGGTTTCCGCGGTGGCGGCGGATTTGCCGGTGGCGGCATGCGTGGTGGCGGCTTTGCAGGCGCTGGCCGTGTCGGGTTCGCCGGTGCGCGCCGCGCGCATGTCTCGAACCCGATCGCCGGAGTGGGCAGGCCCGGTTACGGGCGGCCCGGCTATGGTCGGCCTGGATACGGGCGGCCCGGCTATGGTTACGGTTATCGCCCTGGATACGCCGTGGGTGCGGCAGCGCTCGGAGCGGGCCTCGCGTATGGGGCCTACAACAGCGGATATTACGGCTACGACAGCGGTTACTACGGCTACGATGACTCATACGCTGCGTCGTCGGATCCGATCGCGGAATGCGCACGGCGCTTCAGAACCTACGATCCGGCGAGCCAGACCTATATCGTGCGCAAGGGCGTGCGCGCCTCCTGCCCGTAGCCGGGGACATTGCGGCGGAGTGGTGCGCCCCACGTCGCAAGCCACAGACTACACGCATGGCTGGCACGAGGGGCGCAACCCCAACGTCTATTTCGACACTGCCGGCCACCTCGCTCACTGCGCCGACGTGGCGGCCGCGGGTGTCAATCCGCTACAGCACGACGAAGCGTTGCCTGGAAGGCCGCGATCCGTCAGCGGGCTTCGACACGCTGAAATGCCTTGGGCCTGAGAGCATGATCGGCGGCGAACGCCGATCCGGCCAGGGGGCTGAGGATATCGCGCGGTATGGTGTTCCTTTGCCCGGATGCCTCTATTGAACCATCACCGGCAGCAAGAACCTCACCAATGACAAGTGCAGCATCCGGCGGCGCCTTGATCACCTGAGCGCTCCGGCGCAATTCAGACGATGCGGAATGCCGAGTGCATCATGACAAGCCAATCTTGCGCACCAACCTGACGAGGCGGTCGGTGTCTCCCTCCAGAAAGCGCGCAAAGTCAGGTCCGTCGAGGTAGGACACTTGACTTCCGGCGGTGAGAAACCGTTCGACGACCGCCTTGTCCTGCATAAAGGGCCGGACCGTGTTGCGCAGGATGCGCGTCACATGCTCGGGCGTCTTCTTCGGAGCGAATACGCCTGCCCACAGGATATAGATGACATCGGGATACCCTGCCTCCTGGAACGTCGGCGCGTCGGGAAAATTGAGAAGCCGCTCGGTGCCCCATTGCGCCAGCACGCGCAGATTTCCGGCATCGAATTGGCCCTTGCCGATCGATTCCAGTGTGGGGACCACCGGCACCTGATCCGACAGCAACGCGCTGAACGCAGGCCCGCCACCTTGATACGGAACATGGACCATCTTGAGCCCGGCCGCATTCAGGAACATTTCCATCGCCAGATGCACGGTGCCGAGGTAACCGGACGTACCGTAGGGAATTTTGCCCGGGTTGTTTCTCACCGCCGTGACAAAATCGTCCAGCGTTTTCCAGGGCGACGACTTCTTCACCGTGAGTAACGGCGGGTCGGCGAACATGCGTGCGAGCGGTACAAACTGGTCGATTTCGTAAGTGGCCGGCTTGCCCTGCAGCTTGTTCGCCTCGGGGATGACCGCGAGCGACGGCAGCGCGGTCATCAGGGTGTAGCCGTCGGGTTCGGCGCGCGCCACATAGGCATGCCCGATCCCGCCTCCCGCGCCACCCTTGTTCTCGACGACGACGTTGCGCCCCAGCTTCTCGGCCAGATGCGCGGCAAGCGGGCGGGCCGCGAAGTCCGCCGTCCCGCCGGGGGGGAACGGCACCACGATCGTGATCGTGCGCGCCGGCCAGACCTCCTGCGCGTGCAGGCGATCGGCTTTCAGTGCCAGGAGTCCCGGTACGAGCGGAAGCCCGGCCGACATCTTCAGCAATACGCGGCGGCTCATCATGGCTCGTCCTCCCGATTGCCAGCATCTCTTGGTGGACGCTTCTCTAAACCTCGGTCTTCAAGTGGAACTCGCAGCTTTCCTCCCGTTCATGGCGCGCCAGACGCGCTCCGGGGTGGCCGGCATTTCGATGTGCCGGACGCCGAATTCGGAGAGCGCATCGACGAGCGCGTTGGCGACCGCCGGCAATGCGCCGACGCAGCCGGCCTCGCCGGCACCCTTGACGCCGAGCGGGTTGGTCCTGGTCGGAACCGGATGGCTCTCGACCTCGATGTCGCCGAAATCGCTGGCCCGCGGCATGGCGTAGTCCATGAAAGAGCCGGTGACGGGTTGGCCGGAGGAATCGCGAGAGATGTTCTCCATCATGATCTGACCAATGCCCTGCGCGACGCCGCCGTGGATCTGGCCGTGCAGCAGCATCGAATTGAGCACCGTGCCGACATCGTCGACCACTGTGTAGCGCGCGATCTCCACCGCGCCGGTATCGCGATCAATCTCGACTTCACAGACATGGCATCCGTTCGGATAGTTCTCCACGTCGGCGCGATAGACGGAGGTTGCGGCCAGTCCGCCTTCCATGTCGCTCGGCAATTTCGCCGGGTCCGCCGCGGCGCGCGCGACCTCCTGCATGGTCAATGTCCGATTGGTCTTTGGGCTGGAGAAGATTCCCTCGGCAAAGTTCAGGTCGGCGACACCGACGCCGAGCAAATGGGCAGCAAGTGCCTTCGCTTTGGCGGCAATCTTTTCGACCGCGCCGTGGAACGCCGATCCGGCGAGCGTCGCCGAGCGCGAGCCTCCCGTTCCCTGGCCGAAAAAGACCTTGTCAGTGTCGCCCTGCACGTACTCCGCCTGATCGGGATGGATGCCGAGGCTGTCGCAAACGAGCTGCTTGAACACGGTCTCGTGGCCCTGGCCCTGCGTGACGCTGCCGGAAAACAGCGTGACCGCGCCCGAACGGTCGAAGCGCACTTCGGCACCCTCAAACCCGAGCGTGCCGGCACGCTCAATCGAATAGGAGATGCCGAGGCCGCGCAGCTTGCCGTGCTTGCGTGAATCCGCGCGGCGCCTGCTGAAGCCTGCGACGTCGGCGCGTTGCATCCCTTCGTCGAGAATCTTTTCGAATTCGCCACAGTCGTACGTGAAAGTAAGCCCGGTCTTGAACGGCATCGCCTCGGGCGGGATGAGATTGCGCCGGCGCAACTCCGCCGGATCGATACCGATCTCGTCGGCGGCGAGATCGACCAGTCGCTCGATCACATAGGCGGCCTCCGGACGGCCGTTGCCGCGATAGGGTCGCACCGGGTTGGTGTGCGTGTACACGGCCGTGACATCGGCATGGATGGCGGGCGTGCGATAGACCCCGGCGAGCGTACCCAGATTGTTGAGGAAGTTCGGCGTGCCGGATTGCAGGTGAGCGCCCATGTTGGCGATGGTCTTCACCCGCATGCCGAGGAACGTGCCGTCCTTGTCGAGCGCGAGTTCGGCGTCTGTGATGTTGTCGCGCGCTTCGGCGTCGCTGAGAAAAGCCTCCGATCGCGTGCTCTGCCATTTGACGGGACGGCCGGTGAGTTTCGATGCAAGCAGCACCAGCGGTGCCTCATTGAAAATCGCCGACTTCATGCCGAAGCTTCCGCCGATATCGCCGGCGATGACGTGGACCCGGCTCTCCGGGACCTTGAGCACCTGCTGTGCAAGATCCGAGCGGAAGGTGTGCACGCCCTGCGGTTGGGCATAGAGCGTGTAATGGCCGCTGGTCGCGTCGTAATCGCCGATGCAACCGCGCGGCTCCATGGTCACGGCGGTGACGCGGCTTATCTCGAGACGATGGCGCACGACGTGGTCAGCGCGCGCGAACGCCGCGTCTGCCGCCGCCTTGTCGCCTGCGAGGTGAACGAAACAGATGTTGTCGGCACAATCGTCCCATACGAGCGGCGTCCCGGGCGCCGTGGCGTCGGCAGTGGACGTGACGCTGGGCAACGGCTCGTAATCCACCTCGATCAGCTCGGCCGCGTCGGCAGCCTGGGCATAAGTTTCCGCAACCACGAACACGACGTAATCGCCGACCCAACGCGCATGGTCGTGCGCCAGAGCGGGATACGGTGAACGATACATCGGGCTGCCGTCGCGGCGCTTTTGACCCCCGGGGACAGGCAAATCCCCCCATCCGGAACGCTTCCAGCCCGCGCCCGTCAATACGAGCAGCACGCCGGGCGCGGCGACCGCGCGCGCAATGTCGACGGAGCGGATCCTTGCGTGCGCATGAGGAGAGCGCAGCACGTAACCCATCGCCATGCGCGGCAGGACGATGTCGTCCACATAGCGCCCGCCGCCTCTGAGCAACCTGGGATCTTCGAACCGGGCTACGCCTTGGCCGATCGCAAACTCCCCCACCCAAGATTCCTTTCGCTCGCATGTCATTGCTGGCCGCAGCCGCGGCGAGCGGATTCATTAGCAAGCGCCCGCTGCGGTCAAGGGCAGCGTCTCACCGAGTTCAAGCCGAAGCTCTTTTGGGCGCTACGCAGCCGCGACGCTGCCGGGGCTACAAGGCGGCGCCGGACTGGTAGCGAGTTGCACACGTCGGGTGGCTACCGGCTCTGACAGGGAAGACATTTTGCAGGTTTCTGGCGCGACACAACCCGCGAAAGGGAGACACCGGGCACTTTTTGAGTCAGCCGAGGGTCACGCCGCGTTGCGTCGTTCCGTCGCTCTCAGCAGATCGGCTTCGATCAGCGCGAGCCGAATGCGTTCGATCTCGGCGCCGTCGATCTTGACCAGCGGCGGACGTACGACGGCGCGGGGTAATTTTCCCAGCAGCACGAGCGCCTCCTTCATGCGGTTATGCATGTCCACCGCCGGATCCGCATAGAACACTCGCGCAATCGGATTGATGCGATCATTCAGGCGCTTCGCCTCGCCGAGATCGTTGCCCTGCACGGCACGGAACAGCCGCGCCTGCAGATCGGAGATGACGCTGCCGCTGCCGGACAGAAGCCCGTTACAGCCAAGCACGAGCGAGGACATCAGCCACGCGGAATGTGTGCTGAGCACTGTTACGGGCCGCGGCAGCGCCTGCAGCGTGCGCACGTGCCACTCGTGCTGCGGCACGTTGTTCGACCAGTCCTTGATCGCGCGGATCGCCGGAACCTCGTCGCACATCCGCAGCAGCGTGTCCTTCGGATAACCCTGGCCAGTTGCGAGCGGATACTGGAATGCGATCAGCGGGAGGTCGCAGGCATCGGCGATCCGCTTGAAATGAGCAACTGCCATACCTGCGTTCTGTCCCATCGTAAACGGCACGGGTGGAAACACCAGTAGTGCAGAAGCACCGCCGGCTGCCGCCATCTTGGCGATCCGGGCGGCTTCAAGGCTGCCATCCGCCCAGATGCCATGCACCAGCGGCAGACTGTCCCCGATCTCCTCCTGCGTGATGTCGAGGACGCGTCGCTGCTCGTCAAACGTGCAGGAAGCGACTTCAGTGGAGTGTGCATTGATGGTCACTGCCGAGAGGCCCTCGGTCGCCGCAACATCCCGGATGTGGTTGCGAAACGAACGCTCGTCGATCGACAGGTCGTCGTCGAACGGAAGCAGGATGGCTGGAATGACGCCATTCGGCAGGTAGCTCGCGTGACGAGGCATGATGTCTCCGCAACTGTCATAGAGCTTCAGGCAGGGCCCAGGCCAAGTAGAACAAGAAGCATATGCATGCTCGGCAATCGAACGTGCGCCAACCTCCATGGTAGCAGGAAAATAGGCTGGGCCAAAATATGCTAACCTTCAAGTGACCGGCAGAGTACCAAGGCATCTTCTGCTCTCGATGAGAAGACGCCACATTTTCTTCATCCGTCGTTCGGACACGACAAAACTTTGATCGAGCACGAAACGCCTCCTTTTGGTTCGAACCCGGAGCGGCGATGATCGAACCGACGGCCAGAGTTCGGCTCGGCCGCACGAAAGTCGAAGTGTGCCGGCTGGGTTTCGGCTCGGCACCGCTTGGTGGCCTGCTGCGCGAGACCTCCCGCGAGCAAGCCGCCGACGCGGTCTCGGCGGCACTTGCGGCGAACCTCGCCTATTTCGATAGCGCGCCGCAGTACGGCGGCGGACTGGCAGAGACACGGCTTGGAGGCGCGCTGCACACCGTCGCGCGAGACCGCATCACGGTATCGACCAAGATCGGGAAGGTCGTCACGCCGCGCGAAAACGCTCCGCCCCAGACCGTGGGCTTCGTCGGTGCACCGGCGCACGATATTGCCTACGACTATTCCTACGACGGCGTGATGCGATCGCTGGAGGCAAGCCTGAAGCGCCTCAATCTTTCGAGCGTGGATGTCCTGCTGATTCATGACGTCAATCGCAAGTATCACGGAGAGCGCGTGCACGAGAGGCTTGAGGAAGCCGTGACGGGCGCCTGCAAGGCACTCGCCGAGTTGCGCGACACCGGTACGATCGGCGCGTTCGGTCCGGCCACGAAGGATCTTGATATCGCCCGCGCATTTATCGAACGTGCCGACGTCGACTGCGCCATGGTGCCGGCGCGCCTCACACTGCTCGATCACTCGGCCTGCGATGAACTGCTGCCGCTTTGCGAAAGGCGCCACGTGTCCGTGCTTGCCGCCGGACCTTTCGATTCCGGGATTCTCGCGACCGGTGCGATTCCGGGCGCAACGTACGACTACTTGCCGGCGGATGCGCCGACGCTTGGTCGCGTACGCGCTATGGAAAAAGTGTGTCGGGAGTTCAACGTACCGCTTGCTGCCGCCGCCCTCCAGTTTCCTTTGCGATGCCCGTCAGTCGCAAGCGTCGTTGCTGGAATGCGCGATGCCACAGAAGTCGAGGCAAATCTGGCGCTCATGCGCCATCGAATCCCCACTGCTTTTTGGCACGCGTTCGAGGAAGCCAGGCTATAGACGTTTGCGTGCTTGAAATTGAAACCGAAATCGCGTGACGGGAAATCTTCCGATGTCGTTCGTCAGCTCACGGCTTCATCTGGCGGATCGTCAGGCTGCACGCGTGCAATGCGAGCGCAAACAGGTTCGGCGCGGCCGTGTTGCCCGGCAGCCGCCGATCCATCGCCCGCTTGTCGTGGCGCGCTATCTTGTGCCGCGACGTGGCGAAGGCTGTTGTGCTAACGACGGGCACTGCGTAATCACAGGCGGACTTCCGTCGTTTTCCAGATGATCCGACAAATTCGATATGAGACGTCTCGCCATACTCGATGACTATAATCGCTTTGCGACAGCCGCTGTCGATTGGAGCGGGGTCGCGGCGGAATGCAGTGTATCGGTGTTCGATCGGCATCTCGAACAGGCCGAGGCTGCGTCGGTCCTGAAAGATTTCGAGATTGTCTGCACGCTTCGCGAAAGAATGGCCTTTCCGCAGTCGCTTATCGAGAGCCTTCCAAGCTTGCGCCTGATCGCGGCGACCGGAGCCCGGCATCATCGTTCGATGGACATCGACGCCGCGACCAGTCGCGGGATCATCTGTTGTTACACGACGGGGCAGGGCTCAGGGGTGAACGCACCTGCCGAGCACGTCTGGGCGCTCATCCTCGCGCTGGCGCGGCACCTGCCGATGGAAGTCAACAACATGCGCCGCGGCGGCTGGCAAACAACGGTTGGGATAGCGCTCCGCGGACGCACGCTCGGGCTCCTTGGTTTGGGGAGGATCGCGCAGGCGATGTGTCCTGTCGCCAAGGCCTTCGGCATGGACGTGATCGCCTGGAGCCAGAATCTGACGGAAGCGCGCGCCACCGAGCATGGCGTGCGCCTCGTCACGAAAGATGCATTGTTTCGGGAGAGCGACTTCCTCAGTGTCAACGTGATGCTCAGTGAACGCACGCTGAACCTTGTTCGCGCCAGAGAGATCGGACTGATGAAGCCGACGGCGTTCCTGATCAACACAGCGCGAGGCCCGATCGTCAACGAAGACGATCTCGTCAACGCGCTGGAAACGAAGCAGATCGCCGGCGCCGCTCTGGATGTGTTTGATCTCGAACCGCTACCTGATGATCACCGGCTGCGGCGGCTCGAGAACTGCTTGTTGACGCCGCATCTTGGGTACAACGTTCAGGAACTGCTGACGGTGTTCTACCAGGAAACCGTCGAGAACGTCCTGATGTACCTGAAAGGGACGCCCATTCGTGTGCTCAATCCGGATGTCCTGAAGGAGAGGGGAGCGTCGTCTTGACGCCTGCCGATGCCGTTTACTTGCGACTCGCGAAGGCCAGGCGCTCGAAGCCCATCAACCGGTCGATCAGAAAGATCGCGATCCACGACGCAAGCAGCAGGATGACGCTCGCCGCATGAATCGCGGGTCCGGGGTTGTTCTCAGCCTGGTTGAAAAGCAGGATCGGAATGGTCGTGTATCCTGGCTGCACCAGGAAGATGGTGAGCGAGACGTCGTCGAAGGAGAGGATGAACGCCGCGACGAGCGCACCCGCGATACCCATCTTCATTTGCGGAAGCACGACTGAACGGAAGACGGTGAAGGGCGGTGCGCCGAGGCTCGCGGCGGCCATTTCGACGCGACGGTCCAGCCCCGCAATCGACGCGAGCAGCAGGCGCAGCGCGAACGGAATCGTGACAATGAGATGCCCCGTGGTCAGCGTCATCAGATCGGCGCGAAGGCCGTAGATGATGTAGATCTGCAATATGCCGATGCCGATGACGACGTGCGGCACGACCATCGGCGACAGCAGGAAAGCCTCGATCAACACCGTCGTCGGGGTGCGATAGCGGCTGATGGCGAGCGCGGCTAGGAGCGCGATTGCGGTTGCGACCACGCTCGTCACGCCCGCCAGCATGACGCTCATCAGCAAGGCGGAGCTGAACTCCGGATCGCCGAGGATCACCCCGTACCAATGGAGCGTGAACTCGCGCGGCGGAAAGGCGAGCGAGTTGCCGGCCGAGAAGGAAGCGAGGAACACGATCATTCCCGGCAAGAGCGCGAAGATGACAGAGAACAGGACAATGACCCGGCTCATGTCTCGACCCTCGGCGCTTGCATCGCGTCCGCGCGCCGCCCGACCCAGATCGCCAGCATCATGATCGCGACGGAGCAGACCAGCAGGAGGATCGCCAGGGCCGTTCCCGTGCCCGGCTGATGGTAGGTGAGAATGTTGGAGTAGATCTCGTACGCAACGACATCCCGGCCCGATCCGCCCAGCAGGGCCGCGGTCGCGAAGTTGGTTATGGAGAGCGAGAAGACGATCAGCACGCCGCCCAGAATTCCCGGCAGATTGAGCGGCAACTCGACCTGCCAGAACACGGCCGATGGGGTCGCGCCGAGACTTGCCGCCGCCTTGAGCAAGCTCTCGTCAAGGTTCGCGCGGGACGCGGCGATCGAGAGAACCATGAAGGGCAGCAAGATATTCGTGAGGCCGATCACCACGCCCGCTTCCGTGTAAAGCAGTCCGGTCGCGCGCGTCCCGAAGAAATGCATTGTCTGCGCGGCCACCCAGCTGCCGGGACCGAAGAGCGCGATCCACCCGAACACACGGCCAATCGCGCTGACCATGAGAGGCGACAACACCGCCATCACGACGAACGACCGCCAGCGCGCGTCGGGCGATGTGATGTATCGTGCAACCGGAAAGCCCAGAACCAGGCACGCGATCACGGTGATCGCGCTCACGCGCAGGGTCCGCAGCACGACTGCCTGGATATGCGCTGAGGCGAAGACCTCGCGATAGTTGACGAGCGTGGCGCCGCTTTCCGCGTCCGGTCCGAGTCCAAAGCTCGCAAGTCCGATGATCGCCATGCCGCCGAGATAGACCGTGGCGTACAGGAGGAGCGCCGGCGCGAGCAGGCCGAAGACGATCAGCCAGCGCGTCATGCGCGCCCGATGCCCGGATGGCCTCGCGCCGGCGCTTGTCGCGCGCGCGGCCTCGTTGCCAGATGCGGCCGCACCGCTCATCGCCGCACCTGCGCCGTGTCGTGATCGGCTGTTGCACGACTTTCGGCATCGGCCGGAAAGGCGTGCGCGCGCTCCGGACGCCATGAGAGGGTCACGCGCTCGCCTCGCTCGTAGCCTTGCGCATCGTTCGGCAACCGGACACGCAGCGGAGCCGGGCCGTCCACCCACATTTCGCGGCCGCTTCCGAGATACACCCAATCCTTGACCTGAAACGGTCCGCCGCCTGACGTGGCGGGCGATATCGTCACCTCCTCCGGACGCACGAAAATCGTCAGCGGCGTACCGGGCGCGACGCGCGTCTTGCAGTTCACCGCGTGCGTGAAGCCGTTGATGTCGACGGTCGCCCGCTGGCTGTCTTCGTCGTACGACATCGTGCGTCCCGTCAGCATATTGGGACTCCCGATGAAGCCTGCGACGAAAGCGTTCGCCGGCTCGAGGATCAGGTCCGCCGGCGTGCCGATCTGCTGGATCCGGCCCTGGTTCAGCACAGCCACGCGATCGCACAAGGCAAATGCCTCGTCCTGGTCGTGGGTGACGAAGATGCTCGTGACTTGCGTGCGCCGCAGGACCTCGCGAATCTCGAAGCGGACGCGATGTCTCAATGCCGCGTCGAGGTTCGCCAGGGGCTCGTCGAGCAACATCAGCCGCGGCCTCACGACAAGCGCGCGGGCCAGCGCAACGCGCTGTTGCTCGCCGCCCGACAGAGCCCGCGGCAGCCTTGTCTCGTAACCGCTCAAGCCGAGGAGCGCGAGCATCTCGGTGACACGGGATTTGATGTCGGGCTTCGGCGCGCCGCGCTGCTTCAGCCCAAACGCGACGTTGTCGAACACCGAAAGGTGCGGAAAGAGCGCGTAGCCCTGGAACGTGATCCCGATGTCGCGGCGATGCGGTTGCAGGCCGACAATGTCTTGTCCGGCAATTCGTACCGTGCCGGAGTCGGGGGACAGGAAGCCCCCGATGATGTTGAGCATCGTCGTCTTGCCGCTGCCCGACGGTCCCAGCAGACCGAGAAGGTCGCCTTTCGCGACTTCGAGATCCACATGATCGAGCACCGTTCGCCCGCCGAGCGTTTTGCAAACGCCTCTCAGCTCGAGATGTGGCGGCGAACCGTCCGCCGTCTCGGTCACGCCATACATGAGCAAGCTCGCGGGTGATGACAGCGCGCGAATTCGGGCGAATCCGCTGCCAGTCGCCTAGCTTTCATAGAATTCCGCCATGGCGGACAAGAGGTCGGCCGGCGGCCGCGCGCCAAAGAAGCCGCGACGCGCGGTCGATATTCCCGCCTTGCGCAGCTCCACCAGCATTTCGATCGTGCGCAACATCGGCGGTCGAGGATCGAGAACGACCGCGTCGTCGAAGCGCGTCACGCCCGCTTTCCAGAGAAGCTCGGCCATGATGGTTTGCCCCGGCAGCAGCACGTCGGCGCCATGCACATCGATCGCCTTGCGCGCGCCCGCTTCGAAGGCGTCGAGAAATCGCTGTGGCTTTCCCTGGACAGCCGCCTGAAGGTCCTCATAGCCGCAGTTCAGATAGGTCGTGTCGGCGGCGCGAGCCTCGAGGCCGCGTTCGTGGATCATCTGCTGCACCAGCGGCCCCATCTGCGGATTGATGCAAAGGAAGGAGAAACGCTCGCCGAGCATGCAAGCGGTGAGCATCGACACCTCGCCGTAGCCGACGACGGGAATGTCAACGATGCTTCTCGCCTCGCGGAGTGCCGGATCCTGAAGGACACCGATCATCACGCCATCGTACCCGTCGCGCTCGGCCTTCAGGACATTCTTGAGGATCTGGTTGTCGTGCATACGGTGAAGGTACGCATAATTGACGGCGCGGCCGGCAACTCTCGCAGAGGCCGCATTCGCATGGTCCTTCACGCCGTGGATGTCGATGACCGTGTCCGGCCGGCGGAATGCATCGTAGTGTTCGTGAATGAGCTCTTTATACCCCGGCAGCGTGTAGGTCGCGACCAAACCCTGTTCCCAAAGACGCATGCGTGTCTCCGCCGTGTTGCGAGGCCGTCTCATAGACGATACTGCTGGCGAGTTCATCATATCGGAGCGATCCATGCTCACCAGGCGACGTGTCGGCTCCGCGCTTCTCGGAGCGTTCTCGGTCCTCGGCGGAGCAAAACTATCTGCATTTGCACAGTCGATCCCGGACAACAGGGCCGATCAGATCAAGGCGGCCGGAAAGACGATGGCCTTCGCCGCGCCGGGCGGCGACCTGGGCCGCATCCTGAAGGCGATCCTGGCCGACTTCACCGCGGACACCGGCATCCGCGTCAACTATCTCGAAGGCCCGCTGCTCGACATCTACGGTCGCATAAAGGCCGAGCGCACGCGGCCTTCGATCGATGTTTACGTTGCCAGCAGCGTGACGGAAGCGAAGGGCATTCAGGAAGGAATGTACACTCCGCTCGATCCGAAAATCGTGACGAACCTCGCGAAGGTGAGTGAGCTTGGCCGGTCGCCCAATGGAATGGGCGCGCGCATGGGCTTCACTAATCTCGGCATCCTTTACAATCGCAAACTGTTCGCGGCGAACAATGTACCGCCTCCGCGCCGATGGGAGGACATCTGGGCCCCCGCGCTCGCCGGCCATCCGATCCTCGGCGACACCACCAGCTTCTATACCGTGCTTTACATTGCGTATTTGACGAAGCAGCTCGGCGGCAACGAGTCCGATCCTCAACTCGGGATCAATTATCTCGCCGATCGGAAGTCGAAGCTTCTTGCGGTCGTGCGGACCTATCCGGAGCGCATGCAGATGCTCAATAGCGGGCAAGCATGGCTGACGGTCGACGTCGGAATGACGAGCCTGCCCGAAACACGCAAGAACGCGGACCTCGCGTTCGTGACTCCGGAAGACGGCAGTCCGCTTTTCTGGAACGCGTACACGGCGGTGAAAGGCTCGCCCAATCCCATCGGGGCTCAGCTACTCATCAATTACCTCATCAGCGACGAGATTCAGGCGCGCCTTGCCCGCGAAAGCTTTCTTGGGCCCATCAGCAATTCCGTCAAGCTCGACGAAGAGCTGACGAAATCGATTCCGTACGGTGAGCGCCTCGCTCGCATGACGCCGCTCGACAACGGTGCGATTGGCGACGCGATCACAAAATATCGGGATTTGTGGAATACAAAGATGACGCAGTAGTACGTTTCACAACTGTCTCATTTTGCGAGTCAGCTCGCGGCTTCACCTGTGGGATCGTCGAGAAGAGCGAAAAGACCCCCATCCGGCGGCGGCGTCGCGATGCGCATCACGATCTCGGCCTGGCGGTTGGCGATGGCGAGGTAAGGTGACTGGATCGGGAATCCTTGCGGGGACTTGATCAGGGCGCCGGATTTCTCGATCTGCACCGTTGCTTCGGGCCAGAGCGCGCAGGCGCCGCAATAGGCGGCAAGCGCCGCGCGATCGAGGTTGGTGGGTACCGGTAGCGCAGCGAGTTCGCCCGACAAGCCGGTCCCATTCGGCCCGGGGCCCCGGCGTCAGCGTTAATCAAGACAATCTCACGAATAAATCAAGCCTTTCGCAAAGTCTTCCCGTCGCGCCGGGGACATATTCGACCCTGCCGGCCCCGATGGGCGCGAGTGAACCTGAGAGCATTCAGCATGGACCAATATCGCCCTTGGCTCGTCGCCGGTTCGGCTGCCCTCATGCTCGCCGTTGTGATGGGCACTCTCGTCAATGGCCTCACCGCCTTCTTCATCCCGATTGAGGCCGCAGAGGGTTGGGGCCGCTCCGGCATTGCGGCGATCAACAGCTTCGGGCTCCTTGGCCTGGCGATCGGCAGCGTCGTCATGGGCTTCGTTTCGGATCGCATTGGCATCCGGGCACTCTGTCTCATCGCAGTGACCGTGATGGGCGCCTGCCTTCTGCTCACGGCTCAGGCGCACGCGCTCTGGCAGGTTTATGTCATCTTCTTCTTCGCGGGCGCGCTGGGTGGAGGCGCGCTGTTTGCCCCTCTCTTCGCGACGGTCGGCAACTGGTTCCCCGGTATGGCGGGGCTCGCGATCGGCATCGCCGCTGCCGGGCAGGCGCTCGGTCAGGGCGGCGTGCCGTTGCTCTCCGCCTACCTCATCGAGCGCCTGGGCTGGCGCGGCGCGATGATCGCGCTGGGCACCGCCACCCTGGCGGTGCTGGTCCCGTTGGCCGCGTGCATGCGCGACGCGCCCGCGTCGGCCACCGCCAGCCGCGCGGCGCAGGTACCCCCCATCTCAACCGTGGTGGCCGTTCCGGTCCTCAGCGCAGCGGTCTTCTTCTGCTGCGCCTGCATGGCCGTGCCACTGATGCATTTGATGCCCCTGATCCAGGGCTTCTGCATCCCGGCAACCGATGCCGGCGGCGTGATGTTCGCCATGCTGCTCGCCGCCATCCTTGGCCGCGTCGCTTACGGCAAGCTTTGCGACATGATCGGCCCACTCCAATCCTGGGCGGTGGCGTCAATCCTTCAGACGGCCGGTGTACTGGCCTTCACGCAGTTTACATCGCTGCAGGGGTTCCTGATCTTCGGCGTCGTGTACGGGTTCGCCTACGCAGGCGTCATGACGAGCATCCTCGTATCCGCGCGTGCGCTGACACCGGAGCACCGTCGGGGTGCGTTGATGGGAATCATGCTGGCATTCGCGTGGCTCGGGCACGCCTTTGGTGGATACCAGGGCGCTGCCGCTTTCGACCTGACCGGAAGTTACGCGAGCGGCTTCGTGATTGGATCGGCGGCTGGGGTGATGAACCTCGTCCTCGTGAGTGTGCTCCTGCTGCTCGCGCGTCCTCGTCGGGGGCTGGCGTACGCTTGAGGCCGAATGTGATTGGCGCGTCGGCAGAGGCGTGTCACGGCTCCCTCCTCCTGCGACCGCTAGACACATGAGCTGTCACGCGATGGGGGTCGCGCGATCTGGCCAATGGGCGTCGTCACTGGCTTCAATGCATTTCGCTTCCACGGCCTCGACACAAGCCTCATCAGTTGCTGATCTCGTGCACGCTGATTGACAGGATCGTCGCGATCCGTACTCTCACAACCGGCTAGGCGTACCATCGCATCACCCAATCTGAAGGCCTTCGTGGCCGCCGCCTCTGGCGAGGGAGCCCGCAATGATCTCGGTGCTTGGCAAGGACGTGTTCTCGACCGTCGAGGAGATCGTCGATCCGAGTCATACGGCGCTGGTGATGATCGACATCCAGCACGATTTCTGCTCGCCGAAAGGCTTGTTCGACCGCATCGGCAAGAACCTGCAGATGATGGCGCCGGCGGTCGAGCGCGTCTCGAACCTGATCGCGAAAGCGCGCAGCGTGGGCGTGCTGCCGATCTTCATCCAGAACCAGTGGCTGCCGAAGAACCGCATCGTCTCGGCCTCGTTCCTGCGCTTCATGATCTACAAGCAAGGGATGGATCCGAAGGACGGTTGTACGGTTTCCGGCACATGGGGCGCGGAAATTCTTCCCGAAACGGGGATCAGGCCGGATGACCTCATCGTGCAGAAATGGCGCCCGAGCGCGTTTCGCTCGACCAATCTCGACATGCTGCTCCGGTGCAACAATATCAAGAGTGTCGTGCTCACCGGGGTGATCACGCAAGGCTGCGTCGAGTCGACGGCGCGCGACGCCATGTTCCATGATTATTACGTCGTGATCGCGAACGACTGCGTCGCGACCTACAACAGGGAGCTGCACGACGCGTCGCTCAAGGTCATGGGCTCGCGCTTCGACATGCTCTCGTCCGGCGATGTCATGGACATCTGGGATCGGGGTGCGCGCGCGAGCGTCGCGGCACAGTAATCCTGCAAGCTGGTTTAATGAGTTGCGTGCCGCGGCGATGGCAGCCGTTTCCTTCTTGCCTTGTGAATCCGGGCTTGGGAGACTCCAACTCGGCGGCACGTGCGAGACGCGTTTTTTGCTGACATTCGCCTGTTCCGCCCCGACGTTTGCAGAAAGGAGTCGCGCATTCAGGATCAAGTATTTGTCGGGACTGAATAATCCCGTAGAGGTGCAAGCGCGTCCCGTTATTTTTCCTGTTATTTACAGGAGCGCCGCTAGTCCAGGCGATCAGCGGGCCCGAAGGCGCTCCGCGTAGGCGGCGATTCCTTCGGTGAGGCCGACTTTCGGGACGTAATCCAGGTCCCGTTCGGCGGCCGATATGTCGATCCGCCGCAAGCAGTATTCGCGGCTCAGCGGGTCGTCGCCGAATTCGACCGACAGGCCCGGCAAGACCTTCCTTGCGATGGTCGCTACCTCGTCGAGCGTCAGCGACGTTCCGCCGGTGACGTTGTAAATGCGCCGCGTGTTTCGCGTGACCGAGAGTGCGGCCATCAGTGCCGCCACGACGTCGTCGATGTAGACGAACTGGCATCGCGCATCCGGGCGATAACGGATTTTCGCCGTGGTTCCGTCGATCGCCGCCTCGACCATCGTCCGGATGGTGCAGGCGGTGCGCCGGAACGGGCCATACGCCTGAAAGATGCGCAACGCGATCCCGTCGACGCCAGACTCCGCCGCATAAGCGTGAAGAATGGCCTCCGAGGCGACCTTGCTCGCGCCGTAGCCGTTCACCGGCACGAGGGGGGCATCCTCGGTGACGACATCGAGATCGCACAGGCCATATGCCGACCCCGACGAGCAGAGCACGACGCGGCGCGCCGACACTCTGCGGGCCACCTCGAAGATGGCGGCCGTGCCCATGACGTTGATGGCGATGGGTGCGGTCTTGTCGTCGCGTTGAACGGACCGGCCCGAGATGCCGCCTGCATGGACGATCCGGTCGACGCCGGACGAGCGGCAGAGCTCATGGATGGCATCGGCGTCGCGCACGTCGGCCGTAACGCACGGAAAGGGAGAGTTGCGGGCCGGGACGACGTCGAGACCAACGACGCGTTCGCCCGCGTCGGTGAGCCTTTGGCCGAGCGCCGAACCAAAGAAGCCGGCAGCGCCGGTGATGAGGATCGTCCCTGCCATGTTCGTCGCCGTGTGACTGAGGAGCGCGGGAATTCAGTGAATGACGTAACCGCCATCGACCACGAGGTTATGGCCCTGAATGTTGCTCGCACTCGTGGTCGCCAGGAACCGCACGACCTCGGCGATCTCGTCGGGCCGGCAGTAGCGGCCGCTGGGCAGGTACTGCAGCTTGTGCGCCAGATAGTCCGGATGCTGGCGCGTCCGCTCGACATTGTATTCCGTCATCGTCGGCCCGGGGCTGACCGCATTCACCATGATGTTCGCAGGCGCGAGTTCGAAGGCCATCGACATCGTCAGGTGAATCAAGGCCGCCTTTGTGAGTCCGTAGAGCGCGAGGTTCTGCTCGGCGATGCTGCCCATCTGGCTTGCGATATTGATGATGCGGCCGGCGCGGTTCGCCTTCATGATCGGCACCACCTCCTGGCTGACCAGAAACGGCGCCCGAAGATTGACGCCGACGACCTGATCGAACTCCTCTGCGGTAAATTCACCGAACGGCCGCCGCACGCGGATGGCGGCGTTGTTTACCAGAATGTCGATCCGGCCGAAGGCCGCCATCGCGGCGCGCACAACGCCGGCTGAGGAGCCTTCCTCCAGGAAATCGAAGCGGCCGAACGCCACTTGGGCAGTTGAGGATTGTTGCCGGCACTGCTGCGCGACGCCATCAAGGATTTCCTCGCTGTCGTTCGCGGCGAGGAAGACGCCGGCGCCTTCGGCGCTGAGCTGCTTGGCGATCTCCGCGCCGATGCCGCGCGAACCGCCCGTGATAAGCGCCACCTTGTCGTTCAGCGGCATCGTTTGCCTCCCGCAATGCGAATTAGCGCGACCTAGCGCGACGACTTGTACCAGTCGAGGATCAGGTCACCCGACCAGAACGCAACCCCCGGTCGCGTCATGTGGTCGAATGCCTCGTCGATGTAGCGCATGGCGTGAGGCGTCGCGCAGACATACGGATGCAGAACGATCGTCATGATGCGGACCGACGCCGCCGATTCCTGATACAGACAATCGAAGGCATCACAGATCGATTGCTTGAATGTCTGGATCGGCTGACGCCCGATCACCATCTGCGGCACGTCGTTGAGATTTACCGTGTAGGGCAGACCGACCAGCGGCCCGTGCTTTGTCGCGATCTCGAACGGTTGATCGTCGAGCACCCAGTCGCACGCATACTCCAGGCCGGCAGCGGTCAGATTGTCGACCGTGTCGCGGGATTGCGAAACACCGGGACTTGCCCACCCTCTCGGCCGCTTTCCGGTGAAGGTCGTGATCTCGTCGACACACTGCCGGATCATCGCCGCCTCGTCGGCGATCTCGCCGAGCGGACGCTGCATCACGGCGTGAGCGATGAACTCCCAGCCCGCGTCGCGGCAAGCTTCCGCGACTTCACGGTACACGGTGCAGACCGCTGAATTGACGGACGCACTCGGCTTGATTCCGCGGCGGTCGAACATTGCCTTGAGACGCCAGAAGGCGACCCGCATCTCGTATTCGTGCCAGCTCCAATTGAAATAGTCGGGCACGGGCCGCGCGGCCGGAGGCGGCACGATCTGCCGCGGCATCGCGCGCGAGATGTCCCATGTCTCCAGCACGACGATCGGCCACACGATCATCCGCATGTCGCTGGAGGGTGCGAGAGGCGGCCGGTTTACGATCGACGAATACTGGACGCGTTCGTTGAATTCCACGCAGCTCCTCCTCGCGACAATCTACAAGACCGTTGCAACTGCACTTCGGCACATCGGCGGATGACGGTCGTGCCACGATGTCTCGACCTGATAGCTCTGCGCGGCGCGCAGCACGCGGCCGTCGTCCAGATGCGGTCCGATCATTTGCAGGGAGAGCGGCAGACCGCTCCCCGTGAACCCGATACAGAGCGACAGCGCCGGCACCGATGTCAGGCTGAACGGCACCGTGATCTCCGGCCCGTCGAAGCTCCAGTTCGCCGCAACTTCACTGATCAGCGGCGCCGGGCCGTAAGGACCCGCCGTGACGATGAGATCGAACCGCCCGAACAACTTATGCATGACGCGCGTGAGCTCCCGCCGTTCGCGCTGCGCCCGCAGATAGTCGTCTGCGCTGATGTCGCGCCCTATCGCCATGCGAGCCCGCAGTTTCTCGCCGAATGCGTCCTCGCTCCGTGCGAGAACATGCTCGTATTCCTCGCGGATCTCCGGATGCTGGATCGTCGACTTGCAGGTTGCGTATTGCTGCAGCGGCGCGACAGAGACGTCTTCGATTCTGGCGCCCAGCCGCTCGAGCGTCGCGAGCGCATTGCGCATTCCGGCGCGTACTTCGTCGTTTGCCGGCAAGTCGCGCTCGTAGAGATGCGCGATGTGTCCGACGGTCCAGCCCTCGATCCCGTGATCGAGGCCGGTCGTGTAGTCGACATCGTCAGGCATCCCGACACTAGCGGCATCGCCCGGATCGTGCGCCACGACGGCATTCATCACCAGCGCGCAGTCGCGAACGGACCGCGCAAGCGGGCCGCAATGATCGAACGAACAGGAGTTGAGCATCACGCCGGTGCGGCTGATGAGCCCGGAGCTTGGTTTCAGTCCTACCAGGCCGCAATGCGCCGCGGGATTCCGCACCGAACCGCCGGTGTCGGTGCCCATCGCAAACATCGACAGGTCGGCCGCGACGGCAGCGCCGGAGCCGCTGCTCGACCCACCGGGATCGCGGTCGGTGTTCCAGGGATTTCGCGGCACCGGCCATGGCAGCCCGGTCGATACGCCGCCGTAAGCGAGCTCATGCATCGCGTGCTTGCCGAGAAGAATGGCGCCGGCCTCGTTAAGGAGGCGCACGACAGTTGCGTCACGCTCCGGGCGGCGATCGCGGAATGCCGGCGAATTCGCAGTCGTGGGGATTCCGGCCGTATCATAGTTGTCCTTCAGCCCGAACGGAATCCCGTGCAACGGCCCCCGGCGCCGCCCGGACATCAGCTCGCGCTCCGCGCGCTTTGCATCCTCACGCGCGCGCTCGGCGGCGACATGCAGGAAGCAGTGCAGCTTTCCGTCGAGCGCTTCGATGCGCGCGAGGTGTTGCTCGATCAGCTCGACTGGAGAAATCTCGCCGTTCGCGAGCAATGCACCCGCCTCACTGACCGACAGGAAGGCGAGCTCGGTCATTGCCTAAAGATGTCCGACCTGATGACGCTCGAGCAGCCCGAGGATTTCGACCATGCCGCGATGGCGATGCGCGCGGTGCAGCTCGTAAGCCACGCGGTCATCGCCGCGCTTGGCCGCTTCCAGCACGGCGCGGTGTTCCTTGTAGGATTCGGTCGGGATGGGACGCAGCGGAGCGGCCAGCATGCGCGCGCGATGCGATTGATCCCAGACGTTGAACACGACGCGCCGGATGCGCTCGTTGCCGCATTGCTCGACTAGGCAGCGATGGAAACGTTCGTCCATCGCCGCCCATTCGAGGCGGTCGCCTTGCTCGAGCGCGAGCCTCATGCGCTCGTTGATGTCTTCAAGATTGCGAAACTGGATCGAATCCGCCGGAAGGTTGCGCTTCGCCAGCATCTCGGCGGCGGTCGCCTCGAGGCAACCGAGCAGCTCGTAAATCTCCCGCAGGTCGGCCGGATAGAGCGGAAGGACGTGCAGCCCGTGGCGCGGCGTAACCTCGATCAGACCTTCTGCCTGCAATCGCAGCAGGGCTTCTCTCAGCGGCGTCCGGCTCATCGCAAGTCGCGCGGCGATCTCGGCTTCCGTGGCCGTGAAGCCCGGCGGATAAGTGTTGTCGAGAATGCCCTCCTTCAATTGCCGATAGGCATGTTCGGCGAGCGAACCGCGTGAGGGCGGGCCTCCTGCGGCGGCGCCACGACGACCAGTGACCCCGCCATTCGATGACGGGATGTCGGTCCTGACGATCCGATCGGTAGCCCGACTTCTGACGCTCAAAGATCACCCTGCTCGGCGATGAAATACAACCTGAATGCACGCATTGTTCTGGATCGCACGCAATGACGCATACCTGCTTATCCCGGCTGAAAGCTCTGTTTCAAGAAAAAAACTATGTGCTCACAACATGTTCACGCTGATGTGCCTTCGATCTGGCTTTGCTCGTCGAAAAGGCAATGAGTCACTTGCACCCCCATGTGGGCACGATATTGTATGCATTGAGCGGGGTGGGCTGACAATGTCGAAAAAAATTCTGTGCTCGATTGGCGTCGACGTCGATGCCGTTGCCGGATGGCTCGGCTCGTACGGCGGTGAGGATTCATCGCTCGACATCTCGCGCGGCCTTTTTGCCGGCGAGGTCGGCGCGCCGCGGCTCCTGAAGCTCTTCGACAAATACGGGATGAAGGTGACGTGGTTCATCCCGGGTCATTCGGTCGAGACTTTTCCGGACCAGATGAAAGCTGTGGTCGACGCGGGCCACGAGATCGGCCTGCACGGCTACAGCCATGAAAATCCGGTGCACATGACACCGCAGCAGGAGGAGGACGTTCTCGATAGGTCGATCGAACTCGTCCAGAAGCTGAGCGGAAAATATCCCAAGGGCTATGTCGCACCGTGGTGGGAGCTGAGCCCGGTGACCGTCGATCTCCTGATCAAGAAGGGGATCAAGTACGACCACAGCCTGATGCACAACGACTTCGTCCCGTATTACGTCCGCACCGGCGATACCTGGACCAAGATCGATTATTCAAAACCCGCGTCGCACTGGATGAAGCCGCTGCAGCGGGGCAAGCTGACCAACCTGGTGGAGATCGCGGGCAGCTGGTACCTCGACGATCTCCCGCCGATGATGTTCATCAAGGCCGCGCCCAATAGCCACGGCTTCGTCAACCCGCGACACCTCGAGGAAATCTGGCGCGACCAGTTCGACTGGGTCTATCGCGAGATGGACTATGCGGCGTTCACGATCGCGATCCATCCCGACGTCTCCGGGCGCCCGCAGGTCCTGCTGATGCTGGAAAGGATCATCGAACACATCTCCTCGCATGCCGGCGTGGAGTGGGTGACGTTCGAGCAAATCGCCGAAGACTTCGTCCGCCGAAACCCGCCATCCGCCTGATCATGTGCAGCCTGTGCGGAGCGTTGGGGCGAGGCCTGTCCTGGGAACAGCACGGCGATCTCGGCGACAACGGCCGCTGGCAATTGCGCCGCGAGGCGATGGAAACCGCCGCCGCGCTGAGCGATCTGCTCGCGCCGCGCCGCATCAAGGTCGCGGCAAATCCGGATCACGGGTTCGTCGTCGCGTTCCCCACCGGCGGCGCCGAGATCGTGCAGAGCCTTGGCGAAATCTGGCATCTGCTGCTGCGCCGCAAAATCCCGCTTCCCGATCCGCTGGCGGGGCTATGAGGACTCGCTCGACCATCCCGGTTCACATCCTCACCGGCTTCCTCGGAAGTGGCAAGACCACTCTTCTCAATCATGCGCTGACGTCATCGTCCGGGTTCGGCGCCGATACGGCGATCGTCGTGAACGAATTCGGCGATGTGGCGCTGGACCAGATGTTCATTCAGGAGCGGTCGGAAGAGACGCTCGTCCTGAAAAGCGGCTGCATCTGCTGCTCGATCCGCACCGACCTCGTCTCTACGCTGACGCAGCTCGCTGCGATGTCGGATGCACGCGAACGGCCGCTCAAGCGCGTCGTGATCGAAACATCCGGCATTTCCGACCCCGCTCCGATCCTGACCACGCTCGGGTCGGACTTCAGACTGCTGACGCGTTTTCATCTGGGCGCGATCGTTTGCGCCGTGGACGCGACGGACGATGGGAGCGCACGCACCGAAGCGGTTGCGCAACTCGCCGCCGCCGATGCCTGCATCATTACCAAGCTCGATCTTGCCGAGCGACAACCGGAAAGTTCGGCAGAGCAGTGCGTTCATCGGCTCAATCCGGGTGCGGCCATCATTCCGTCGAACCGGTTCGCATCATGGATCGAGTCACGCGATGCACCGAACCGGGACATGGCTGACATTCTGGCGAGCCTCAAGCCGCAGGTCGCCGCATTCTCGTCGGGGCATTCTGTCCGCAGTCTGGTTTTGCGTACGGCAAGCCCGACGTCATGGCCGAGATTCGCGATCTGGCTGAGCGCGCTGATCTTCGCGCACGGCGACAGAATCCTGCGGATGAAGGGTCTTCTCTATGACCAGGCCCGCGATACCTGGCTCGCAGTCCACGGCGTACGTCGCTTCCTGCATCCCCCCGAGCATTTGCAGTTGGGGCGCGGATCAATGCGCGACGCGAGTCTGGTTTTCATCGTCGACGGCCTTGATCCTGCTTTGATCGAGCGATCCTACCGTCAATGGGTCCTGGCAGAGTCAGACCCAGACGCTCGTCCGCTCGCCAAGATCGACGCCGCTGATCTTGTGCCGGAATCCACCGCGATGGCTCTCGCCATGAACGAAGGAGTTGCCAGATGAAACGGAGCTTTGAGTGCGTCAGCGCGCTGGTCGTCGCTGGCGTCGTGATGATGGCGGCAGGCAGCGCCTCCGCTCAACAGGTGCGCTGGCGCGCGAGCGGTTCGTTTACCGCCAGTCACTCCACCACCATCGCGATGGAGACTTTCAAATCGGAGGTCTTGCGCCTGACCAAGAATGCGGTTCAGGTCGATTTGTTTCCGGGCAACACGCTGGGCGGCGGCTTCGAGCAGGTCGATCAGCTTCGCACCGGCCAGATCGAAATGGCGTGGGGTGGTTTGAGCTTCTACGACAAGCTGCTGCCGGAGCTCGGCGCCGTCAACCTGCCGTTCGCCGCGACCTCGGCGAACCAGGCGATCTGCGAGATCGAAGGTGACCTCGGCAAGTACATCGAAGAGAAGATGGCCGAGAAGGGTGTGCTCCTGCTGGGCTGGGGCCAGATCGGTGCGCGCCACGTAACCAACAACAAGCGTCCGATCAAGACGGTGGACGACCTGAAGGGCCTCAAGATCCGCACGCCTTCGGGCGATGCCTGGACGTTGACCTTCAAAGCCGTCGGCGCGAATCCGACCCCGATCGACATTTCGGAACTCTATCCCGCTCTGCAGCAGGGCGTCGTCGACGGACAGGAAAATCCGTACGACAACATGCTGGTGCGCAAGTTCTATCAGGTACAGAAGTATCTCTCGAACACCGCGCACTTCTACGACTGGTCCGGCTACATGGTGAACAAGGCGGCCTTCGAAAAGCTCACGCCGGACCAGCAGAAAGCCGTCCGTGACGCGATGTTTTCGGCCATCGCGATCCAGCGCGCGATTTCCGAGCGCGAGAACAAGACGGCCTTGCAAGGCCTGATCAAGGGCGGGATGAAGTACGATCCGCTGCCGCCGGCCGAGATCGGGAAATTCCGCGACGCGACGCGTGCGGTCTATGTCGAAATGCGCAAGCGGCTCGGTGACAAGGTGATGGATCTCGCCGAGGCCGCCATCAAGGACTGCCAGTAATCAGCGACGGCAGGCGCAATGCGCCTGCCCGCTTATCTCGGAACTGTTACGATGCAGCCACCAGAGTCTTCGTCCGAGCCGGCACGTTCTCCGGCCTGGTTGCGGCCTTACGACAAATTTCTGCTCGGATGTGACACCGTGATCGGCTACGTCGTGATTGCAGCGATGGCGGTGCTATCCGCCGTGCTCATTCTCCAGGTCTTCTTTCGCTACGTGATGAACGACTCCCTGGAGTGGGGCAATGACGTTCCGCGCCTCGCCTTCATCATGGTCGTGGTGCTGTCGATCCCGCTGGCGTTCCGCTTCAATGCGCACGTCGGAATGGACTTCGACCTGACGAAGCTCAAGTTCATCAGCAAGTCCGCGGTGCACCGCTTCAACGCGATATTCCTCCTCATCCTGTTCGCCACCGTCTCCTGGTACGCGGCGCAACTCGCCGGGAAGACGTGGGATCAGATGATGCCGGGCCTCAATTTACCGGTCGGCCTGTTTTATCTGTCTCTCGCGGCAGGTCAGGCGCATTGCTGCCTGCACGTCGTCAGAGTGCTGATCACCGGCGCCCTGCCCGAGCAGACCGAAGCGTTCGAAGCATGATCACCACGACCGTTCTGGTCTTCATCTTCTTTTCCCTGACCGGGATGCCGATCGCGTTCGCGCTCGGCATGGCGGGAATGGCCGGCATCCTCGTCGGCGGTTTCCCGATGGTGCAGCTCTCCGGCAAGGTCGTCTATTCCATCGACAACTTTCCGCTGATGTCGATCCCGCTCTTCATCCTCGCGGGAGAGCTGATGTCGCGCGGCGGCGTCATGCAGCGTGTCATCGACATCGCCAATGCGATCGTTGGCCGGATCCGCGGTGGCCTCGGTGTCGCGACGGTCGTGGCCGCCATGGGCATTTCCGGCATTTCTGGCACGGCCGTTTCGGACGCCGCAGCGCTTGGCGGATCGCTCGGTCCCGCTCTCACCAAGGCTTATGGTCGTTCCTACGGCGCTTCGCTCGTCGCTTCGGCGTCGAACCTGGGACCGATCATTCCACCAAGCGCCGGGATGATCCTCTACGCCTATCTTGCGGAAGACGTCTCCGTCGGCGCTCTGTTCGTGTCGGGCGTTATTCCCGGCGTCATTCTTGGGCTGGCGACCATCCTGCTGGTGCTCTACCAGGCCCACCGGCGCAAATTCCCGATCAGCGAGAACCCCTTCAACTGGGGCAACCTAATGCGCGCGATCGCGCGCGGCTGGGCTGTCGTGCTGATGCCGTTCATCGTGATCGGTGGCATCGTGGGCGGCGCCTTCACGGCGACGGAGGGTGCCGCGATCGCGGTCGCCTACGCGCTGGTGCTAGGTTTCGCGACGCGTGAGCTGAAGCTCGCGGATATCGCGCCCGCGCTGCTGAAGGCAGCCATTACCACGTCGATCGTCGGCGCGCTGATCGGCTTCGCCTCGCAGGTGACCTATCTCTTCACGGCCGAGATGGTCGGTGTTGCGATAGGCGACTGGATCCAGGGCGTCACCGCGAGCCCGATGGTGTTCGTATTCATCGTGATGGTGCTGCTCGTGCTGGTCGGCATCCCGATCGAGGCGAACGCGTCGTTCATCATGCTGGTGCCGATCCTTGCGCCGATCGCGACCAAGTACGGCATTGATCCGATCTATTTCGGTCTGCTCTTCGTGTTCAACATCACGCTCGGCGGTATCACGCCGCCGGTCGGCGCGCAGTTGTTCGTGGCCTCGTCGATCTGGCGCGTGAGCATGGGCGAGATGATGGCCGATCTCATGCCGTTCATTATCCTGCAATACAGCGTCATGTTCGTCCTGATGTTCTTCCCGGCGCTGATCACGTTCCTGCCGCGGCTTCTCGGCTATTGACCGGATTCCGATGACCGATTCACTGCTTCGTTGCTTCGACTTTTCGGGAAAAACGGCTTGCGTCACGGGCGCGGCGAGCGGCATCGGCCGTGCAGCCGCGACCTTGCTCGCCGATCTCGGCGCAGTCGTTCATGCCGCTGATCGCGATGAGAAGGGGCTCGACACACTGGCCGCCACCCGACCCGGCACATTCAAGCCGATCATCTACGATCAGGCAGATCGGGGGTCAGTCGAGCATCTGGCGTCGACCATCGGGCCCGTCGACGTCCTGATCAACAACGCCGGCATTCTCCTTTATGAGCCGCTGATCGATTTGAAGTGGGACGATCTCGAGCGCGTTGTCGCAACCGACCTGGTCGGTGCGATCGGTCTCACGCGGCTGGCCGGCGCCGCGATGGTCGCGCGCCGCAAGGGTACGATTGTCCACACCGGCTCTCAGCTCGCCTTCAACGGCGCCGAGTTTCGGGCCGTCTATGCCGCCGCCAAGGCTGGCATCTCGCAGTTCGTGAAGACGGCTGCACTCGAATGGGGCCCGCACGGTATTCGCGTGAACTGCGTCGCGCCCGGGCGGACCTTGACGGCGATCAATAGGCGCTTGCTGAACGAGCCCGGGCAATACGCGGAGGCGATCAAACGAATTCCGCTTGGCCGCCTCGGACAACCCGAAGACATCGCTCGCGCGATCGTGTTCCTGGCGAGCGATGCCAGCTCCTACGTGACCGGCCAGACACTCGTGGTCGACGGCGGCTGGGTGTTGCCGTAGCCGCCATTCCGGCGATCTTTTCCCCAAGGAAGGTACTTGAAATGAAAGACGAAACAGTCGCCAGGC
>Ga0207683_10000747_pt1 | contig 29490 bp, 27 predicted proteins | sample KBSM73metaG_FD_184333 | JGI IMG/M metagenome (GOLD analysis project Ga0207683, IMG submission 184333) | Miscanthus rhizosphere microbial communities from Kellogg Biological Station, Michigan, USA - KBS M7-3 metaG (SPAdes) (version 2) | ecosystem: Host-associated > Plants > Roots > Rhizosphere >... | reverse complement strand
CGTCGAGGTGTCGGCGATCGCCATCTTCCGGATCGCGGACGGCCTGCTCAGGGAACGCTGGGCAGGCTGGAAGCGGAGCCCTCCGGAAGCGCAGGCGGCTCCCGACCCGGCAACGTGACGCGGAACGTCGTGCCGACTCCCGGGATGCTCTCGAGGCCCACGGTACCGCCGTGCGCCTGCACGATGGCAGCCACGATCGACAGGCCGAGGCCCGCGCCGCCGTGGTCGCGCGAGCGGGAGGGGTCGCCACGGTAGAAGCGCTCGAAGACGTGGGCGGCGCGCTCGGAATCGAGGCCAGGGCCTGCGTCCGCGATCTCGAGCACGGCGTTCGCCCCGTCGGCGCGCACGCGCACGACGGCGGCGGCGTCGGGCGGCGTGTGGGCCCGGACGTTCGCAAGCAGGTTGTCGACCACCTGCCGCACCCGCTCCGCGTCGGCCGTGACGATCACGGCAGCTGGGGCGTCGAGCGAGAGCGGGCGGCCGGGCTCCATTGCATGGGCCGCGTCGACCGCCTCTCCCGCGAGCTTCGTCAGGTCGACCGGCCCCGCCTCGAGCGGGCGGCCCTGGTCGAGGCGCGCGAGCAGCAAGAGGTCGCTCACGAGCAGCCCCATGCGCCGCGTCTCACGCTGGATGCCGGTCATCGAGCGCTCGAGATCGTCCGGGCGGTCGCGCGCGCCGCGATCGAACAGCTCCGCGTATGCGCTGACGGCCGCCACCGGCGTGCGCAGCTCGTGCGAGGCGTCCGAGATGAAGCGGCGCAGGCGCGCCTCCGAGGCCGAACGCTCGGCGAAGGCACCCTCGATCTGCCCGAGCATCGCGTTCAGGGCGCCTCCGAGGCGGCCGATCTCCGTCGTGCCGCCGTCGGGCTCGACGCGGCGCGAGAGGTCGCCCGCACCGATCGCCGCGGCCGTCTCCTCGATGCGACGCAGTGGGCGCAGGCTCGCGGTGATCAGCCACAGGCCGAACAGCAGCGCACTCGCGATCACGGCGATCGTCACCAGGATCTCGATCCACTTCAGCTGGTTGAGCGTCGTGTCGGTCTCGTGCAGCGGGACGCCGAGGATGAGCGTCGAGTCCGACGACGGGACCGACTGGGCCAGGAGCCGGAAGCGAGAGCCGCCATGGACTGCAGGCACGGTCGCGCGCTTCGAGCTGCCGTCGGCCGCCGGCCCGAAGCCGCTCGGGATGCGCGGCGACGGCGCCGTCTCGCCCCGGCGCGTGAGCGTGCCGCGGATCACGGGCGAGCCGTCACCGGGCCGGATCTCGACATACGTGCCGGGAGTGAGCACGCCGAACTGGGCGAGGAAGTTGATGCGGCGCAGCGGCCCGCCCGGGCCCGGGCCGGGCCCTTCGCGATCGAACTGGTCGAGTGATCCCGCCACGCCGTTCGCGCTCGAGTCGAGCGAGCTGTCGACGCGGTTGAAGAGCGACGAGCGCAGGGCCGCGTAGGTCGCGACGTCGGCGACGAGCAGCCCGACTCCGAGCAGCACGGCGAGGACGAGCAGCAGGCGCGCACGCAGCGACATCCCCTGCAGCGCCGCTCCGACGCGCCCGCCGCTGCGGCCGCGGAGCTGCACTAGCGATCCGGTTCGCGCAGCACGTAGCCGACCAGCCGAACCGTGTGGATCAGCGGGGGCCCGACGCGGTCGAGCTTGCGCCGCAGGTAGCTCACGTACGTCTCGACGACGTTGGCGTCGCCGCCGAAGTCGTAGTTCCAGACGTTGTCGAGGATCTGCCGCTTGCTCAGCACCCTGCGCGGATTCTGCAGCAGGAAGCGCAGGAGGCGGAACTCGGTCGGCGTGAGGTCGAGCGGCGCCTCGCCGCGGCGCACCTGGCGGGTGTCGTCGTCGAGCTCGACGTCGGCGAAGCGCAGGACGTGCCCGTCGTCGCCCTGCGTGCGGCGCAGCACCGTCTGCACGCGAGCGACCAGCTCCGCCAGGCTGAACGGCTTCGTCACGTAGTCGTCGCCGAGCGCAAGCCCGGCGATCTTGTCCTCCGTGGCGTCCTTGGCGGAGAGGAAGATCACGGGCACCGGCACGCGCCGGTCGCGCAGGCGGCGGGCAACGGCCAGACCGTCCAGATCGGGGAGCATCACGTCGAGGATGATCAGATCGGGCCGGAACTCGTCGATGGCGGAGACGGCGGCTCGGCCCGATGCGATCTCGCAGGTGTCGAAGCCCTCGTAGCGCAGTGCCGTTGCGACCGCGTCCGTGATCGACGACTCGTCGTCCACGATCAGGACTCTCCGCACGTCGGCCAGGCGCTCGCTCACCACCCGAGCATGCCACGTTCTAGCTGAGAGTCGGCTGTGCGTGTCCTGTGAAACGTCGTAGAGACTGCCGCGGCGCTACCGTTGCATGCGCCGCCCATGCCTCTCCCTCGCTCCCGATGACCGCGCCGGGGCCCGCCACGAGCGGGATCGCCGATCTGGACCGCACGCTGGGCGGGCTGTTCTGGGGCGACAACGTCGTCTGGGAGGTGCGCCGCCAGGCATCCGTCGAGCCGTTCGTGCGTGCGCTCGTCTCGGCCGGCGGACAGGCCGAGGCCTTCGCGCACGTCTCGCTGAGCGGCGAGGCGCAGGCCGTCGGAGACGGCAACGAGGTCATCGACGCCTCGGCCGACGGCCCCTGCGCCCGGCCCGGCGAGCTGCTCACCGCGGTGCGCGCCTTCGCCAGGCGAGCAGAGCGCACGATCCTCGTCTTCGATCCGCTCGACGCCATGGCCGACCGCTGGGGCGTGGAGATCGCGCGCCGCTTCTTCGTCCGCTGCTGCCCGATGCTGCTCGAGATCGGCGCCATCGCCTACTGGTCGATCGGCAGCTCCGACTCGCTCGCGGCGCTCCGGCGCGAGGTCGAGCAGGTCACGCAGTGCGTGCTCGTGGTCGACGACCATCGCGTGCGCATCGCGAAGGCCGACGGGCGCCCACCCGGCGTCGAGGGCAGCGTGCTCTCCCTCAGCGTCGGAGACGACGGTGAGGTTCACCTGGCCGCGACGCCCGCAGCCGCGCGGCTCGCGGTCGCGTTGCGCAGCCTGCGCGAGCGCCGGAACCTCAGCCAGACCGACCTGGCGCGTCTCGCCGGCGTCTCGCCGAGCGCGATCTCGCACGCCGAGCGCGGCCAGTCCGGGCTCTCGCTCGACACGCTCCTGGACCTCTCGGCGCACCTCAACGTGACGCTCGACGAGCTGTTGCGGGGCGACGCCGAGCGCGGCTACCAGCTGGCGCGCCGACACGATCCGAGCGAGCGCAGCAGCTCGAGCCTGCTGCCCCTGCTCGACGACCTGGGCGTCGGCATGCGCGTGTTCCTCGCGCGTCTGCCGGCACGTGCCTCGGGCGAGCCCGACGAGCGCCACAAGGGCGTCGAGGCCGTGACCGTGGCACGCGGGCTCGTGCAGATCGAGCTCGGGGAGCGCCGCGCCGCCCTGCGTGCCGGCGAGGCACTGGTCGCGGAGGCCAGCTCGATCACGGGTTGGCGCAACGTGGGCGAGAGCGAGGCGATGTTGTTCTGGATCCTGCGCGACCCGCGCCGCGCCGAGTCGGCGTAGCGCCGGAGCAGCACTCGCCTGGATGGCCGTCGCGAGCGGCAGGCGTGAGCGCTGGTCATGGCGGTTTGGGGCGCATGCAGGCCGTGCCTACCTTCAGGTCATGGCCGACGATCTCACCCGCGCGCTGGAGCGGCGCACCCTGCGCACGCGCCAGGTCGCCATCGCGACAGCTGCCGCGGTGCTCGCCGTCGCCGCGCGTCACGCCTCTCGGGACCTCGAGGTCACGGCGGTGGCCGCAGTCGCGGCCGTGGTGACGTTCGCCGTCGCGCTTGTGGTGGCGCATCGCGACGTGCGGGTGCGATCCATCGACCCCAGTGCCGTGGCCTCGCCCCGGCGGGTGCGCGTCGTGGCCCGCTCGCTCGAGCACCTGGCTCGCCTGGCCGAGCGCGGCTCTCGGGAGCCGCGGCAGACCCGGCCGCCGCGATCAGTGCTCGAGCTCGCGCCGGAAGCGGCGGAGATCCGCGAGCTCGCCTCATTGTTGCGCGCGCATCCACACCCGTCCACGGACGTTCTGCTGGCCTGCGACCGCTTCGTCCTGCACAGCTGGAATGCTGCCCTGACGGGCTACGATCACGAGCTGCTGCGGCGCGAGATCGGGCGCGTGCGCTTCGTTCTCACAAATTGACGCGGCGGCCGCTCTCGGCGGCGTTCAGCACGGCCTCGATCGTGCGAGCCTGACCGAGCGCGTCGCTCAGCCCGAGGCGCGGCGGGCCTTCGCCGGCAACGGCGGCCGCGAAGTCGTCGAGCTCGCAGGCGTACGGGTTGGCATCCGGGACGTCGAAGTACTCGGGCCGCCGATCGCCGACCGCCAGCTCGATCCCGGTGGCGATGCTGTGCCACGGGTCGCTGACGCGCAGGACACCCTCCGAGCCGATCGCCTCGAGCTCGCTGCGCTCGGGCAGGTCGAGCGCGCAGTCGAAGTGCGTGAGGACGTCGCGCTCGTGCGCGAGGGTCGCGGCGAGGCGGCGGTCGAGGCCCGACGGCGTGACCAGCTGCTGCGCCGTGACGCTCATGGGCTCGCCGGCGAGCATGCGCGCTGCGCTCACGCAATAGCAGCCCACGTCCATCAGGCCGCCGCCGGCCGGCTCGGTCAGCAGGCGCGCGTCCTTGGGGTGCTTGAGCATGAAACTGAAGGCCGCGCGCACCATGCGCAACTCCCCGATCGCGCCGCCGGTCACGAGCTGCTCGAGTCGGAGTGCCTGCGGATGGTGGCGCCACATGAGCGCCTCCGCCAGCACCAGGCCCGCGGCGTCGGCGGCTGCGAAGGCCTCCTGCACGTCCCCGGGCGAGCGCGAGTACGGCTTCTCGCAGAGCACGTGCTTGCCGGCGGCGAGCGCCCGCAGCGTCCACTCGTGGTGCAGCTCGTTGGGCAACGAGACGTACACGGCGTCGACGTCGCGGTCGGCCAGCAGTTGCTCGTAGCTCCCGTGCGCGCGCTCCACCCCAAGCTCGCTCGCCTGCGCCTGCGCACGGGCGAGCTCGCGGCTGCCGATGGCGACGACACGAGCCCGCGAGCTGGCTCGCGCCCCCGCAGCGAGGTCCGCGTTGATGCGGGCTGTCGAGAGCAGCCCGATGCTCAGCGTCATCCGAGCACTCCCTTGAGAGCGGGATAGAGGTCGCGGAAGCGAGCGCGGCCCTCCGCGTAGAGGTCGATCCAGGCGGGCTCCGGGTCGATCTGGTCGCGGACCCGCACGCAGGCGGAGACGGCCTCGTCGACGTCGCCGAAGAGCCCGCCCGCGACGCCGCCCAGCATCGCGGCGCCGAAGGCGGAGCCCTCGTCCACGGACATGCGGCAGACCGGCACGCCCAGCACCGAGGCGCAGATGCGCAGCCAGAGGTCGCTGCGAGCGCCGCCGCCCGAGGCGCGCGCCACCGTGGTCTCGCATCCGAGCGCGCGCAGGAGGTCGAAGGAGTCCGCAAGGCCGAACGCGACGCCCTCGAGCACGGCGCGCATGACGTGGCCGCGGGTGTGGCTCGCGCTCAGCCCGACCAGTGCGCCGCGCGCATCCGGGTCGGCGTGCGGCGTGCGCTCGCCCGAGAGGTAGGGCAGGAAGATGATGCCGCCGGCTCCCGCCGGCGCCGCCTCGGCCTCCGCCATCAGGTGCTCGAACGAAACCCCTGGTGCGAAGGTGTCGCGCGCCCACTGCAGCGAGCCGGCCGCCGACAGCATGACGCCCATCGCGTGCCAGCTCCCGGGCACGGCATGGCAGAAGACGTGGACGCGCGCCTGCGCATCCGGCTGGTACGCGGGCAGGGCCGCGAAGACGACGCCCGAGGTGCCGAGCACGAGCGAGACGGGGCCGGGCCGCTCGACGCCCACGCCGAGAGCCGCGGCAGCACAGTCGCCCGCGCCCGCCGCGATAGGGACACCGGCCGCCGTCCGGCCGGAGATCTCGGGCGACTCCAGCGAGCGCGGCATCCAGGCCTCGGGCACCTCCAGCGCCTCCAGGACGGCGGTCGAGAAGCGTCGCTCCGCCACGTCGAACAACAGCGTGCCGGAGGCGTCGGCGACGTCGATCGCGCGCTCGCCACAGAGCCGCAGGCGGACGTAGTCCTTGGGCAGCAGGACGTGACGTATGCGCGCGTAGACGTCGGGCTCGTGCCGGCGCAGCCACAGCAGCTTCGGGGCGGTGAAGCCGGTCAGCGCCCGGTTGCCGGTCAGCGAGATCAGGCGCTCGAGCCCGACCCGCTGCTCGATCTCGGCACATTCGGCCGCCGTGCGCTGGTCGTTCCAGAGGATGGCCGGACGCAACACGCGCTCCTGCTCGTCGAGCGCCACGAGCCCGTGCATCTGGCCCGAGAGGCCGATGCCTGCCACCTCGTGGCGGCCGAGCGCGGCGATCGCCGCCTCGCTGCCCGCCCACCAGTCCTCGGGCGCCTGCTCCGACCAGCCGGCACGGGGCTGCGAGAGGCCGTAGTGGCTCTCCGCCCTCGCAACGACGGTCCCGTCGGCCGAGACGGCGAGCGCCTTGACGCCGGTCGTGCCGACGTCGAGACCGACCGCGACCGCGCTCGCCATCGCCTAGCTCGGAGTGGGCGCGCCGAGCGCGGCGTAGACGAGCTCGTAGGCGCGGACTGCGTCCTTGCGCGACTGCGCCTCGCGCAGGGCGTCGTCGTCGATGCGCCCGGCCACGGAGTCGATGAAGTTCCACTGGTGGACGCTGCGGGCCACGACGTCGACGGCGTCCTCGGTGTAGGGGTAGAGGTCGAAGCCGAGGCGCTCGCCGTTCGCGCCGTAGCCGGCCCGCCGCAGCTCGAGCGAGAGCTCCAGGGTCTCCATGAACGCCGTCGCGCCGACCATGTTGTCGTCGTCGAACGTGCCCCAGCCGGAGTTCGCGTGCTGGTGCCCGAGCAGCCCCTCGGCGGCGAGCATCGCGGCGTACTCGCCCAGGGACTCGCCGTTCATGATCAGGTGCTGCCAGTCCATGTTGACCTGGACGTTCTCGATCCCCTGCGCGCGCAGCTTGTGGATGACGTGCAGTGTCATGCCGATGTTGCGCATCAGGATCTTCATCGCGGGCTCGCTGTTCTTGTGCTCCAGGAACAGCTTGCGACCGTGCTTGGCACACACCTCCGCGGCCTGGCCGACCGCCTCGATGAACCAGCCCCAGCTGTCGGCGTAGGGCGTCTGGAACGGGTAGTTGTAGCCCTCGATGCCGGGCCACAGCACGAAGTGCGCGCCCAGCGAGCCTGCGAAGTCGGCGCCCTCGAGCGTCAGGCGCAGCGCTTCCGCCCGGACGGCGGGATCCGGGTTGACGAGGCCGCCACGGCCGAAGCGAGGATCCAGGTGCAGGCCCGCGCAGAGCGTGTAGATGCCATGCCCGTCGAGCGCGGAGCGCACCTCGTCGAGGTTGTCCGGCGAGAGCTCGGCCGGGTAGTGGAACTCGTAGTCGTCGATCAGGTCGCCCAGGCCCGACACGGCGCGGTGCACCTTCTCGGCCGTCGTCTTGTTCGTGAGCTGGGGCTGGTAGCCCACCGGCATGAATCGCGTGACCATCGATCCGAACGCCCAGATGCCCAGGCTCGTCTTGAGGCGTCCCATGAGGGGCTCCTTGGTAGGTGGCGGTCAACCCCCGTGGCGGCGAGCGTGCCGCGTACCGTACCGTGCGTCATCGGCTACCGTCACGGCGCTCAGTGAACCCGCTCAACACGCATTCCGCTCCGGTGAGGCGCGCAGACCAGCGAGCGGTCCGCAAGTCCAACCTGAGCCTCGTCGCGAGGCGCATCTCGGAGGCCAGGGCGCTCTCGCGCGCACAGCTTGCGAAGCTCACAGGGCTCAACAAGACGACCGTCTCGAGCCTCGTCGCCGAGCTGATCGAGCGCGGCGTCGTCACCGAGTCGGGCCTGGCGGACGGCGGACGGGTCGGACGCCCCGCGCAGATCCTCGAGCTCGACGACAGTCGCATCGCGGCTCTCGGCCTCGAGATCAACGTCGACTACGTCGCCGCGTGCGTGTGCGACCTCCGCGGTGAGGTTCGCTTCCGGACGGCGGTCGGGCACGACAACCGCACGAGCCCGCCCAAGCTCGTCTTCGAGCTGCTGGCGGAGCTCGTGGGCGAGGCGCTGAGCGAGTGCGACGGCCTCGGGCTGACGCCGATCGGCGCGGGCATGTCGGTCCCGGGGACGGTGGAGGCCGAGACCGGCACGCTCATCCACGCACCCAACCTCGGCTGGGATCAGCTGCCGATCGTCGAATGCCTGCGCGAGTCGCTCGGCGATCCCGGCTTCAGCCTGCGCATCGGCAACGACGCCAACCTCGCCGCGCTCGGCGAGCTCGAGAGCGGCGCGCTGCGCGGCATCCGCCACGCCCTCCTGATCTACGGCAACGTCGGCATCGGCGGCGCGGTGATCGTCGACGGTGCGATCTTCCCCGGCTCCGGCGGCTTCGCCGGCGAGATCGGCCACTTCCCGGTACGTCCGTTCGACGGGGAGCGCTGCCGCTGCGGCGGCCGCGGCTGCCTGGAGACGCTGGCCGGCCAGGAGGCGATCGCGTGCCGGGTCGGCATCCAGGGCACCCGCAACGAGACCTCCTCACCTGCCCAGCGCGTCGCAGAGTTCGCGCGCAGCGGCGATCCGCGAGCGACCGAGGCGCTCGACGAGGTGGCCGAATTCCTCGGCATCTGCATCGCCGCGGCGGTCTCCCTCGTCAATCCGCAGCGGGTCGTCCTGGCCGGTGCGCTCGGCACGCTCGCACCATGGCTGCTGCCCGGTGCACGGGCGGCCGTCGCGCAACGCACGGCGGTCGTTCCGACCGCCGTGGAGATCGTCGGCTCGGAGCTCGGCGACGAGTCAGCTATCAGAGGGGGCGCTGCGCTCGTCTTACACGGAGTGCTGAGCGATCCGACCTGCGCCCCGGTACGCGCCCTGGCGCATTGACACCGTTCCCCGGCGGCTCAGCCTCCGGATTAGTTGTGGCATCCGGTTGATTTCGACCGGACTGCTCCGTATCGTTCTGCACCGCCCCCCGCCAAGTTGCATGCACCAACGAAAGGAACCGGAGTGAAGAAGCTCATCCTCGCGCTCAGCACCGCGCTGATCGCGATTGCCGGCACCGCCGCCACGGTCGCTCAGGGCAAGTCGTCCAGTTCGAAGGCAGGCCCTGTGGTGTGCGTCCTGCTGCCCGATCCGAAGTCGTCGGTGCGGTGGGAGACCCAGGATCGTCCCGCGTTCGTCGCAGCCTTCAAGGTCGCGAAGGTCAGCTACGTGATCGACAACGCCAACGGCGACGCGCAGAAGCAGGTGTCGCAGGCCCAGCAGTGCATCGGCAACGGCGCGAAGGTCGTCATCCTCGTGTCGCTCGACGCCGGTTCCTCGCTCACGATCGAGAAGGCGGCCAAGGACGCTGGCGCGAAGGTCATCGAGTACGACCGCCAGGTCGAGGGCGGCAAGCCCTCCATCTACATCTCGTTCGACGGCAAGGCCGTCGGCGTGCTGCAGGGCAAGGGCGTCGTCGCCGGCCTCAAGGCCGACGGCAAGTACGGCAAGAAGCCCGTCGTGGCCGAGCTCAACGGCGGCCAGACCGACCAGAACTCGTTCCTCTTCAAGAGCGGCTACGAGTCGGTCCTCAACCCGCTCTACAAGAACGGCACGTTCCAGAAGGGCCCGAACCAGTTCGTGCCCGACTGGGACAACCAGAAGGCGGGAACGATCTTCGAGCAGATGCTCGTCAAGACGAGCAACAAGATCGACGGCGTCGCAGCCGCGAACGACGGTCTCGCGAACGCCGTGGTCGTGGCGCTCAAGGCCCACAAGCTCAGCCCGATCCCGCTCAGCGGCCAGGACGCAACGGCCCAGGGCGTTCAGAACATCATCTCCGGCTGGCAGACCATGACCGTCTGGAAGGACACCCGCCTGTCCGCGACCAACACCGCGCGGGCCGCGGTCGCGCTGCTCAAGGGCGGCACACCGAAGACGACCGGCAAGTCGAACGGCGTGCCGGCGTTCATCTTCAAGCCCGTCTCGATCACGAAGCTCAACTACAAGCAGCTGTTCAATGGCTACTTGAAGCGGAAGGACGTCTGCGTCGGCGCCTACGCGAAGTACTGCAAGTAGGAACGGATGGTGTGGGGGCGCCGCGTAGCGCCCCCACACCGCACCGGTCCGCCCCTTCATGAACGCGGCAATTGCGACCGGGACGCCGACGCTCGAGTTGCGTGGCATCTCGAAGAGCTTCGGCTCGGTTCAGGCGCTCTCGGACGTCGACTTCGAGGTGCGGCCGGGCGAGGTGATGGCGCTCGTCGGCGACAACGGCGCGGGCAAGTCCACGCTGATCAAGTGCATCGCCGGCATCTACACCGCCGACAGCGGTGAGATCTTCTTCGAGGGTCAGCACGTCTCGATCAGCGGCCCGAAGGACTCGGCCCGGCTCGGCATCGAGGTCGTGTACCAGGATCTCGCGCTGTGCGACAACCTCGACGTCGTGCAGAACATGTTCCTGGGCCGCGAGACGCATGACATCTTCCAGCGGCTCAAGGAGCCGGAGATGGAGAAGCGCACCGCGGAGACCATGAAGAGTCTCTCGGTCACGACGATCCGCTCGATCCGGCAACTCGTCGCGACGCTCTCGGGCGGTCAGCGGCAGTCGGTCGCGGTCGCTCGCGCAGTGCTCTGGAACTCCAAGCTCGTCATCCTCGACGAGCCGACCGCCGCACTCGGCGTCGCCCAGACCCAGCAGGTGCTCGATCTCGTCAAGCGACTCGCCGACCAGGGGCTCGCGGTCGTCCTGATCTCGCACAACCTGCATGACATCTTCGCCGTCGCGCATCGGATCACGGTGCTGCGCCTCGGCCGCAGCATCGGCGTCTACGAGCGCGAAAAGACGACGCAGCAGGAGCTCGTCGAGGCGATCACCGCCGGTGTCCCGACCCGGGTCTCCGGGATCCCCGGGACCGGCGTGCAGCCCGAGAGCGGGCAGGCAGAGGCATGAGCGCAGCCGCCGAGCACGATCCCCTCGTCGAGGCGCCGCCTCCGCTGGCCGACGACACCGGGCTCCGCACCATCCCGGGGCGGATGCTGGAGAACCTCAAGACCGGCAACCTCGGCAGCGGGCCCGTCATCTTCGCGCTCGTCCTGATCGTCATCATCTTCACGGCGACCGCCGAGAACTTCTTCTCGGCCGTCAACTTCAACAACATCATCCTGCAGATGGCGGGCACCACGATGCTCGCCTACGGCGTGGTCTTCGTCCTCCTGATCGGCGAGATCGACCTCTCCATCAGCTACATCAGCGGCGTGGCGGGCGTCGTCGTCGCGCAGCTCCAGTTACCCGGGAGCTCGCATCAGTACCCGGCGATCATCGCGATCCTCGCCGCGCTGGCGGCCGGCACGGCGATCGGCGCGTTCCAGGGATCGATCATCGCGCTGATCGGCGTGCCGTCGTTCGTCGTCACCCTGGCCGGCTTCGAGATCTGGCAGGGCGTGGTCCTGAAGTCGATACCGCAGGGCGTGCTCGTGATCCAGGACCAGACGGTCAACGACGTCTCCCAGTACTTCTTCTCGGAGACGGCTGGATGGATCCTCGCCGCAATCACCTCCCTCCTCTACGTCGGGGGAACGCTCAGCGGCGTGTTCCAGCGGCGGCGCCACGGCGTCCGGGAGCGCGATCCGATCCTGCTCGGCTTCAAGCTGATCATGGTGCCGCTCGCCGCGTTCGTGACCGTCGGCATCTGCAATCGCGATCGCGGCGTGCCGTTCCCGCTGCTCCTGATCGTGGTGCTCCTGGTCGTCTGGACCTACGTCGCCAAGCGCACGACCTTCGGCCGCCACGTCTATGCCGTGGGCGGCAATGCCGAGGCGGCGCGACGCGCGGGGATCAACGTCGCGCGCATCCGCATCCTCGTCTTCATGATCTCCGGCTTCATGGCTGCGCTCGGCGGCATCGTGCTGGCCGCGCGCCTGTCCAGCGTCGATCTCAACGCCGGCGGCGGCACGCTCCTGATCGACGGCATCTCCGCAGCCGTGATCGGCGGCACGAGCCTCTTCGGCGGCCGCGGCGAGGTGCGCAACGCGCTCTTCGGCTCGCTCGTGATCGCGACCATCGCGAACGGGCTGAACACGCTCGGCTACACCTCCGGCGTGATCTTCATCGTGACCGGCGCGATCCTGCTGGTGGCCGTCACGCTCGACACGATCGCGCGCCGGCTGCAGGTCAAGGCCGGACGTTGAGCTCCGGACACCCGCGCTGATGGCTCCCGTTCGCTGGGGCATCCTCTCCACGGCCCACATCAACCGCAAGCTGCTTGCCGGCGCCGCCCGCTCGAGCGAGGTCGAGGTCGTCGCGGTCGGCAGCCGCGATCTCGCCCGGGCGCGCGCCTTCGCCGACGAGCACGGCATTCCCGCCGCCTACGGCTCGTATGAGGAGTTGCTCGCGGACCCGGCCGTCGAGGCGATCTACAACCCGCTCCCGAACACGCTGCACTGCGAGTGGTCGATCCGCGCGCTCGAGGCGGGCAAGCACGTGCTCTGCGAGAAGCCGATGTCGTCGAGCATCGCCGAGGTCGAGCAGGCGTTCGCGGTCGCCGAGCGCACCGGGCTGCACCTGACCGAGGCGTTCATGTACCGCCACCATCCGCAGGCCGAGCGCCTCGCGGCCCTCGTCGCCGAGGGCGCGATCGGCGCGCTGCGCGTGATCCGCAGCACCTTCAGCTACGGGCTCTTCGACGAGTCGAACATCCGCCTGCGCACCGACGTCGACGGCGGCTCGCTGATGGACGTCGGCTGCTACTGCGTCAGCGGCTCGCGCCTGCTCGCCGGCGAGCCGGAAGCGGTCTTCGGCCGCGCCTTCATCGGGCCGACGGGGACCGACTGGGCGTTCACGGGGTCGCTGCGCTTCCGGGGCGACGTCTTCGCGCTCTTCGACTGCGCGACCTGCCTGCCCAATCGCGACGAGCTCGAGGTGATCGGCTCGGACGGCTCGCTCTTCCTGGACGATCCGTGGCACTGCCTCGATCCGGTCATCGAGCTCCGGCGCGACGACGGCACGGAGCGGATCGAGATCGAGGCCGCGAATCCCTACCAGCTCGAGCTCGAGGATCTCGGCCGCGCCATTCGCACCGGCAGCGCTCCGCTGCTCGGGCGCGACGATGCGGTCGCGCAGGCGCGCGCGATCTCGGCGCTGCGGCGCTCGGCGGCCGACGGCCGCGACGTCACGCTCTGAGAGCCCTCTCGAGCAGAGCCAGCTCGGCAGCCGACGGCGCGCGCCATGCGAGGGCGCGGTGATCCACGACATCTCCGCTGCCGCCGCATCGCCCGCACTCCGCGCCGGCGTGCTCGGGGCAGGCCGCGAAGACGGCATCGGCGACGTCTATCACCTCGCCGCACGAGCAGCGCGCGGCGATCAGGCGCGACCCGTCGGGCGCCTCGACGATGCGCATGCCGTCGAACGCGTGCCAGGGATGTGCCCGCGGCGATGCGAACGGCTCAATCGTCGAGGGCACGACGGTAGGCTACTCGCGTGGCGATTGCTGCCGAGAAAGGCGGGCGGGAGACGCTCGCGACGACGTTCGTCCTCGACGGCGACGTTCACCTGAACGAGCCTCCCGGCGAGCTGGCCGAGTACGCCGAGGCGCCCTGGGACGTCGGGCTGCGCGAGATCGCCAAGGCGAGCGGTCTCTACCTCGCTCTGCCCGGCATGGCTCCCAGGGCGGAATACCGCGTGCCCTGGCCGGGCGGCCAGAATCGCTCACAGGTCGTCACGAACGCCGCCGACATGCGCCGCGAGCTGGACGAGCTCCACGTGGACGTGGCGGTGCTGTATCCGGACAACCTGCTGATGCTGCCGATGGTGCGCGATCCGCGCTTCGCGCTTGCGCTCGCGAGGGCGTACAACGCCTGGCTGTGCGAGCGCTGGCTGTCGGCCGAGCCGACCTTGCGCGGTGCGCTCGTCGCCTGCCCGCAGCGGCCCGAGGAGAGCGCCGAGGACATCCGCCGCCACGCGGGGCACCCGGGCGTCTGCTGCATCTACCTGCCGGCCTGCGGGCTCAAGCCGCTCTACGGCCACCGGCAGTACGAGCCGATCTGGAAGGCCGCGACCGAGACCGGGCTGCCGGTCGCGATCCATTCGGTCGAGGCCGTCTTCCCGGCCTTCCCGTTCCAGCTCGAGTGCTTCGAGACGTCGCTTGCACAGCACGCGCTCGCACATCCGCTCTCGATGATCGCGAATCTCGTGAGCCTGCTCGAGACGGGGGTTCCCATGCGCTGGCCCGAGATCCGCTGGGGCTTCATGGAGGCGGGCGTCGGCTGGGTGCCCTGGATCGCGAACCGGCTCGACAAGGAGTACCTCGAGCGCCGGCGCGAGGTCCCTCATCTGAAGGAGCGGCCGAGCCACTACATCCGCCAGTTCTTCTACGGCACGCAGCCGATCGAGGAGCCGCTCGCGCGCGGCGACATCGTCAAGGTGTTCGAGCTCTTCGACGGCGAGCGCACGGCGGTCTTCGCCTCGGACTGGCCGCACCACGACTTCGATCATCCGCAGCACGTCTTCGGCCTGCCGTTCTCCCCGGACGCACGCCGGGCGATCCTGGGCGGCAACGGCGCGCGCTTCTACGGCATCGAGATCCCCGCGAAGTACCGGGCGGCCGCGTGATGGCAGAGGTGAGGCAACGGCACCGGGTCGGCCTGGCCGCCGACCTGCCGCCCGGCCGCCACACCATCGTGCGCGCGGGCAATCGCGAGCTCGGCATCTTCAACATCGCCGGGACGCTGCACGCTCTGCCCAACCTCTGCCCGCACCAGCGCGGACCGCTGTGCGCCGGGTCGACCTCCGGCACGCTGGTCGACGGGGATACGACCGGCTGGAAGCTGACGTGGAGCCACGAGGGCGAGATCATCACCTGCCCCTGGCACGGTCTCGAGTTCCACGTCCCGACGGGGCAGTGCATGGCCTGGCCGGAGATCCGCCTGCGTACCTACGACGTGAGTGTCGTCGACGGCGAGATCGAGGTGGCTCTGTGAGTCACCTCGCGGGCAAGGTCGCGATCGTCACCGGCGCTGCGCGCGACCGCTCGATCGGCGGCGGCATCGCGCGCGTGCTCGCCCGGCACGGCGCCGACGTCGTCGTCAACGACCTCGCGGTGAGCGAGGAGGGCGAGCGCCGCGTGCAGGAGATCGAGGCGCTCGGCCGGCGCGCGACGCTGATCGCGGCCGACGTCACCGATCCGGCGTCCGCCGAGGCGCTGATGGCGCAGACGGTGGAGCGCATGGGCCGCCTCGACATCGTGGTCGCAAATGCGGGCGTGTGCGACTGGCAGAACGTGGCGGACATGAGCGCCGACCTGTGGGATCGCATCGTGGGCGTCAATCTGCACGGCTGCTTCAACACGTGCCGCGCCGCCGCCGCGCAGATGCGCGCCGGCGGAGAGGGCGGCCGGATCGTCGCGACGTCGTCGGTGCATGCCCAGATGCCGTTCGCGCAGATGAGCGTCTACGGCGGGACGAAGCAGGCCGTGGGGCACCTCGTCGGCGTGATGGCGCGCGAGTGGGCGCGCGACGGCATCACGGTCAACCACATCGGCCCGGGCTGGGTGGCGAGCGCCATCAACGACACCTCCCCCGACTTCAGCACGGAGGAGGCGAGGCTCGGGGTGCAGCGCATCATCCCGGTCGGGCATCGCGCCGGAGAGCCCGAGGAGATGGGAGAGGCCGTGGCCTACCTGGCGGGCGACGAGGCCCGCTACACCACCGGCGCGTACATCCGGGTCGACGGCGGCCTCGTGATGGGGCCGTACTGAGATGAAGATCGCGCTGCTCGCGCCACCCGATTCGCTCGCTCCCGGTCTCGCGGGCGCGCTCGGCGTGCTCGGCCCGAGCGTCGTCGAGTTGCCCTTCACCGGCGATCTGCGCAGCGGCGTCGACGTCGCCGGCTGCGACGTCCTCGTGACGGTCGCGCCGCGGCCGGCGCTCGTCCCGCTCGCGGCGATCGAGCCGGCGGACTGGCGCCAGGCGATCCGCGACACCGCCGAGCGCCCTGCCGCTGCCGCGCGCGCACTGCTGCAGGCAGGCGGTGCCCGTTGGGTGGCGGTGATCCCGCATCTCAGCTCGCTCCCGAGCCCCGGCTCCGGGCCCCACGGCGCCGGCGGGGTGCTGTTGCAGACGGTGCTGCGCGTGGCCGTGATCGAGAACGCCGCCACGGGCTTCTGCGCCAACGCCGTTGCGGTCGGGCCGTTCGCCGGGAGCCTCGCGGGCGACGCCGAGCGCATCGCGCGCGAGGACACGCCGCGCGGGGACCTGACCACGCTCGAGGAGCTGGCCGAGCTGGTGCGATGGCTCGCGAGCGACGCGCCGTCGTCGCTCAACGGCGAGACACTCAAGCTCGACGGCGGCTTCTCCCTCACGCGCAAGTCCCGCCCTGCGCCCTCGCCCGACGTGGCCGAGTGGCTGGTCGAGCCGGAGTGGCGCCTCAGCTGACGACCGAGATGCGCGCGAGGTCGTCGACCAGGCGGCGGTGGCTCTCCCGTGCATGGCTCCGGACGGCGGCGACCAGGGCGTCGGCGTCGCGCGCGGCGAGTGCCTCGATGATCGCCGTGTGCTCCTCGCAGATGAGACTCAGGTCGGGGACGCCGCGACCACGGGTGCGGCGGGCGATGCGAGCCTCGTAGTTCAGCGCATCGAGCGCCCGCCGGAGCTCGGGATTGCGCGCTCCGTCGATCAGCGCCTCGTGGAAGCGCTGGTTGTCGTTGACGAACGCGACGAACTCGCTGTAGCGATCCTTGCCGTAGTGGCCCGCCCGGATGCGCGCGTCGATCTCGCGCAGCCGCGCCAGGTCGGCCGCGGTCGAGCGCTCGCAGGCGCGAACGGCGCCTGCGCACTCGATCACCTCGCGCGCCTCGAAGAGGTCGCGCAACTCGGTGACCGAGAGCGGCGGCAACGCGGAGTAGCCGACGTAGGCGCGGAAGCTGACGAGCTGCTCCCCGGCCAGGCGCGCCAGGGCCTCGCGCACGGGAGTCGGGCTGACGCCCAGGCGGATGGCGACGGACTCGATCACGATGCGCTCGCCCGCCGCGAACTGGTCGTTGATGACCTCCGCCTTGAGCAGCAGGTACACGTGCTCGGCGAGGCCCGCAGCGGCGGGCGTCGGCGCGGCCGGGAGGCTGTCGTCGTTCGGCGCCTCGGCGCTCACGCGTCGGGCGCGCGGTATTCGGCGCCCACGAGCGTGAGCAACTCCTCGACCGACGTCTCCGCCGTGGGCCGGTCGAAGGTGATGCGGCCGTTCTGCAGCAGGCACACGCGGTCGCAGGTCTCGAGCACGTGCAGGTAGTTGTGCGCGATCACGATCTGCGAGACGTCGCCGCGCTCGCGCAGGTCGCGGATGAGCTTGAGGATCAGGCCGCCCTCCTTTGCGCCCATGGCTGCGAGCGGCTCGTCGAGCAGGATGATCTTGGCGTCGGAGAAGACGGAGCGCGCGACTGCGATCGCCTGGCGCTGGCCGCCCGAGAGCGTGGCGACCTCGGCGTTGACGTCGGGGATGTTGACGCCGAGCGAGTCGAGTTGTGCCCGCGCCTGGGAGCGCATGGAGCCGTTGTTGAGCACCCCGAGGCGCGTGTGCTCGCGCTTGAGGAACATGTTGTGGAAGACCGACAGCCCGGGTACGAGGGCGAGGTCCTGATAGACGGTGTCGATGCCGAGCGAGCGCGCGTGGATCACGGACCTCAGGTGCACCGGCTCGCCGAAGAGCGAGATCTCACCCGAGTCGGGCCGGTGATAGCCGGAGAGGATCTTGACGAGCGTGGATTTGCCGGCTCCGTTGTCGCCGATCAGCCCCAGCACCTCGCCCTTGCCTAGGCGCAGGCTGACGTCACGCAGCGCGGTGATCGCGCCGAAGCTCTTGGCGACGTTCTCGACGCGTAGGACGTCGGGGGCGCCGTTGTCTGCGACGACGCTCATGCGGGCTTCCCGCGAATGCGTCCGATGAGGAACCCGAGCGCCATCGAGAGCAGGATCGCAATGCCGATGAACAGGTCGTTGTAGAACGCGTCCACGCCGAGCAACGTGAAGCCGTTGTTGAGCACTGTCAGCACGGCGACGCCGATGAACGTGCCGATCACCGTGCCTGAGCCGCCCATCAGGGCGGTACCTCCGATCACCGCGCCGGCGACGCCGTAGAACATCAGGCCCGTGCCGCCCGCCAGTGGGTCGGTCGTGCCGATGTGCTGCGCGGTGAGGATGCCGGCGAAGCCGCCGAGGACGCTGCACATGACGAAGTTGCCGATGCGGATCCAGCTCACGTTGACGCCGCTCTCGCTCGCACCGATGCGATTGCCGCCGACCGCGATCGTGTGCAGGCCCCACGGCGTCATCGTGAGCACGAAGTGCATCGCGAGCATGATCCCGAAGGCCCAGTAGAACGTGTGATAGTCGCCCACTCCGAAGATCTTCCCGAACGTCGGGTTGGTCGGCGTCAACTGCTGGGAGCCGTCGGAGATCAGGAGCGAGATGCCGTTGAGCACGTTGAACATGCCGAGCGTGACGATCAGGCTGGGCACTCGTAAGTAGACCGTCACCAGCCCGTTGGTGAGCCCGACGAGCGCGGCCACCCCGACCGCGACGACGAGGCCGACGACCAGTGGCCATCCGTGCTCCGCCACCTTGTAGAGCACGAGCGGGGCGAGCGCATACACGTGCCCGACCGAGAGGTCGATCTCGCCGCAGATCAGCAGCATCGTCTCGCCCACCGCGGCGATCAGGATGGGCGAGCCGTACTCGGCCAGCGTGGCCCAGTTCTCTTTGCTGCCGAACGCGCTGTTGCGCGCGTTGAAATAGAGGATCAGCGCGACGAGAACGAGGAAGATCCCGAATTCGCGTCGCGCGATGAAGGTCGAGATGAGGCGGCGGCCGGCAGATGCCGGCCGCCGCTCGATCGTCTCGGCTGCCGCCACGGCGGAGAGCCTAGCTCTTGATGTACTTCTGCGCCTTGTCGCTGCCCTCGTAGCGCGACTTCGTCTGCAGGTAGGGATCCACGTTGCCCAAGGTCACGAACAGGAGGCCCGTGTTCGTGTTCGACGGCGCCATGAGCCCGCCGGAGATCTTGTACAGGAACAGCTGGATGACGGGCTGGAAACCCTGCAGGTATGGCTGCTGGTCGATCGTGAAGTCCAGATCGCCGCTCTTGATCAGCTGCAACGTGATCGGCAGCAGGTCGTAGCCGCCGCCCTTGACGCCCTTGGCCTGCAGGCCGCGCTTCTGCATCGTCTGCGCGATGCCCTGCGTCGAGCCGGCGTCCACGGCGAACAGGCCCTTGACGTCGGGATGGCCCTGCACGTAGGCGTCGATCTTCGTGAGCTCGCCGGGCAGATCGGCGCCGGTCGTGATCACGTCGATCTTGTAGCCCTTGCCCTTGAGCGCCGACTGCGCGCCATCGATGCGGGGCTGGATGTTGGACTGGCCGGGCGTCGCGATGAAGAGCCCGATCCGGCCGCCCTTCGCGACCATCGAGGCGATGCGCTTGCCCATCTCGACGCCCGAGTTGAAGAGATCCTGGCCGATGTAGGCGAGCCGCTTGTTTTCCGTCGAGCCGTCGGCGTTGTAGGCGACGACGGGGATGCCCTTCTTCAGCGCCTTCACGGTGACCGAGTCGAATGCGTGGGGATCGACCACGCAGACCGCGATGCCGTCAGCCTTGCCCGAGATCGCCGCGTTCATCGCGTTGATCATCTCCGGCGTCTTGGCCGTCTCCGATCCCGTCCACTGGTACGTGGTGTTGGTCATCGTGCCGGCGTCCTCGGCGCCGTAGCGAGTCGGCACGAAGAACGGGTTGGTCGTCACGTGGTTGACGAACACGAACCGCCACTTCGGGTGCGACGGGTACTTTCCGGTCTCCGCTGCGAGCGCTTCGGTTGCCCACGCCGGGAGCGCCATCGCTCCCGCCCCGCCCGCGAGGGCCGCCGTCATCATCGCGCGGCGGCTCAGGCCTGTGCTCTGCTCGATCTCGCTCACGTTCTTCCCTTCGTCGGGAGATGGGGCTGGCGAGGTTCTACCATCCGTCCTATAGGATGTAAAGGGCTGGGGAAAGAGCCTCGCGTGTTTCCTCGCCTCACCGCAGCCCCGTGGCGGCGCGGCGGTGACACGCATTCAGCGAGGATTCCCCAGGCTGTGCGCATCACATCTGCTAAGACGTTCACCGTCGGAAATCCATGGAAGAACTGGGTTTTCGTCCGGCTGGAGACCGACGAGGGCGTCTACGGCGTCGGCGAGGGCACCGCAAACGCCTTCGCCGAGACGATCGCGACGGCCATCCACGAGCTCGAGGACACCTACGTCGGGCTCGATCCGACACAGGTCGAGTTGCTGGCCGAGCGCATGCACCGCGACGTCTACACCGACGGCGGCCAGATCCACCGGGCGGCGCTGGCGGCGATCGAGATCGCCTGCTGGGACATCCTCGGCAAGAGCGTGGGCAAGCCGGTGCACGCGCTCATGGGCGGTCGCGTGCGCGATCGCGTCCGCGTCTACGCGAACGGCTGGTACCAGGTCGAGCGCACACCCGAGGCGATGGCGGCGGCGGCCCGCGGCGTCGCCGCGAAGGGGTACACGGCGCTCAAGTTCGATCCCTTCGGCGACACGTCGCGCACGGTCACTCCCGACGAGGAGGCGCTCGCGATCGACCTCATCGAGGCGGTTCGCGACGCGATCGGGCCCCGCGTGGACCTGCTCGTGGAGGGCCACTGCCGATTCGGGGTCGCGCAGGCGATCCGCTTCGCCAAGCGCATGGCGCCCTCGAATCCGCTCTGGTTCGAGGAGCCGGTGCCGCATCAGGATCCCGACTCGGTGGTCGAGGTCGCGCTGCACTCCCCGGTTCCGATCGCCACCGGCGAGAGCTTCGCCTCGCCCAAGAGCTTCGCTGCGCTGCTGCGCCGGGGCGGCGTGCGCATCTGGCAGCCCGACCCGATGCACCTCGGCGGCCTCTGGCCGACGCGCAACGTGATCGCCATGGCCGACGCGTCCGACATCGCCGTCGCGCCGCACTCGGCTGCCGGCCCGATCTGCTCGGCGGTCTGCCTGCAGCTCGCGGCCTGCAGCCCGAATCTCTTCATCCAGGAGCTGTTCGACGAGTTCAACCAGGGCTGGACACGCGAGATCGTCGACCAGCATCTCGAGACCGGCGCCGACGGCCACCTCAGCGTGTCGGACCGGCCCGGGATCGGCATCGACCTGGACTGGGAGCGGCTGGGCGAGCATCCGGCCCGCCGCGGAAACCGCATTCGCCTGTTCGAGCGCGGCTGGGAGCTGCGGAGGAGCGTTGACGATGACTGAAGGCAACGGCCGTGCGCGGCCACTGCGCTCGGAGGCCTGGTTCTCGGGCCTCAACATGTTCACCTTCTCGCACCGCAGCTGGAACGGCCGCGGCTACCCGCCCGACGTGTTCGACGGCCGGCCGGTGATCGGCATCTGCAACTCCTGGAGCGAGCTCACGACGTGCAACGCCCACCTGCGGATCGTGGCCGAGCACGTCAAGCGCGGCGTCTGGGAAGCGGGCGGCCTGCCGCTCGAGTTCCCGACGATGTCGCTGGGCGAGTCGATGATGAAGCCGACGACGATGCTCTGGCGCAACCTCATGTCCATGGACGTCGAGGAGTCGCTGCGAGCCAACCCCCTGGACGGCGTCGTCCTGCTGTGCGGCTGCGACAAGACCACGCCGGCGCAGCTCATGGGCGCCGCGAGCGTCGACCTGCCGACGATCTGCATGCCGGGCGGCCCGATGCTGAACGGCCAGTGGGGCGAGGAGGCGGTCGGATCCGGCACCGACCTCTGGCGCATCTCGGACATGCGGCGACGGGGCGAGCTCACCGACAAGGAGTACCTGGAGGTCGAGGCCGGCTACTCGCGCTCCGACGGCCACTGCAACACGATGGGCACCGCCAGCACGATGACGTCGATGGCAGAGGCGCTGGGCACGACGCTGACGGGCGCCGCGGCCATTCCGGCGGCCGACTCGCGCCGGCGCGCGCTCGCCCACATCACCGGTCGCCGCATCGTGCAGATGGTGCACGACGACCTGCGGCTCTCCCAGATCCTCACTCCGGACGCCTTCCACAACGCCATCGCGACGCTGCATGCGATCGGCGGCTCGACCAACGCCGTCATCCACCTTCCGGCGATCGCGGGCCGGCTCGGCATCGACCTCCCGCTCGAGCGCTTCGACGAGCTCTCGCGGCAGGTGCCGTTCCTGACCGATGTGAAGCCGTCCGGCCAGTACCTCATGGAGGAGTTCCACGTGGCCGGCGGGGTGCCCGCCGTGATGGCGGAGATCAAGGACGTGCTCGAGCTCGGGGCGATGACGGCAACGGGCCGCAGCATGGGCGAGAACCTGGAGGGCGTCGAGGGCGACGGCAAGGTCATCCGCAGGCGAGCCAACCCGATCTCGCCGGACGGGGGCATCGTGATCCTGCGCGGCACGCTGGCTCCGGGCACCGCCGTGATCAAGCGCTCGGCGGCGAGCGAGGAGCTGCTCCGCCATCGCGGTCGCGCGTACGTGTTCGAGACGCGCGCCGACCTGCTCGAGCACATCGACGACGAGGACCTGCCGGTCGATGCCTCGACCGTCCTGGTGCTGAAGAACGGCGGCCCCAAGGGCGGGCCGGGGATGCCGGAGTGGGGGCAGCTGCCGATTCCGGGCAAGCTCCTGCGCCAGGGCGTGACGGACATGTTGCGCATCTCCGACGCGCGCATGAGCGGCACTTCGTACGGCACCGTCGTGCTGCACACCACCCCCGAGGCCGCCGCCGGCGGGCCGCTCGCCGTCGTGCAGACGGGCGATGAGATCGAGCTGAACGTCGACGAGCGCCGGCTCGACCTGCTCGTGCCGGCCGAGGAGCTCGAGCGCCGGCTGGCCGCCTGGACGCCTCCCGCCCCGCACTACACGCGCGGCTACGGGCGGCTCTTCATCGACAACGTGCTGGGCGCCGACTCGGGCTGCGACTTCGACTTCCTGCGTGCCGACGGCATCGAGCACGCCGACTACGGCCCGCTGTACGCCCGCATGGGGCACTCCTAGAGCGCTATTCGAACAGCGGCCGCAGGTGGTCGTTGAGGAAGACCCCATTCGGATCGCGCTCACGGCGGAGCGCGATGAAGGCCTCGCTCTCGGGATAGCGCTCGGCCAGTTGCTCGCGCGTGAGGAAGTGCAGCTTGCCCCAGTGCACGCGCGCATCGAACTCGCCGAGCAGGCGGTCGACCGCGCGCAGGTAGGGCCAGTAGTCCTGGCCGGGCATGCCGGAGACGGAGATGACCGTGGTCGCGCGGCGGTAGTTGGAAGAGAGGTGCGCGTCGTCGGCGGCGACGGTCCGCACCTCGAGCGGGAAGATCGCGTCGGGCTGACTCGCGAGCATCAGCTCGCGCATGGCCTCGACCGCCTCGCGCCCGCGCTCCAGCGGCACGAAGTACTCGAGCTCGTGGAAGTTGGTGTCGAACTCGCCCGGGTAGATGCGGTAGCTGCGATCGACGCGGCGACCCGGCGTGACGTCGTCGGGCAGGTCGTCACCGGCCTCGTCGTAGACCTTGACGTAGCAGGTGTCCGTCATTCGCTGCCCGGGCGGGGTGGCCAGCCCGTACAGCTCGGCGGAGGCCTCGCTCGGCAGCCAGAAGAACGAGAAGTGGCGGTGCCCGGCGAAGAGCGCGTCCCAGTCGGCCAGCACCTCGCCGAACGGCCGGTGCTCGATCCGCTCGCTCAGCCGGTACGCCGGGCAGACCTCGATCGTCACGCTCGTCATGACGCCGAGCATCCCGATCGCCACCTGAGCGGCGCGCAGCAGGTCGGGACGGCTCTCGTCGATCTCGACGATCTCGCCGTGCCCGTCGACGAGCCGGCACGCGCGCATCGTCGCCGAGAAGCTCGGCAGGGCGTTGCCCGACCCGTGCGTACCGGTCGCGATCGCCCCAGCGATGGCCTGCGTGTCGATGTCTCCCTGGTTGGCGAGTGCGAGCCCGGCCGCCCAGAGCGGATCGCCGAACCCGGCGACGGTCGTCCCGGGCAGCGCCGTGACCAGTCCGCGAGCCGTGTCGACGTGCACGATGCCGCGCAGGCCGTCAGCGTCGAGGATCGTGCCGTCCGTCGTGACGACCGGGGTGAACGAGTGGCCGGCGCCGGCCGCCCGGAGGCCCGAACCGGCCGCGAGCGCGCGTCGCACCTCGGCGACGACCTCGTCCTCGCTCGCCGGCGTCACGACCCGCGCCGCACACGTCTGGTTCTCGGCCCAGTTCGTCCAGGTCACGACGCGGCCTCCGCGATCACGACTGCGAGCGTCTCCTGGATGATCGCCTGCACGTCGTGCGGACGCGAGAGAAAGGGCGAATGACCGGCGTCGATGCGGCTGATCGTGCCCGCATGAGCGGCCATGCGCTCCTGCACGGCCGGCGGGATCGCGTTGTCGCGCTCGCACACGACGTACGTCGACGGCACGCGCTGCCAGGCCGCGGCGCGCAACTCCTGCGCGAACACGGCCTTGCGCTGCGGCACGAGCCGGGCCGCTGCGCGCGCGGCGACCTCCGGCGTGCAGTCGTTGTAGAAGACGTGCTCCGGATCGCCGGGCAGGTACGTGCGACCGTCTTCTGACGTGAGCCACCACTCGGGCTCCACGCCCCCGCGCAGGCCGAGCAGCGACTGCCCGGGCTCGAGCATGAAGGCGGCGAGGTAGATCAGGTGCGCAGCGTCGACCGAGTCGGCCAGGCCCTCGCTGACGGGCAGGCCGCCGTAGGAGTGGGCGACGACGAGCGCCGGCCCGCCGGCGGCGTCGACGCTTGCGCGCACGGCCTCGGCGTCGTCGTGGAGATCGCCGAGCAGGGCCGTCTCGACGCCCTTGCTCGGGAGGTCGACGGCGACGGTGCGGATGCCCTCCGCCGTCAGCCGCTCGATCACGCCCTCCCAGGCCCAGGGCCCGTGCCAGGCGCCGTGGACCAGGATCACCACCGGTGCTCGCTGCATGCGCCTATCCTCGCGGAAATGGCGGAGGAGGCGCGCATCGCCGAGGGACTCGCCCTCGTGCGCGATGGCCGGGGCTTCGACGCGCACGAGCTGTTCGAGGAGCTCTGGCGCGCTGCGGCGCCTTCCGAGCGCGACCTCTACCAGGGCCTCGTGCACGTGGCTGTGGCCACGTACCAGGACGGGCGCGGCAACGCCGTCGGGCGCACGCGCCAGCTCGAGAAGGCGCTCCGGCGCCTCGGCCCGTACGCGCCGTCGTACGAGGGGATCGACATCGACGGCCTCCTCGCCTGGACCCGGGCCTCGCTCGCGGCGCAGCACTGCGGCCCCTTGCCCGAGCCTCCCGCGTAAGAGCGGCCTGCGCGCTATCCGAGCAGCGCGCCGGCCAGGGCGGTCCAGCCCTGGCGCGGGATGCCCGGCTCGCCGAGTGCCTGCACGGCCACATGGTCGGCGCCGGCCTCCAGATGCGCGCGCACGGCGGCGGCGATCTCGTCCGCGGTCCCGTGCGGCATGACGGCGTCGATCAGCCGGTCGGAGCCTCCGCCGGAGATGTCCTCCTCGCTGAATCCCAGCGTGAGCAGGTTGTTCGTGTAGTTCCGTGCCCCCAGGTAGAGCTTGGCGTACTCGCGCGCCGTTGCACGTGCGCGCTCGCTGTCGGTGTCGAGCACGAAGGCGACCTCGGGAGCGAGCAGGGGGTCGGATCCAAGCTGCGCCCGGGCCCTGCTCGTGTGCTCGACGGGCGTGAAGTACGGAATCGAGCCGAGCGAGCGCTCGGCGCTCAGCGCGAGCATCTTCGGCGCCAGAGCTGCCAGGCAGCGCCGATCGCGGGGGATCGATGTCTGGGCCCCATCGACGCCGTCGAGGAACGCCCGCATCGCCGAGAACGGCCTCGTGTAGTCGCTCGTCGCCTCCGGGTGGCCGACGCCGATGCCCACGAGCAGGCGATCGCGGTAGTCGCGCGCGAGCTCCGCGTACTCGGCCGCGAGCTGCTCCGGGTCGTACGTCCAGATGTTCACGATGCTCGTGGCGACCACGATGCGCTCGGTCGCATCCAGCAGCGCGCGCAGACTGGGCAGCCGCGGCGAGCTGCCGAGCCAGAACGTGCCGAAGCCGAGTTGCTCGGCGAGCGCGGCTGCCTCGCCGGCGCGGGCCTCCTCGATGCGGCGGAAGGTCGTCCAGACGCCGAGCTTCCCCAGATCGATCGGTGCCATCAGGCGGACACGACGTCGTAGGCGAAGCGCACGGCCAATGCGCCGTCGCCGACCGCGCCCGCCACGCGCTTGGATGCGTCGGCTCGCACGTCACCCGCCGCGAACACGCCCGGCCGGACCGTCTCGAGGAGATGCGGCTCGCGTTCGGTCAGCGGCCAGCGCAGGTGCCCCTCGCAATGCGCGGCGCCCGTGCCGCAGAGCAGGTAGCCGGCGGCGTCGAGCGCGAGCAGCGTGCGCGCAGGCTCGGTGCACGGCTCCGCGCCGATCATGACGAACACGGCCGTGGCCGGCACCTGCTCGGTGCTGCCGTCCCGGCGGTTGCGGAGGCTCACGGACTCCACTGTCGCCGAGCCATGCACCGCCGAGACCTCCGTCTCCGTCATGACCTCGATCCGCGGCGAGCTCTCGATGCGCTCGACGAGGTAGTGCGACATCGTCGACTTCAGCGCCTTGCCGCGCACGACGACGCGCACGCTGCGTGCCAGCCTGCTCAGGTGCGTCGCGGCCTGCCCGGCCGAGTTGCCGCCGCCGACGACGATCACGTCCTCGCCACGGGCGCGCTCGGCGTCCGTGGCCATCATCGCGTGGTAGACGCCTGCGCCGCGGAATCGCTCGACGCCTTCGGCCTCGAGCTCCCGCCAGCGCGCGCCGGTGGCCATGATGACCGAGCGTGCGAGCACGTGCTGGCCGTCGTCGAGGTCGACCCGCACCATGCCCTCGGTTCCGTCGGCCAGTTCCACCGCGCTGTGGAAGCTCGAGAGCACCGCGTCGAAGCGGCGCGCCTGGAGCGTCGCGTTGCGCGTCAGCTCGGTGCCGGAGATGCCGCTCGGGAAACCGAGATAGTTCTCGATCCGCGTGCTCGTGCCCGCCTGCCCGCCGGGCGCCCAGGCCTCGGCCACGAAGGTCCGAAGCCCTTCCGATCCCCCGTAGACGGCGGCCGCGAGACCAGCCGGCCCGGCGCCCAGCACGACGAGGTCGAAGCGCTCGCCGTCGACCTCGGCCCGTAACCCCAGCGAGCGCGCGACCTGCGCGGCCGACGGGTTGCGGAGCACGTGGGTCGCATGCACCAGCACCGGCGTCTCCTCGCGCGGGATGTCGAGCCAGTCGAGCATCGCGGCGCTTTCCTCGTCCGTGTCGACGTCGTACCAGCGCACCGGCAGCAGGTTGCGCTCGAGCAGATCGCGTACCTCGAACGCCCTGCGCGAACCGCGCGGGGCGATGAGGCGCATGATCCCGTGCCCCTCGGCCTCGTGCCAGGCCCGCCGCGCCAGCAGCGTGCGGAAGATGTGCTCGCCGAGCTCGGGCCAGCGCGCGACCAGTGTGCGCAGGCCCGCGCGGTCGAACTCGATCACGTCGGTCTGCTCGACGGCCACGCAGGCGCTGATCGTGGGCTCGCCGGTGAACGCGGCGATGTCGCCGATGAACGTGCGGCTGTCGGCCTGGGCGACGTACACGTCCTTGCCGGGCTTGCGGTCGACGAGCTCGACGAGCCCGCGCTCGATCACGAAGAACGGCGCATCCCGTACGGCGTGCTCGTAGAGCACGTCACCCGGCTCGAACGTGCGCCGCTCGCCGCGCTCTGCGAGCCAGGCGAGCTTGGCGTCCGAGAGTCGCGGGAAGAGGATCTCGTCGCCGAGATCGGGGAAGTTCTCGCTGCGAATCACTCGCGTCGTAGCCACGCCCGGAGGTTACCCGGAGCCGGGATCCGTGGTCAGTCCTCCACGGGCAGCCGGAGGCAGGAAGGCCGCGCCGAGCCGTGGTGGACCGTGTTGACGGCCGTGCGCGGGTCGGCCTGATCGGCGATCGGGCCGAAGCGGTTCATGTTGCGGGCGAACCACGGGAACTCGGCGCTCGCCAGCACCATGCGGATCCGGTGGCCGGGCTTGAAGGTGTGGAACGAGGGCGTGAGCTCGATCTCGTACTGCACGGCCTCGCCCGGCGTGAGCGGCCTCGGGGTGGCGGTCGGATCGCTCGTGTGCGAAGCGCGCAGGCAGCCCCAGGCGACGCACAGCGAACGCCCGCCGGGATCGACGTCGGCGAGCTTGGCATGCCAGTCGGTGTCGTCGCCGTCGCTGGCCGCGAACAGCTCGACGTGCGGCCAGCCGTGGATCGTGACGCCCTGCTCCAGCGGCGGGCTCGTCCAGGTCACGACGCCAGGCTGGGACTCGAGCTCGGCGAGATCGAGCGGCGGCTCCCAGAACGTCGCCTCCACATCGAAGCGCACGCCGGGAGCGTCGAGCGGGTCGTAGCGGTAGGAGACCTCGCCCTCGGAGCCGGGCGCGTCGGAGAGCAGGCCGTCGCCGGCCAGGTAGTAGCGCCGCTGGCTCGTGCCGGCCCGCCAGGCGGCCCGTGCCTCCCAGCGCCGCGCGCCCGGGTCGTACATCTGCACGCGCGGCTCCTGCTCGACGCCGTTCTGCTCGCCGCGCAGGAAGCGGTCGAAGAAGCGCAGGTGGATCGCGCCCATGTCGATGGCCGCGCCCGGGGCCTCGATGCCCGCGTAGACATCGCTCGGGTGGCGCGAGGAGACGTGGCTCCACGGACCGACGAGCAACCACTGCCGATCGCGCGCGGGCGAGCTCTCGATCATCTGCTCGTAGTGATGGAACGCGCCCTGGATGTCCTCGCGGTCGTGCCAGCCGGTCACGTGCAGCGACGGGATGTCGAAGTCGTAGGCGCCGTCCCACCGGCGGCTCAGCCACAGCTCGTCCAGGGTGTCGTGCTCGAGGAACTCCTGCCAACTCGGGCCGGCGCAGTCGAGGATGTCTCCGATCGCGCTGACGGGCAGTGTCTGCAACAGCGCCGGGAGGTCCGGCGTGTGGGCGAGGATGCGGCGGCGCACGAGCCCGAACCAGTACGCCCAGTAGAGCCAGTAGCAGCCGTAGGTGTAGGGCAGCTCCTGTTGCCAGCGCCCCGCAGCCGAGGTCGAGACTGCGGCGCGCAGGTGCGGCGGGCGCTCCGCCATGGTCGCCCACACGACCCAGCCGCTGTAGCTCAGGCCGGTGACGCCCACGTCGCCGTTGGACCATTCCTGTGCGGCGACCCACTCCACGACGTCGTGCCCGTCCTGCCCGTCGATCGTCGTGAGCGCGCGCCACTCCCCCTCGGACTTGCCGCGGCCGCGCGAGTCGTAGATCACGTGCGCGTAGCCCGCGTCGCGATACAGGCGCGTCGCGTCGAACGGGCCGGACTTGTCGTAGGGCGTGCCGATCACGATGGCCGGCGCGGGCAGCTGCACGCCCGGTGGCAGGTGCACGTCGGCGGCCAGCTCGACGCCGTCGCGCATCGGGATGCCGACCTCGATCGAGCGGGCCGCGGAGGGGTCCTCGC
>Ga0207683_10000746_pt1 | contig 29503 bp, 25 predicted proteins | sample KBSM73metaG_FD_184333 | JGI IMG/M metagenome (GOLD analysis project Ga0207683, IMG submission 184333) | Miscanthus rhizosphere microbial communities from Kellogg Biological Station, Michigan, USA - KBS M7-3 metaG (SPAdes) (version 2) | ecosystem: Host-associated > Plants > Roots > Rhizosphere >... | reverse complement strand
CGTCGAATATGCGTACGCGAAGCAAGGTCACGCGGGGAACGCCGCCGGCAACCAGACCGGCGAGCTGGTTAACATTGACTTCCTGCAAACCCCGGGCAGTGAAATCGGTTTCAAAGGTGAAGAAGCGCTGGGCGGCGGCACGAGCGCGTGGTTCCAGTGCACAAGCACCATGGACGTTCGCGGTTCGGCACCGCAAGGTTTCTGCGGCCGCAACAGCGCATTGGGCGTTAAAGGCGGTTTCGGTAACTTCTTCGCCGGTAACTGGGACATGCCCACCAAGCGTACCGCGGGTGCCGTTCGTATCCTGAGCGATACCGGTGTGTTTGGAACAGGCTTCCTGTTGTTCAACAACTCATCGACTTTCAACGACAACGCAAACCCGTCTGCTTTCTCACGTCGTCAGAACAATTCAGTCTTCTACGACACGCCGAATTTCGGCGGCTTCCAGGGTTACTTGGGGATGAGCACGCCTTCGACTGCACTGGCACGCACCGGCGCGACCTCGGGTGCCAAGCCTCGCGTCTATTCGTTGGCCGGCAATTACACCAACGGTCCTTTGATTCTTACGGCTGGTTATGAAGTTCACAACAACTTCTCGACCGGTGGCGGCGCAGTGCAACCCGCCGGCCCCAACCCCACGCTGTATGGTGGTGACGATACGGGCTATCAGTTGGGTGCGGCGTATCAGTTCGGTCCGTTCAAAGGCGGCCTCTTGTATGCGCACCAGAAGATGGAGACCAGCCCGGGCACGAGCCTGAGCGTGTCCTCGTATAACATAGCCGGTGAGTGGAGAATCGCCGGGCCGCACGGCTTGCGCGGCGGCTACACGAGGGCGAACAACACCAGCGGCAATTTTGGCGCTGTTAACCCGATTACCGGCGCCTGCGCAGGGCTGGGTCTCGCCAACACAGGCAGTGGTCAGCGCATTGGCAATTGCGGCGCCGGCGGTACCAAGGGTGAGTTGTTTCAGATCCAGTACGTGTTTCAAGCATCGAAGCGTACCGAGTTCGATGTTGGCTACGTATATCTGAAAAACGACTCGAACGCGCGCTACTCGCTGGGTGGCTTTACTCAGCCCAGCTCTGGCGAAAATCAACAAGCGTTCGCCATCAGCATGAAGACCACGTTCTAATCAGTCTCACAAGCAATGCGAAAACGGGCGCTTCGGCGCCCGTTTTTTTTCGGTGACCGTTTTCAGTGTCGCTGCAATGGTCGGCTCAGCACGCCGCAGTATAAATTTTCGAGATCGCGCGTAAAGGTCAGGGAGTCGAAGAGCGGCGCTGCAGTATGCGCCGATCGCAGCCGTTCTCGCATCTCGCGTCTAAACGGTTGGTCGTTCGCCAGTCTTAGAGCAACGTCCCGGTATTGATCAGTGGAATATGTGATCAAGTCATTCAAGCCGCATGCAGAAACAAGGCTGCCGGAGACACGGGCAGCAAATGTGTCGCCGCACAAGGCCACCATCAGGCACCCCGCCCACAGCGCGTCAGTTCCAGTCGTATGAGACGTGTATGGAAACGTATCCAGTGCAAGATCGGCAACGGCATACCGCGCTAGATGTTGTGACACCAAGCTGAGGCGCGGGGCGAAATGGAGTCTGCCGCTGTCCACACCGTGCGCATGCGCCGCCGCTTCGAGATTTTGCCGCGCACGTAATGAGTCTTGCGCGAGCCACAGCACACTTCCCGGTGTTTGTTTGAGCACATCCATCCATACTTCGAATATGTCGGGCGAAATCTTGTATGCCTGCGCGAAGCAGCAAAATACAAAGCCATCTTCCGGCAACCCGTAGGCACCCCGAGTGAGCGGCGGATCTATCGCACGTGTACGGTCGTGCGGAATGTAGCAATGCGGCAGCCGCAGAATGTGCTCTGAATATTCTGATCCGTGCTCCGCCGGCACGACAAACTCATCGGCAATAAGGAAGTCTATAAACGACGCGCCCGTCGTCGCCGCATATCCAAGCCAGCTCGCCTGCCTGGCGCACGGTCGAAGAGCCAGTATGGGCGTTCTCGCGCCGCGCGTGTGGCCATTGAGATCTACAAGAATGTCTAATTCGTCCCGGCGAATACGGGCAGCCGCGCGGTCGTCGGAATAATTAGCGATATCGACGAAGTGCTCGCATGCGTTGCTCAAACGATTACGCATAGCACTGTGATCGTCCGGTCCATGTGAATACGCGAATATTTCAAACCGCTTGCGGTCATGGAGTTCGAAAACTTCGGCGACCAGGTCGGCGATCGCATGTTCACGCAAGTCCGATGATAGATAGCCGATACGCCAACGGTCCCGGGTTGGATTTGCACCAATGTCGGGTGTCGCGGGTTTGGTTGCAGTGCCGAATCGTCTCGCGCACCAGGTGCGGGTGCAGGCCAGTTGCTGTTCAGCGGTAGTCGGCTCACACAGTAGTGAGAACGGTCCAATCAGGTCGATGCTGTGATCGAGCACGGGCGTGATTTGCTGCCAGACGGCGTGCCATCTATCCCAGTCACACACCCGCCGGTAATTGAAGGTCAACGCGCCTAACAAGTTGTTGTCGTTCGTGCGCTCGTAACCCATCTCAAGGATATGGATCGCCTCGTCGACTTCATTGCGCGAGGCGTGGAATTCCGACAGCACTGCGTAAGGTTCCACGGCGGTCGGGTCGAGCTCAGACGCACGCTGGGCGGCTACTCGTGCTGCGTCGGCTTGTCCCGTTTTGAACAATGCGTCTCCGAGCGCTGCGAGACTACCAATGTGATTCGCCTCTGCGCCTAGAATTCGGTGGAGTTCCTGAATGCCGTCATCGTAACGACCGAACGCCAGGTAGGCGGAGGCGAGAGCGAAGCGGGCGCCGGTCATCGTCGGCTGGATAGCGAGTGCTTGTTGGAGGCAAGCGAACGCACGTACAGGATAAAGCTGTTTCTGCAGGACTACGCCGAGATTAACCAATGAATCGACATGGCGCCCATCAACGGCCAGTGCACGCTCGAACCAGCCACGAGCCTCATCGAGCGCGTCGCATTCGAGTGCGATAACGCCGAGGTTGTAGATCGCATCGGTGTGATCCGGAGCTGTCTTGAGCACACTCTCGAATTCGTGGCGAGCAGCTACACGGTTGCCCATACGCGCCAACGCCTGGCCCAGATTTAGATGGATATCCGCATCTCGGGGATCGAGCTTGAGCGCGTGATTAAGCACGTCGATCGCTTCGGCATAGCGTCCCTGATTAAGGATCGCCGCGCCAAGACGCATAAACACCGATGCCGGGGCATGCGGTGACTTCGAAGCCGTCGCCAGTACGCGCTCCGCTTCGCCGAACGCGCCTAACATGAGATTCGCGAGGCCTAAGTTTTCGAGTGTTGGGCCGTGAGACGGCCGAATGGCCAGCGCTTCGTGCAAAGCACGGACTGCCACAGCGGGATTGCCTGCAAGAATACAACTCACGCCTGTTAAGTACAGCGCTTCCGGATTGCGCGGCGCGCGCGCTAGAACGTCCTTGCATGCAGCTTGCGCACCTGCCGCGTCACCGGCGCGCAGACGCTCTTGTGCCAGAGCGAGCTTCCGTTGCAACGATGCAGACATGACTGCCGAACCGCCGTTATCGCCGGACCGTCGGCGCGCTGACGTTCAAAAGCAGGCTCTCCAGATGGCGGGTGAACATGCCGGAGTCGAACAAGGGAGACGTTCCTCTCTCACTTGTCAGGCGTGTGCGCATCGCGTTTCGAAATGGCTCGTCCTGCGCAAGGCGCAGCGCAAGCCGTTTGTATTCATCGAGTGAACCGGTGATCAGCTCGGGCAGGTCGCACGCGGCAAGAATACTGCCTGAGACACGCGCAGCGAACGTGTCGCCACACAATGCGACAAGCAGGCAACCGGCCCACAAAGCATCGCTGGCAGTCGTGTGGGAGGTATACGGAAAAGTATCTAAAGCAAGATCTGCCACCCGATAGCGGGCGAGATGCTGCGACAGCGCCAGTCTCGGTGCGAATATCAGTCGTTCGCTGGCGATACCATGCTCAACCGCTACGTCTCTTAGATTTTCAGCCGCCCAACGATTATCTTCGAGCAACCAGAGGACGCTGCCCGGTATCGTCCGTAGCAGGTCCATCCAGCATGCGAACACCTCCGGCGTGATCTTGTAAGCCTGATTGAAACAGCAGAACACGTATGCGTCTGGTGGAAGCCCGTACGCCGTGCGCGAAAGCGGAGTATCAATTGTCCGCTTACTGTCATTCGGCTGGTAGCAGTGCGGTAGCCGCAGCACCTGTTCTGAGTACGCGGATTCGTCTGCCGCGCGAACGACAAAGGGATCTGCGATGAGGTAGTCGACGAATGGTGCGCCCATAGTTCCCGGGTAGCCGATCCAACTCATCTGAATTGGCGCGAGTCGGCGCGCCAACAGTGAGGTCCGTGCGCCGAGCGTGTAACCCTTGAGGTCGATGAGAATATCAATGTTGTCATTTCGGATATGACGCGCAGCGATGTCGTCGGGCTCGCGCGCTATGTCTACAAAATGTTCGCAAGCTTCGCGCAACCGGCTACGCATCGGGCTGTGATCCTCGGGCCCGTACGAGTAGGCGAAGACTTCGAATCTCGCCCGGTCGTGCAGCTCGAGAACTTCGACCAGAAGATAGGCCGTAGCGTGCTCGTGAAAGTCGGACGATAAATAGCCGATCCTCAGTCTTGTACCATCGAGTGCTCTTGGCGACGGCGTGGTGCTGCCTGCAATTACCCCGGAGTGATTTTCCGACCATCGATGCGCGGCCAGCAGTTGTTGCGCCGGCGTCGTAGGTTCGCATAAGAGCGAAAAGGGGCTTATTCGTCCGGCGGATTCAACCAGCGCGTGTTCAAGTTGCGACCAGGTCGGCTCCCATCGGTCCCAGTCGCAGATGCGCCGCAATGCGAACGCAAGGCTACCGAGTAAGCCTTCGTCGGCGGTTTGTGCAACGCCTGCGGTAAGCGTCTCGATGCCACGGTCGAGCTCGTTTCGCACAGTATAGATTTCAGCCAGCGCACTATATGCGCCGACTGCACTTGGCTTCAGACTGACTGCACGCAGCGCGGCACTTTCTGCGCCGTTGAGATCGCCCATCTGTAGTAATGCTTCAGCCAGGACAGCTGCGGCTTCGCCGTTGTCAGGCTCCGCCTTCATCACCTGCTCTAGGGCGATGATCGCTTCCTTAAATCGGCCCAGCGCAAGATTGGCCGACGCAAGCCGTTCCTGTGCAGCAACGAGATCGGGCGATGCGCGCACTGCGGCCAGAGCGTGACTACGGGCGTCCTCCAGCTTGCCTTGCAACAGCAAAACTTTCGCGAGATTGTCGTGGGCCACCGCCATGTCCGGCCGCATTTTCAGCGCGCTCTGAAAGGCGGAGACGGCCGCCTCGAAATCAAGCTGTCTCTGCAGCACGACGCCGCGATTGACCATAGCATCGATATGCCGCGGCTCCGCCGCTATCGCGCGCTCGAACCACTGGCGCGCCGCCTCGAGCTCGTCCCGTTCGAGCGCGATGACCCCGAGGTTGTATAGTGCATCAGCGTGTTCGGGCGCCAAACGCAGCACATGCTCGAACTGGTCCTGAGCCCCGGCGGAGTTGCCCGTGCGAGCGAGCGCCTGGCCGAGATTCAAGTGCACGTCCGCGTTGGCAGGATCGAGCTTCAATGCACGATTAAGCATCTCGATTGCCTCCGGATAGCGTCCCTGATTAAGGATCGCGACACCGAGACGCATAAATACGGACGCAGGGGCACCGCGCAATCCCGATGCAGCGCGTAGTGCATGCTCCGCGTCGGGAAACGCGGACAGCATCAGATGAGCGAGGCCAAGGTTCTCGAGCGCTGCACCATGGCGCGGCTGTACAGCAACAGCCGCTTTAAGCACCGGGACAGCTAAAGCCGGCTCGCCCGCCATGAGATGACTGATCGCAAGAAGCGAGAGCGCGTCCGGATTGCGCGGAGCGCGTGCAAGCACTTCGTTGCAGGCCGCTTGCGCTCCGGCGAGATCACCTGCGCGCAAGCGTTCCTGCGCTGCGCTTAACTTACGTTGCAACAATGCAGACATGAAATCGGAACGTGCGATGTGAACCGCGTAATTATGCCGGTTCTATCTACGACGGTCTTTGCTAACCAATGCTTAGTCACTACAATCGATTGCCCGCCGGTAGCCTTGTCTAACTCAAGATTCCACGGCACTCAGCAACATCTAACCGTGTGCAACGATCCAACGTGTGCAGGCAATGAGCGAAGTTGACCAAGAACAGCCGACCGTACACGACCACCTCGAACAGGTGGTCGACTTATTACGTCGGCATCAGACGGCGCGCGCGCAGATCGAAGAGCATGAATCTTCGGGGCGTGAGCTCGTCGACAGCCTGGCGGACACTCAAGACCTGGCTGAGCTGCAAAAAAAGCTCGAACGCCTGCACCCTGCGGATGTCGCGTATGTGCTGGAGGCGCTGCCACTCGAAGAACGGCTGACTGTATGGGATCTCGTAAAGGCTGATCGCGACGGCGAAATTCTGCTCGAAGTTTCCGACGCGGTGCGCGAAACGCTCATCGCGCATATGGAGACCAAAGAGCTGGTCGCCGCGACCGAGCAGCTCGATACCGACGAGATTGCAGATCTTGCACCGGATCTCCCGCGTGAGGTCATGCAGGATGTTTTCCGCTCGCTGTCCGCGGAAGAGCGCGAGCAACTGCGCTCGGCGATGTCGTATCCTGAAGACGCGGTCGGCGCGCTCATGGATTTCGATATGATCACCGTGCGCGACGACATCACGGTCGAAGTGGTGCTGCGCTACCTGCGCCGCCTTGATGAAATGCCTGATCACACTGACCAGCTTTTCGTGGTGGACCGCCAGCAGTATCTGCGCGGCCTGTTGCCCGTCAGTCGCTTGCTGGTGACCGATCTCGACGCTCCGGTTACGACGATCATGACGCCGGCGACGGTCAAGCTGGAGCCGAATGAGAATGCGCAGGAAGCGGCCACCGCATTCGAGCGCTATGACCTCGTCTCGGCGCCAGTGGTCGACAGTGACGGCAAGCTCATCGGCCGCGTAACTGTCAATGCCGTGGTCGATTTCATACGCGAAGAGACGGACAGTGAGAAACTTTCAGCCGGCGGCTTGAGCGAAGAAGAGGATTTGTTCGCCTCTGTGTGGAGCAGCGTCAAGAACCGCTGGACATGGCTGGCGATCAACCTCGTAACGGCATTCATAGCGTCGCGCGTCATCGGCATATTCGAAGGATCCATCGAGAAGATCGTCGCTCTGGCTGCGCTCATGCCGATTGTCGCAGGCATCGGGGGCAATTCCGGCAACCAGACCATCACGATGATCGTACGCTCGCTCGCGCTCGGTCAAATTACGATGTCGAATGCGCGCAAGCTCTTTGCGAAGGAGATCGGCGTCAGTTTCATTAACGGGCTGATCTGGGGCGGCGTCGTCGGATTATTCGCATTCCTGATCTATCACCGGTGGCAGCTTGGCCTTGTTATGACTGGCGCGATGGTGCTTAATCTGCTGCTCGCGGCCGTCATGGGTGTCACGGTTCCGTTGGTAATGCAGAAGCTCGGGCGCGATCCGGCAGTCGGCTCGAGCGTTATGATTACCGCCATCACAGATAGCGGCGGTTTTTTTATTTTTCTGGGTCTAGCCACACTATTCTTAGTGCCGTGATCCAACGTGAAGTCAGCGTTTCGAGGAAGGGCCCGGGAATAAAGCGTGCCACGCCGTGTTTACGCTCAACACGATTCAGCGGTTCACAGGAGATCCAAATGAACACAACGATATTTCGAAGATGCGCGGTCGGTGCGGCGGTGCTTATCATGCTCGCCGGCTGTACTGGTATGGGCGGGCCCTCGGTCAGATATTCGAACGAAGTCATGACGAATGAGGCGGGCATGACGCTTTACGTGTTTGATAAAGACGTTCCCGGGTCGGGCAAAAGCGTATGCGTCGCGCAATGCGCAAAGAATTGGCCGCCATTTACAGCGGCGCAAAACGACCGCGAAGCGGGCGATTGGACAGTGATCACGCGCGAGGACGGCGTGCGCCAGTGGGCCTACGCCGGCAAACCGCTTTATTTCTGGAGCAAAGACCAGAAGGCGGGCGACAAAACGGGCGATGGTGTCAATAACGCCTGGCATGTGGTCAAAGTTCCATTCTCAACGCCGTTGAGCCGATAAGCGATGGAGGGTCGCGGCGGCGACTTCATCGAGTTCATTCCGCGTTTACGGCGGTATGCGCGTGCGTTGACGGCGGACCGCGCACGCGCGGATGACCTGGTCCAGGACACTTTGGAGCGCGCGCTCGTCAAATACGACTTGTGGCGACCAGGCAGTGATCTCCGCGCGTGGCTCTTCACCATCATGCACAACGTGTATATCAACCAGGTTCGGGCCAGCGCAGGAGGCGGCATGACTACGGCGCTTGATGACGAGACGGTTCAGCCCGCGATCCGCGCAACGCAAACAGACAGGCTCGAAGTTCGTGATTTGCAGGCTGCGCTGCTGCGCATTCCGGAGGACCAGCGTGAAGTCCTGCTCTTGATCGCGCTCGAGCAGCTCACGTATGAAGAAGCGGCCGGTGTACTCGGGATTCCAATCGGCACCGTGATGTCGCGTCTATCCCGCGCGCGGGACCGCTTGCGCACGCTCCTCGCCGGCGGTGAACAACATTCCCCATTGAAGGTGGTCAAATGAGTGCTCAGGTGACGGAAGCCGATCTTCACGGTTATGTAGATGGCGTCCTGTCGAGTGAGCGCAGGATAGCGGTTGAAGCTCATATCGCGGCACATCCGGAAGAGGCACTGCGCCTTCGCGCATGGCAGGAGCAGAATCAGGCATTGCACGCCGCATTCGATCCGGTGCTCAGTGAATTGCTGCCTGCGTCGACGCGTCCGCGACCGTGGTTTCGCCGCATTCCGTTCGTTCGCTATGCGGCAGTTGCAGGTTTGCTAGTTGCCGGCGGCATTGCAGGCTGGTACTCGCATGCGTACAACATCGCCAAATCCGCGGATGGTTTGGCCTTTGCGCGTCGGGCCGCCGTCGCGCACGTCGTTTACACGCCCGAGGTCCGGCACCCTGTTGAAGTCGGCGCCGATCAGGAGGCGCATTTGGTTGCTTGGCTCTCGAAACGCCTGGGTGCTGCCGTGAAGGTCCCGCATCTCGGGCAAATCGGCTATCAGCTCGTAGGCGGCCGTTTGCTGCCGGGCGAGCAGGGTCCTGTCGCTCAGTTCATGTTTCAGTCGGATAGCGGACAGCGATTGACGCTTTACGTCCGCACTGGCGCCGGCGACAGTAAAGAAACGGCATTTCGCTATGCGCAGGAGCGCGGGATCAGCGTCTTTTACTGGATCGATGGCAAGTTCGGCTACGCTTTGTCGGGCGAGACCGACAAAGCTGAGTTGCTCCGGGTCGCACGTGCGGTCTATCAGCAATTGAATCCGTAGAGACTGCGACGTTCGGCGCTGCTACTCACGTGCGCGCGCTGAACGAAATTTTGCTTGCGCGAACTAATCGCGCTCCAGCGATCGATCGATTGTTTAATCGGTCGCGAGCGACTCACAAGCGTCGACAATAGACGCGACACCGTGTTGGTCTGACTGGTTTTCAGAAGCGTTGCTCGTGGTGTGTGCTTCGTCCGCGATGACGAAAATCATCTAGTAGATAACGCGGTGTGAACGCTGTGTACGTGCATTCCAGCGCGATGAAAGAAGGACGCAAAGCCACTTGATCACGCACGCTCAATGCGTGTGCAATCAGACACTTAGCACGTAGTAATTGAGCCGATTGAAACGAAGGACTGAAGGGGGAAGACGCTGTCGTTGCGCGGAGGAGGATTCTGACTTCGACTGCGCTGGCTGCAGTCGCGTACTACCTTGAAGCAAATAACGGGAGCCGGGGAGCCCAGCTCCCGCTCAAGCAATTGCCGTTACTACTTCTTCTTAGCTGCTTTCTTTTTCTTTGCTTTTTTCTTCGCTGCCATTTGTTATCTCCTTACGAGTGGTTTGATTGACTGCAGTGCATACGACAGTATTGCTGCACTCCCAAATCATCGTTCACGTTGCTGTCTTGTGATCATGTTTTGTTTTCAAAAACATGATTACGACGCTTGGTGCGCCAATTCTAAGCTACCTACAAAAAAAAATGCAACACTTTTGTAAATAAAGCGACGTACTGTGGTAAGAGTGTTGCGCATATGCCGTCGGTATTTCGATCGGGCGATGACAAATCACATAACGATTTTTAGTTACGCAGCGACGCTTTCGTCATCGCGCAGCGCTGACAACGTGCAATGATCGATGAAATTTCGACAGTTATAGTTTACGTTTCACGGCAACCGGTGTTCTTGCGCGATTAACTCTTCGATCGTTTCACGCGCGCGAATCAAATGCATTTCATCTCTATCAATCATCACTTCGGCGGCGCGCGGACGTGTGTTGTAGTTGGAGCTCATCGTCATGCCGTATGCGCCCGCTGACATGATTGCGACGAGATCGCCCTCGACGACGTTGAGATCACGCTCGTGCGCCAGAAAATCCGCCGTCTCACACACCGGCCCCACTACTTCATAGCGCCGGACGGGCGTGCGGCGATATGCAACCGGCTTGATCTCATGCCACGCGTTGTATAGAGCGGGACGTATAAGATCATTCATCGCCGCATCGATTACCGCAAAGTTGCGATCGCCACTGTGTTTCAGGTATTCCACACGCGACAGCAGAATGCCGGTATTGCCGACGAGTGACCGCCCAGGTTCAAACATTATCTTAAGGCGGCGATCTCCGAGAGGTCTTGTTAGCGCACGGATGTATTCTGCAACTGGCGGCGGCGATTCGTCGCGGTAGCGTATGCCGAGTCCACCGCCCATATCTACGTGTTCGATGCCGATGCCTTCTGCTGCCAATCGGTCCACCATCCCGAGAAGTTTTTGCACTGCGGTAATAAATGGCGCTGTCGAAGTCAGCTGAGAACCGATATGGCAGCCGATACCCGTGACACGGACGTTCGGCATGTGTGCAGCATCGCGATACAGTTGCAGGGCATCGTCGAACGGAATGCCGAACTTATTTTCCTTGAGTCCCGTCGCGATGTACGGGTGCGTCTGCGCGTCGACGTCCGGATTTACGCGCATGCTTATAGCCGCCGTGGCGCCGACTTCACCGGCGACCCGATTCAGGCGTGCGAGCTCACTTGACGACTCGACGTTGAAACAAAGTATGCGCGCGGCTAACGCCGACCGCATCTCGCTTTCAGTCTTGCCGACGCCCGAAAACACGATCTTGCCGGGGTCCCCGCCTGCCGCAAGGACGCGCGCAAGCTCGCCGCCGGATACGATATCGAAACCGCTGCCAAGGCGTGCGAGCAGATTGAGGACCGCGACGTTGGAATTCGCTTTAACCGCATAACAAATGAGGTGGTCACGCCCGGCGAGCGCTTGCTCGTACGCGCGATACGTGTCTTCAAGGGCCGCTCGCGAGTAGATGTAGCACGGCGTTCCGAACGAGGCTGCAACGCGGTCGAGCGGGACGCCTTCGACATGCAGCGTCTCGTTGCGGTATGCGAAGTAGCTCACTTCGCGCCTGGATTCTTTTCGCTGGTATCGGGAGTCGAAGCAGGTGCAGGTGCAGGGTTAGGAGCAGGTGCGGCAGCCGCTGGAGGCGCAGCAGGTTTCGGCGGCAGGTAGAGTGGACCTTTCAGACCGCAGGCCGACAGTATGATCATCGACATCAAAATTGCTACTACATTACGCATCATTCTTTCCGCGCCAGTCTGCACGTCGATGTTAGCACAGGCTCGTGTCCGCCCTGATCATGCCACGAGGTAGCGATGACTGTCATGGCGCAACATGCGGCGCCGATCGCGATAATCCGGCAGCACAGATGCGACCCAGCCCCAAAACCGCGGCGAGTGGTTCGGTTCTCGTAAGTGCGCAAGCTCGTGCACCACGACGTAATCGATCAAAGGTGAAGGCGCCTGGATCAGACGCCAGCTCAGGTGTACCCGGCCGTCGGGGTGACATGTACCCCATCGCGTTTTTGCGTTGGACAGATGGATGCTCGGACGACGCACCTTCAGAATGTCCGCAAAATGTGCCGCGCGCTGTTCGAACCAATTTTGCGCGTTGGTGCGAAGCCAGTTGACGACCTGTCCTGCCACTTTTTCCGGGTCATCCGCAGCTATGTCGACGTAGAGACGTGATCCGTCACGCGTTGTTACGCCATGCACTGGGTCGACATCGAGAGTTAGCGGTTCACCGATGAGCATCAGCGTTGCGCCCGGCTGCCAGATCATTGGCCGCGGCCGGCGCGTCTCCCATTCGCGCAACTTGCGCAGGATCCATCCGCCGTGCGACCGCAGCACGGACTGGATTCGCTCGTCCGATGCACGCCAGGGCGCGCCCACGCGCAAACCGTTTTCGTCGACCGTGAGTGAGATGCTGCGTCGACGACGGCTGCGCTTAAGCGTGTATTCGATCGGCATTCCATCGAGAACCCATCGATGGCGGGTGGTCGAGATCCCGGCTGAGTCCGCCCGAAAAAAATCAAGCTGGAACGCTGTGCGCTTTGCCATTGTCCAGGTGCTGCATTTCGCCTTCGATCCAATCTTCAACTTCCTGTGTCAGCGCATCGGCTTTCTTGTTATGCGTGTCGATTGGTTTGCCGATGCTTACTGTGATCGTGCCCGGGTATTTGAGAAACGCCTGCCGGCCCCAGCAAGTGCCGGCGTTGTGTGCGACCGGTAGAACGGGCACATGCGCATGTATGGCAACTGCCGCACCTCCGGTCTGATATCGGGCGCGCGCGCCGGGCGCAACCCGCGTCCCTTCGGGAAATACGATCACCCACAATCCGCTCTGCAGACGCTCGCGGCCTTGCTCGAGCAGTTGCCTCATCGCCCGCATTGCGGAACTGCGTTTGATCGCGATGGGCGACAGCATCGCCAGTCCCCAGCCGAAAAAGGGAATCCATAGCAACTCGCGCTTGATCACCCACACATGCGGCGGAAAAATGAGCTGAAACCCTAGCGCGTCCCACGCGGACTGATGCTTTGCAAGGACCACACACGGCATGTGCGGGATGTTTTCCCTCCCGATGACGCGATAACGTATGCCGCAAATCAACGCGAGCGCGTGCAAAAGCAGTCGCGTCCAGGCGGTAATAATCCGGTAACGCGTCAGCGGGTCGAATGGAAATGTCAGCAGCGCGATGAAGGCAAACGGCGGCGTAATGAGAATCTGAACAGCGGCAAACAGAGTGGAGCGCAATGCGACGCTCATTGCGCGATCGACTTCACCGCCTCCCGCAGATCCGGATATGTTCGTGTATCCGGTGGCAGGCCGCCGGCTGCGGCCGTCTGAGCGCCTTTGCCGGTAAGCACGAGTATCGGCTGGGCGCTGACTGCGTGAGCTGCCTGCAGATCCCTGAGCGAGTCGCCTACGCACGGCACACGCGTGAGCTCGGTATTAAAGCGGTGTGCAATGTCCTCGAGCAGCCCGGCTTTCGGTTTGCGACAGGCACAATCCGCTTCCTGCGCGTGTGGACAGTAGAACACTGCATCGATCCGGCCACCGACGTGACCGAGCGCCTTGTGCATCTTGTCGTGAATAGCGTTGAGAGTGGCCATATCGAAGAGTCCTCTGCCCACCCCTGACTGATTGGTGGCCACAACGACGCGAAAGCCATGCTGGTTGAGCTGCGCGATCGCTTCGAGGCTGCCGGGAAGCGGCTTCCATTCGTCCGGGTTCTTGATGAAGTCCGGGCTCTCGTAGTTAATTACGCCATCACGGTCAAGAATGATGAGCTTCATAGAAGCAGCGTTCGAGTCTTCGCGAGGTGTCCAACGATAACGACAGGCCTTTGCATTATGCGGCAAGCTTTGACAGATCGGCCACGCGATTCATCGCGAGCCGCAGATCGCTCAATAGCGCGAGCCGGTTTCGCCGCAGCTCGCCATCGTCGACCATTACCATGACGCTGTCGAAAAAAGCGTCTACCGGTGTCTTTAAAATCGCAAAAGTCTTGAGGTAGCTGGTGTAATCGTTGCGCTCAAATAGCGGCGCCGCTTGGCTAACCGCAGCCTGAATCGTCTCATACAGCTCGCGCTCGGCTTTTTCCTGTAATTTGCCTCGTTCAGGGCGCCCGATCAGCTCGCCTTTGGCCTCCGCCTGCTTGAGGATGTTGGCAACGCGTTTGTTCGCTGCGGCAAGACTTGCGGCTTCCGGCAATAGCGCGAACTCGCGCACTGCAGCCAGTTGCGACGGGACCAGATTCAGGCGAACTGGCAACATACAGAGCAGCGATTCGATCTCGTTTGCGGTGTAACCGCCGTCGCGCAGGTAACTGCGTAAGCGCTCATATATGAAACCCTGAACTTCCGTATGCGCTTGGCCCAACAACCCGTGCGGGAACACTTCAAACGCCATATTTACAAGATCGTGCAACGATAGCGCAAGATCGGCCTCGATCAGGATCCTGATCACTCCTAATGCATGCCGGCGTAGCGCAAACGGGTCTTTGTCGCCGGTGGGCTGCTGGCCGATACCGAACATTCCGGCGAGCGTTTCCATCTTGTCAGCAAGCGCGAGGGCGATTGCTGTCGTGTTGTCGGGCAATGCGTCTCCCGCGAAACGCGGCCGGTAATGCTGCTGAATAGCGTCCGCGACCGCCGCGTCTTCGCCATCGGCCAGGGCATAGTAGCGCCCCATAGTGCCCTGGAGCTCCGGAAACTCGCCAACCATATTCGTAACGAGATCCGCTTTGGCGAGCAGCGCTGCGCGCTCGGCTAAGCCGCCATCTGCGCTGGTCTTTTCCGCGATCCCTCTGGCCAGTTTGCGAACGCGCTCGACACGATCGAGCTGACTGCCCAGCTTATGGTGGTAAATGATCTTTCCCAGCATCGGCACGCGCGCTTCGAGTCTCGTCTGCTTATCGGTTTCGTAGAAAAAGCGCGCATCCGCGAGGCGCGGCCGTATCACGCGCTCGTTGCCTTCGACGATATTTTTTGGATCGGTAAGGCGCATATTGCTTACGATCAGAAACTTGTTGATGAGCTTGCCCGCGCTATCGAACAGCGGGAAATATTTTTGGTTCTGTCGCATCGTGAGCACAAGGCATTCGGGCGGAACAGTAAGGAACGCGCTTTCGAATTCTCCGGTATATGCGGCTGGCCGTTCGACCAGCGCTGTGACTTCCTCGAGCAACGACTCATATTCGGCCAGCGGCCCCAGCGATGCCTCGAGTTCAGCGGCATTCTTCTCTAACTGCTGTCTGATGTCGGCGAGCCGCTCCTCGAATGACGCGATAACATTGCCGTGTGCCGCGAGCGAGTCAGCGTAGGCCTCCGCCGCCGGAATCGAAATGTCATTGACGCCTTGAAATCGGTGCCCATGCGTTATGCGCCCCGCTTCGAGGCCTAATATGCTTACCGGTACGACTGCCGTACCATGCATTGCCACCAGCCCTCGGGCGGGACGCACGAACTTAACCGTGGTCGCGCCGTCGGCAAGCTGGTAGCTCATCACCTTGGGAATCGGCAGCTCTTCAATGGCGTCTTCGAGTGCGCTCACTAAGCCGATCTGCAGCGACGATCCACGTACTACCTGGTTGTGGAAAACATACTCCGCGCCAGCCTCAGTGCGACGCTCGATCCGATCCGCAGGAGCATGTCCTCCCGCGTATCCTTCCTTTTCGAGACGCTTGAGAAGCGCGGTGGTGGGTAGACCATCTGCGCCATAAGCAACCTTTACGGGCATCAGCTTCCTGCTTATAGCAGCATCCGCAGCGCGGGAGAGCACTTTGGTAATAGTGACTGCGAGCCGCCGTGGAGTCGCGAACACGACGCTGTCAGCATCTTTTGTTAGAAGTCCACGGTCCGCGAGGCCTGAATAGATACTTGCTGCAAACGCCTCGCTGATGCGCCTCAGCGCTTTTGGCGGCAGCTCCTCCGTAAAGATTTCAACGAGGAGCGTGGCGCTCATGCCGCTTCGCGTTCGTGCAGCGATGCGTTAAGCGCATCGAGATCGATACCCAGGCGCTCGAGCTCTCCAGGCGGGCACATCGGGAAATTCTGGCGCAACCGCGAATCGAAATACGACTGAGAAACGCTGCGGGCGAGATTCCTGATGCGTCCGATATACGCGGCGCGCTCGGTAACTGAGATCGCGCCGCGCGCATCGAGCAGGTTGAACGTGTGCGCAGCTTTGAGCACCATCTCATACGCTGGCAAGGCCAGATTCGCGCGAATCAGGCGCTGTGCTTCAGCTTCGTATTGACCGAAATGTTCGAGCAGCATTTGCGCGTTCGACTGCTCGAAGTTGTACGTGGACTGCTCCACTTCGTTCTGATGATAGACATCACGGTAAGTGACGCCCGGCGTCCATATGAGGTCAAACACGTTCTCGACGCCTTGCAGGTACATCGCCAGGCGCTCGAGTCCGTATGTGATTTCGCCGGTGATCGGCTTGCAATCGATGCCACCGACCTGCTGAAAGTACGTGAACTGCGTGACCTCCATACCATTGAGCCAAACTTCCCATCCCAATCCCCATGCCCCCAGGGTCGGATTTTCCCAGTCGTCTTCGACGAACCGGATGTCATGTACCTTCGGATCGATGCCAATATCTTCGAGCGAACCGATGTACAACTCGAGTATGTCGAGTGGCGACGGCTTGAGAACCACCTGGTACTGATAGTAATGCTGCATCCGGTTCGGATTCTCGCCGTAGCGCCCGTCTTTCGGACGTCGCGACGGCTGAACGTACGCCGCCCGCCAAGGCTCGGGTCCGAGCGCACGCAGGAACGTTGCAGTGTGCGACGTGCCTGCACCGACTTCCATGTCGTACGGCTGAAGCAGCGCACAGCCCTGCTTGTCCCAATATTGTTGCAGCCGCAGTATGAGTTGCTGAAAAGTCAGCATTAATTTTTGATTCTGCACATTGACGTCACAGGCTGCGAATTCTACTGGCATCACGCGACCGTAGCCACCCGCCTATGCATGCAAGTGCGAGCGAGATGGCGATGATCAAACCATTGCCCCAACGCACGTAGGGCGTCGCGCCCTCGTAGCCTTGCGCAGTGCCGGTGACCACTGCCTTGGTATACCCGGGCGCGACATCACGCACGCGCCCATGCTGATCGATGATGGCAGTCATGCCGGTGTTTGTCGCGCGCAGCATGTAGCGGCCGGTCTCGAGCGCCCGAGCCTGCGAGATTTGCAGGTGCTGCATGGGAGCCAGGGAGCGGCCGAACCATGCCACATTACTGACGTTAACGAGCAACGTCGCATCCGGCAATTGACGGATGATTTCGCCGCCGAAGGCGTCTTCGTAGCAGATGTTGACTGCGATCCGCTGCCCGGCCACTGCAAGTGGTTTTGGCGTCTCAGTGCCGCGCGTGAAATCGAGCAAAGGTATGTTCGTGACTTCTAGGAACCAGCCGAACAGCGGCTTCAACGGTACGAATTCCCCAAACGGAACCAGATGCGACTTGCGGTATGTCTGCGTGGGCGCAATGCCGAATGACAACACGCTGTTGTAATAGTCACGAGCGTCGGTACGCTCAGGCACGCCCACGAGTATGTCACCATGATTGCTGCGCACGTGAGCGGCAAGTCGAGCGAGATAACTGACGGGCAGGTCATGCAGAAACAGGGGTAGCGCAGTCTCAGGTGTCACAATTAGCTGTGCGTCCGTTTTTTCCGCCAGTTCGACATAGGTGTCCAACGTCGCTTTGATTTCGTCGGGACGCCACTTGACCTCCTGCGCGATGTTTCCTTGTAACAGACTGACCTTAACGGGCGCTCCGACCGGATTCGTCCATTCAAAGTGTTTGAGTAGAAAACCGCTCACCCAGACGACGAGCACAATCGCTGAGTACTGAGCGCGTTGCCGGAACGATTGCGGCGATTGAAACGCTAATACCAGCATAGCCGCAGTCATCACCGTTAAGTAAGTTGTGCCATAGGTTCCGAGGACCGGGCCAACGCCGGCGAGGGGACTATGCGGAACCTGCGCGTCACCGAGCGCAAGCCAGGGAAACCCCGTGAAGAGCCAGCCTCGCGTCCACTCAGTAAGCGTCCAGAACGCCGGCAACACTGCGAGCGTGATAAACATCGACTGTGTGCCGGCGATGCTGTACAGCCAACCGCAAATCGCCGGATAGCACGCGAGGATCAGACAGAAGAGCAGTGTCATGACAGCGGCGAGCGGCGCAGGCATCATCCCGAACGTGTGCAAGCTGACATAAATCCAGCTGACGCCGGTCAGGAAGAACCCAAGCCCGAAACAAAAGCCGATCAATGCAGCTCGCCGCGTGCCCGACGCACGTTGCCACAGCACAATGAGAACGGCGAGGGTAAAGACCGGAACTGGAAAAAGATAGAAAGGGGCGAAGCCCGCGACCGTCATTGCGCCGGCGAGCGCGGCAACAGGCAGCACCGGCAAGCGCGTCAGGATCGCCGTCAAGTCGAAGCGCATCGGCCGTTACTGCGGGCCTGGCGTTTTTTCTACCAGCAGTAAATGCAAACGCCGGCTGTCTGCGCGTAGTACCTTGAAGTTCAGGTTCTCAATCGACAGTTGTTCACCGCGCTTGGGCACGCGACCAAACTGCTTGAGCACAAGACCGCCTATAGTGTGATGGTCTGTTTCGCTGAAGTCGGTGCCAAACGTCTCGTTGAATTTGGCCATCTCAGTCACCGCTTTCACGCGCCAGGCGCCGCTCTTATCCGCGATGATGTCGTCCTCGGTCTCGTCGAAATCATATTCATCCTCGATGTCGCCGACGATTTGTTCGAGCACGTCCTCAATTGTCACCAGCCCGGCGACCCCGCCATATTCATCCACCACGATGGCCATGTGGTTGCGATTAGCACGAAAGTCTTTGAGCAGCACGTTGAGCCGCTTGGATTCCGGAATGAAAACCGCAGGCCGCAGCATCTCGCGTACTTTGAATTCTTCCTCGCCTGCGTAATAGCCGAGCAAATCTTTGGCAAGCAGGATGCCGATGACGTGGTCCTTGTCTTCTTCGATGACGGGAAACCGTGAGTGGTTGGTCTCGATCACCAGCGGAATGAACGTCTCCGGCGGCTCACTGATGTCAATCACATCCATCTGTGCGCGCGGAATCATGATGTCGCGCGCCTGCATCTCGGCTACTTGCATGACACCTTCAATCATAGACAGCGCATCGCTGTCGAGCAGACTCCGGTCGTATGCAGAACGCAGCAGTTCGATAAGCTGATCGCGGTCTTCGGGCTCGCGCATGAGCAGCGCGCCAAGGCGCTCAAGCCAGCTTGGTTTAGGGAGACTATCGATCATTTGTTATGTACGCAGGTGTGGGTCAGCGAAAAAGACGATAAGTAAGACGAATCAGCGATTAATGGCCGAACAACGAATTCCGAGCGGCTATCAAGCCGCCTTCTGGATGAAATCGCGCGTCGAATACGGATTCTGGTAGCCCAGTTGATTGAGGATTTTAATTTCAAGCGCTTCCATGCCGCGGGCATCACGTGCGCGCTCGTGATCGTAGCCCTGTAAATGCAGGAGCCCATGCACGATAAGGTGTGCATAGTGAGCATCGAGTGAGATAGCGCGGGTACGTGCTTCGCGGCTCACTACCGGTGCGCAGATCGCGATGTCGCCTTCAAGTCGCATGTTGGTCGTATAAATAAAAGTAAGCACGTTCGTAGCGTAATCACGGCCGCGGTATTTGCGATTGAGCGCTTGCGCCTCGCGTGCGCCGATAATGCGCACAGTGACGCACGCATCCGTTCTGAGTGCAGCGCTGGCCCATCGCCTTACCTTGGCAGGCGCCGGCACTCCAGCACAGCGCGTGGCATATTGGACGGTCAACGCGAGTTCACGCTTCCGGCGTGTTCTGCGCTTTGGCGTGGCGTTCATAGGCATTAACGATGCGCTGCACGAGCGGGTGGCGCACGATATCGCTTGGCTGAAAATGGGTAAATGCGATACCGCGCACGCGCTTCAACACGACGCTCGCCTCGATGAGACCGCTTTTGGTGCCGCGCGGCAAATCGATCTGCGTAATGTCGCCGGTAACGACTGCTTTGCTGCCAAAGCCGATGCGCGTGAGAAACATTTTCATCTGCTCGGGTGTCGTGTTCTGCGCTTCGTCCAGAATCACAAACGCATGACTTAAAGTCCGGCCGCGCATGAACGCGAGAGGTGCGACTTCAATCGCGGTTCGTTCGAGAAGTTTGGCGACTTTGTCGTAGCCCATCAGATCGTACAAGGCGTCATACAACGGACGCAGATAAGGATCGACCTTCTGCGCCATGTCGCCTGGCAAAAATCCCAGCCGCTCTCCGGCCTCGACGGCCGGTCGCACGAGCACGATGCGCTTCACATAGTCGCGCTCAAACGCATCCACAGCGCACGCCACCGCCAGATATGTTTTCCCCGTACCGGCCGGCCCAATCGAGAAGGTTACATCGTGCGACTGTATCTGCTTCAAGTAACCGACCTGGCGCGGCGTGCGCCCATGCAGATCCGGCCGCCGCGTTTTCAGATGCGGTGTTTCGCCGCTTGGCCCGGCCTTCGCACGCGCGGCTTCAATGAGACCCAACTGCACATCTTCGACCGTGAGGTTGCGCGTCGCCTGCGCATAAAACCGCTCGAGTGTGCGTGCGGCAAGTTGTGTCTGATCGTCGTCACCCGATACCGCAAAGTGCTCGCCGCGGCGCGCGATGACAACGTCAAATGCATTTTCGATCTGACGCAGATTTTCATCCAGCACGCCGCAAAGATGCGCGAGCCGCTGGTTATCAACCGGCGTGAAAGAAACTTCGACGGGCTTCAAGCGTGAACGAGCTCGAGCTTGCCGCGCAGCGTGTGCGCAAGCGCCGCGGTAATCACGACGTCGACGAAGTGCCCCTTTAACCCGGGTCTGCCGACGAAGTTCACGATTCTGTTGTTATTGGTGCGACCGGCGAGCTCGCGCACGTCTTTCTTCGAAGTACCTTCGACCAGCACCCGCTGCACAGTACCAATCATGGATTCGCTGATCGCCTGGGCCTGCGAATCGAGCAATGCCTGCAGCCTTTGCAGCCGCGCAAGCCGGACTTCGTGGGGCGTGTCGTCTGTCAGCGCGGCCGCCGGCGTGCCCGGACGCGCGCTGTATAGAAAACTGTAGCTCGCATCGAAGTGCGTGTCTGCCACGAGTTTCATCGTTGCGTCGAAGTCGGACTCGGATTCGCCTGGAAAGCCGACGATAAAGTCTGAGGAGATGCAAATATCCGGACGAACTTTGCGCAGTCGGCGAATCATGGATTTGTATTCAAGCACCGTATAGCCGCGCTTCATCGCCGCAAGCACGCGGTCGGATCCCGATTGGACCGGCAGGTGAACATGGTTCACGAGCTGCGGCAGGCGTGCATATACGTCGATCAAGCGTTGCGTAAATTCCTTTGGGTGCGAAGTGGTATAGCGCACGCGCTCAATGCCGGGAATCGCCGCGACGTATTCCAGCAGCAGTGCGAAATCTGCATTGATCGCTTCACTTCCGTCGAGCGTGACTGTGCTTCGATAACCATTCACATTTTGTCCAAGCAGCGTCACTTCTTTGACGCCCTGGGCAGCAAGCTCGGCGACTTCCGTGAGCACATCTTCGAGCGGCCGCGAAAATTCCTCGCCGCGCGTATAGGGAACCACGCAAAACGAGCAGTACTTGCTGCATCCTTCCATGACGGAAATGAAGGCGCTGCCATCCGTTACGCGCGCGGGCGGCAGGGCGTCGAACTTTTCGATTTCAGGAAACGAGATATCGACCTGGGCCTTACCGTCCGCACGTTTTGCGTCGATCAGGGCGGGCAACCGGTGCAATGTCTGCGGCCCGAACACCAGATCAACATACGGCGCCCGCGCGACGATCGCTTCGCCCTCCTGACTTGCGACGCAACCGCCCACGCCGATGATTACTTCCGGGCGCGCACTCTTGAAGTGCTTCACGCGGCCGAGTTCATGAAACACTTTTTCCTGCGCCTTTTCGCGGACCGAGCACGTGTTGAACAGAATCACGTCCGCATCTTCGGGTGTTGGCGTTGTAACCATTCCATGGGTCGCGTGGAGTACATCCGCCATCTTGTCCGAGTCGTACTCGTTCATCTGGCATCCGTACGTCTTGATGTAGAGCTTCTGCGCCACGCTGGAACTATCGCCTTTGGTTCAACTGGGCCTGTTCTTGTGGCGTCAATACATAGATGCGCCCGATGTCGCCGTTGATGTCGGTGGTGTAAATAACATCGGCGCCGACCGGCAGCGCAGTATGGACGATCATTCGGTTGTTCTGGTCGTAGATCACGCCGCCCGGTGCAAGACGCGCGACCGTGCCACCCAAGCTTATGAGGGGTACGGCAAGTTGTTGCGCATCGACGGTCGCGCGTTTGCCTTTCTCGGGTAGCGCGCGCATCTGCGCTTGCGCGGCAAACGCCACTAGCAGCAGGGCGACGAAGATGGACAGGCGCTTAAGCATGTGTGCCCTCGCCCGAATCAAAGAGAAACGCTTTCGAAATCATGGCCCTGTATTATAACCGACGTGGAGTGCAATCCGAGGTAGCCGATCACGATCAACTACGGACAACTATTCAGACCGCTGTGGAAACAACGATGCAACGCGCGGAAGGAAACTTCGCTCAGCCGGCGAAAAAGGCTCCGCGAAAGGGCGCCTTTTCCACCGTATTCTGGTGGTGATGGGTGGAATTGAACCACCGACCTTGGCGTTATGAGTGCCACGCTCTAACCGACTGAGCTACATCACCAAATGCTGGATTCTCGTTGCAGGCAGCCGACCCGTCAATTGCGCCTCACGCTGCGCTTGGCGAGTGAAGGCGCGCGAGTCTAAGTTTGGACTTTCGATTTGTCAACAAAGGCCAAGCGCGGGCTCCCGCTCATCGCGGGTCAGGGACCGCTGGGCGGGGCTTTTTGCGATCGTTAGGATCGGCTATTAAACTCCGTCTTCTTTCTTGCGATGATGTCTCAAGCTATGGAATTCGGTGTAATTGTAGTCGGCGCTGGCTTGGTCGGCCTGAGCCAGGCGCTCGCGCTGTCACGCGCAGGCGTCAAGGTCGCACTTGTTGATCCGAACACGCCGCCAGCGTCTGAGACCGTTGCGACCGGCTGGGACCCACGAGTGTATGCGATCAGTCCTGGCAGCGTCACGTTTCTCGCGGAGTGCGGCGCATGGCAAGATATGGACCCCGCACGGGTTTGTCAGGTCGAAGACATGCATGTGGTGGGCGACGATGAAAGTTCGAGAATCGACTTCAGCGCATATGCCTCCGGCCTGCGCGAACTCGCCTGCATTGTCGAGAACCGGGAACTGCAGCGGGTCTTATGGAGCGCGGCGACACGCGCAAGTATCGAGATCATCGCGCCGGCGATGTGCGGCGAAATCGCATTTGGCGATCGCGCCGTCCGCCTGACGCTTGCTGATGGCCGATTGCTCGTCGCGTCGCTTGTTATCGGCGCCGATGGCGCGGAGTCGTGGGTACGGGCACGTGCGGGCATCGATGCTACAACACGCGGCTACCAGCAAACCGCGGTCGTCGCAAACTTTGCGATCTCGCGGCCGCATCGTGGTATCGCTCGACAGTGGTTCAGGCGGGATGGCGTGCTCGCGCTGCTACCGCTGCCGGGTGACCGCGTATCGATGGTATGGTCGACGGACGACGAACATGCGGCGCAACTGCTTTCGCACAAAGATGCGGAGCTCGCAGCGGCAGTAGGTGCCGCATCGCATGGAACAGTCGGCGATCTCACCGTTATTACGTCTGCGGCAGCCTTTCCCCTGCGCGTGCAGCAAGTCCGCCGCCTGATTGGTCCGCGTCTTGCGCTGATCGGCGATGCTGCGCACACAGTACATCCGCTGGCCGGTCAGGGCGTTAATCTGGGTTTTCGCGATGCGCGGGAACTCGCCGACGTCTTGAGTGCGCGGGGTGCTCAGACGGACTGCGGAGATTACTATCTTCTGCGGCGATATGAGCGTGCGCGACGCGAAGACATCGCGGCCACGCGTTTCACTACCGATACTCTGCAACGCCTGTTCATGCACAATGACGTTACGATAGGTCGGCTGCGTAACCTGGGCTTGCGCCTTGCGAACCGTCAGCCACAGCTTAAAAAACTTTTGACCCGGCGTGCGGTCGCATAGTCTCTAGAATAAAACGAACTCCTTTGAGGATCATCATGCAAAAAGTCATCTCCTGGGCTGCCGCTGCAGTGCTGGCCAGTATCAGCGCTGGCGTAGCCGCGAATGAAGCGACGGTAAAAGCGGAGCTGCAGAAGAAATACCCTGAGATCGTAGTGGAGACGGTTTCCAAGTCACCGGTGCCGGGGATTTATGAAGTGTTTGCACAGGGCCAGATGATTTATACCGACGAGAAAGCGGCCTACCTTTTTGTGAACGCAAACCTCATCGACACCGAGAAAAAGTCGAACCTGACCGAAGAGCGCATGAGCAAGCTCACGGCCATCAAGTTCGATCAGTTGCCGCTGAATCTCGCACTGAAGAAAGTGAAAGGCAAGGGAACCCGCAAACTGGCGTATTTCGGCGACCCGAATTGCGGCTATTGCAAAAAGTTCGAGCAGGATTTGACCAAGATCGATGACGTGACAATTTATGTTTTCTTGTATCCGGTGCTTGGTCCGGACTCAACGGAGAAAGCAAAGTCGATCTGGTGCTCTAAAGATCGTATCAAGGCCTGGGACAATCAATTGGTGAACGGCGTAGCGCCGACCGCACCGACCACCTGCGACACGTCATCGATCGATAAGACCGTCGCCTTCGGCAAGCAAAAGAATATTACCGGCACACCGACGATGTTTTTCGTCGACGGACAGCGCATCCCCGGCGCCATCCCGGTTGAACAAATCGAGCAGCGCCTCGCAGCCGCCAAGTAAGCGGCGTGCCGGCTAGCGGCGGCGCGGATTAACCATCGGCCATGGTTTCTTCTCGCGCCGGGTTGCCCGCCATGTCGAGAACGGCCCGCGCACGTCTGTTGCTCGCCTGCGTAGTTTCCTTCGTCGTTCACATGGCCATACTCGTCGGCATGCCGGTGAATCCCACCGGCGGCACACCCGATATCGTTTCCGTGATAACAGCGAGGCTCGAGCCAGCGGCTGTTGTTGCGGATGTAGCACCGTGAGCGAAATCGTCCCGCTCGCTGTGAGTCAGCCGTCACCGGCACCATCGTTAACCGCGGAAGCGAAGCCCATCAAGCGTGCGCCGGCAATTGCGCGCGAAGTCTCAAACCCCGTTCAGCAGGCGCCTTCACCCAGTACCGGCGTCGAGCTGCCGCTCATTCGCGACCCTACGTATTACCCGGCCAAGCAATTGGACGTCTATCCCGAACCTCTCGCCGCCATTCGTCTCGATTACCCCGATACGGCCTCAAATGCGCGCATCGATGGACGGTTGACGGTGCAGTTGCTGATCGATGAGTTCGGCGTCGTGAACGAAGTGTCAGTCGTCGATGCCAAACCGGAAGGCTATTTTGAGGAAGCGACGTTGGCGGTGTTTCGTGGCGCCCGTTTTTCGCCGGCGCAGAAGCAAGGGCACGCGGTCAAGAGCCGGGTGGTGCTGCAGGTGAAATATTTGTACGGCGAAAGCGTGGGTGCCCAGCGTTGATGAACTCAGTTAGTTCGTGCCTGCGAGCGGGTATCCGTTCGGCAGCAGGACCCACATTTTGCCGGTTTGCCGCATGCGCCCGGCCATAGTGGCCGCCTCATCTCCGAATCCCCAGAAAAAATCCGCACGCACCGCGCCTCGAATTGCGCCGCCGGTGTCCTGCGCGAGCATGAGCTGCTCCAGCGGTTCGCGCGCATTAGGCGCAGTAGTCGACAGAAATACCGGCGCACCGAGGGGAATGTAGCGAGCGTCGATGGCGACGCTGCGCCGGGCGCTAAGCGGCACGCCGAGTGCGCCGATCGGACCGGGCGCATTGCCGGGCATCTCGCGAAAGAAAACGAAGCTCGAGTTGTAATTCAGCAAATCCTGCAGCTTGTCGGGATGTTCTTTGGCCCATGATTTGATGCCTTGCATCGATGCTTTTTCGAGCGGCAGATCTCCGCGCTCAACGAGCAGGCGCCCGATGGAGCGATACGGATACCCGTTCTGATCCGCGTAGCCCACGCCGATCATGCCGCCCTTATCCAGCTTTATGCGGCCGGAACCTTGCACCTGTAGAAAGAATAGCTCGACCGGATCTTCAACCCACGCGATTTCCTTGCCGGCGAGTCGCGCATCACCGTTGTCGATTTCGCTGCGGTTGAAATACGGGACGATTCGCCGGCCCTCGAGCCGTCCACGCAGCCGCATGTTTTTCAATTCGGGATAGACCTCGCCCAGATCCACGACGAGCAGATCATCCGGCACGCCGTACACCGGCACGCGATAACGCGCGCTGCGTGTTCGACTGCCCTGCAACAGGGGCTCGTAATAGCCGGTGACCAGTCCGCTATCGGTGCCGTCGGAATTGACGACCCTGTACGGCGTAAAATTGCTCTCGAAAAAACGCTGAACCATTTCTCGCGACGGTTCAGCAAGCGTTGCAGCGACGGTACATACCGCCTGCCACGGCGGTTGGTTTTTAAGCTTTGCGCAACCCGCGATGAACGCGGGCCATGCGAGCTGTAGGTTGTCGGAACGCCAGCCGTTGATCACATCCCAGGTCGTCGCCTGTAATGCAGAGCCCGGGACAATCGGCTTGGTTGTTGGCGTCTCAACAACAGGCGGCGTAGCAGGCGTAGTCGGCGCCGGCGGCGGTGGCGTAGTCGGTGGTGTCGGCACTGATCCGCACGCCGCCAGGAAGACGAGCGCAGTAAGGGCAATACAGCGGCGTATTATGTAACTGACACGAAGCATGCGAGTGAGACGAAGGATCCTGCGAATCAGTATAAGGGAAAGTTCTGCGGTACAAATATGCTGTGGCTGGTGCTCGAAGCAGGTGTTGCGCTTGCGATTCTGATTTTCATCGTATGGTGGACGTGGCCACGCAAGCCGTAAGCCTGGGCTCATTTATCCACGCGCGCTTCAGTTATGCATCTAGTTTTAACGAGCTCGATACTGCGAAACCAACCGCCAGCGAGCAATGGCGTATCGCTGATGAGCTTTAACCCGGGCACTGCGGCCAGCACATCTTCGAACACGACGTCGAGTCGGGTAACCAGGCGCGCCATGACCGGACTCGCAAGTCTGCGCAGAGGCGCGAGTTGCGCCTTACGCAGGAATTTGTCGAACACTAACACCCGGCCTCCAGGCCTTAGAACACGCGCGACCTCACGTAGCGCAGATGTGGGCTCCGCCACAATTGCCAATATCAGATGCAGCACTGCGACGTCGAAGCTTGCATCACGAAAAGGCAAGCGCTCGCTGTTGCCCTCGACAAGTTCGATATCCGGCGATTTGCTGCGGCGTACGGCGCGTAGCAGCATGGCGTGAGTGATATCGAGACCGACATATCGATTGCCCGCCGGCAAGAGTGGCAAATCGAGACCCGTACCGATTCCATCGATAAAGACATCGAGTCCCCGCGCTGCGGGAAGCCGGGCAATGCTGCGTCGTCGCGCGTGGTCGAGCGCACGATCGATCACGAGGTCGTAGAACGGTGCGAGCACCGTATAGCTCAGCCGGAGAGACATGGGTCAGAAAAAGTCAAACTGCCGCGACCGCCGAGGGGATTCGAGCGCCCAGGCCCTCGATGATCCCGATCAGTGCAGAACCCGTGGCATTGAGAGCGTGAACTCGGGGATCGGCGCCTCGAACTGGGAGCCGTCTTCAGCGGTCAGCTGATAGCTACCCTTCATCGTGCCCACGGGCGTTGCGATTGCGCTGCCGCTCGTGTATTCGAAACTTTCTCCGGGCTTAAGCGTGGGCTGTTCGCCGACGACGCCGAGACCGCGCACTTCCTGCACTTGATTGTTGGAATCGGTGATGATCCAGTGCCGGCTTATCAATTGGGCGGTGACGTTACCCGTATTCGCGATGCGTATGGTGTACGCAAAGACGTAGCGCGCTTTCTGGGCATCCGACTGCTCAGCTACATAGGCGGTATTAGTCGTGACTGTGATTTCGTATTTTTTCTCGTTGGCCATGAAAACGATACGTATGAGGGCGATAATCGACGATCAATTATCCCATACAACATTAGCGGCTTGCCAAACCGTCCACCGCCAACCGTCAATCTAACGGTGCCGCTCGAATCACAGGTACAATGCCGCGCATGCATCGCATAGCGCCCAGCATACTGTCTGCGGATTTCTCACGGCTTGGTGACGAGGTGAATGCAGTGGCTGCCGCCGGTGCCGATCTGATTCATTTCGATGTAATGGACAATCATTACGTTCCAAATCTCACGATCGGTCCGCTCGTATGCGAAGCTCTGCGGCCGCATACGCAACTGCCAATCGACGTGCATCTGATGGTTAAGCCGGTCGATCGCATCATTCCCGATTTTGTGAAGGCGGGTGCGAACATCATTTCATTTCATCCCGAAGCGACCGAGCACATCGATCGCACCATCGGGCTCATCAAAGAGCACGGGTGCAAAGCCGGACTGGTCTTCAATCCAGCCACGCCGCTGGATTATCTCGACTATGTGCTCGATAAGCTCGATCTCGTGCTCATCATGTCAGTGAACCCGGGGTTTGCCGGGCAGCAGTTCATTCCGACGGCGCTCGACAAACTGCGCGCGGTACGGGAGCTCATCGACAAGTCGGGTCGGGACGTCTGGCTCGAGGTCGATGGCGGCATCAAGACCGACAACATCGCGCAAGCGGCGCGCGCCGGCGCTGATACCTTCGTCGCAGGATCGGCGATTTTCGAGGCTGCAGACTATCAGTCCGTAATTAAAAAAATGCGTGCCGAGCTCGCCCAAACCTAAGGCCGCATTCCTCATAACTTTGCACCACCGCCCGCCCGCGGCGGTTTTTTAGCGATGAACAAAAACAAACTGCCGTTGCGCGTCAAAGCGGTGATGATCGATCTCGATGGCACGATGCTCGATACGGTTGCTGACCTTGCGGTGGCCGTCAACATGCTGCTGGCCCAGCTTGAGCTTCCACCGCTCACTGAGACCGAAGTGCGCACGTTCGTCGGCAAAGGCATACCGAATCTTGTGAAGCGTGCACTCACGCGAGCGATCGACGGTGAAGCCGATGACGCGCTGTTCGCGCGCGCTTTGCCACTGTATTTGAACTGCTATGAAAGCGTGAATGGCAAACAGACGGTTATCTATCCCGGCGTGCGCGAAGGACTCGATGCGCTTAGAGTTGCCGGCTATCCAATGGCTTGCGTTACCAACAAGTCCGACCGCTTTACGCGGCCGCTGCTCGAGCAAACCAGGCTGGCGGACTATTTCGCCATCGTTGTTGCGGGCGACACGTTGCCAAAAAAAAAGCCCGATCCGCTGCCGCTCACGTATGCGTGCGAGCAGCTCGGCATAGCGCCGCCCGACATGCTGATGATCGGCGATTCGCTAAACGACACGCTCGCAGCACGTGCGGCCGGG
>Ga0207683_10000745_pt1 | contig 29522 bp, 22 predicted proteins | sample KBSM73metaG_FD_184333 | JGI IMG/M metagenome (GOLD analysis project Ga0207683, IMG submission 184333) | Miscanthus rhizosphere microbial communities from Kellogg Biological Station, Michigan, USA - KBS M7-3 metaG (SPAdes) (version 2) | ecosystem: Host-associated > Plants > Roots > Rhizosphere >... | reverse complement strand
TAGACGATTCCATCCTTCACCACATATTTGATTCCTCCGACGTGATGGATCTGTCCGTCCTGCTCCAGTCGGTCGAAGCCTGTGCCGTACAAGGTCTTGAGGTTCTGGAGCGGGTTCTCCGGCGCAATCACCAGGTCCGCGAGCTTGCCGGGCTCGACCAGCCCGATCGGCGACTCGATGCCTTTGGGCCGGTACAATTCCTGCGCGCCGTTCCACGTCGCCGCCGTGATCACCTCCAATGGGCTGAATCCAGCCTCCTGAAGCATCTCCAGTTCGCCGATGTAGGAAAAGCCCCACGTCTGATAGATGAAACCGGGGTCCGAGCCGGCGGTCACCAGCCCGCCCAGGTTCTTGTAATCGTTCATCAGCCGCATGTAGGGCACATAGAAGCGCCGCCACTTGATCTCGCGCGCGGTGGTCCAGTCGTACCAATAGGAACCGTGATGCTCGCGGTTCGCAGCATAGAAGCTCATCAGAGATGGCAGAACGTATTTAGCGTTCCAGTCGGCATTCCGCGCGCGCATGAGGTCGCGGGAGGCCGAATAAATGTTGAACGTCGGGTTGAAGACCACGCCATGGTCCAGCTGCTCGCGCAGGTAGGCGTTCCATTCGGGACCGCCCGGCTCGACGATCTGGTCGGCAAGGTCCGCGAAATCTCCGAACCGCGACTGCTCGTTCAGATAATTATAATCGCTCGACACGGTTTGGACCCGGTGGTCCTTCAACAGCGCTTCGAAATGACCGTAGAAATGGGTGACGGTGCCGAGACCGGCGCGCCCCGCGTCCAATGCATTGAACCGCGCCACGCCGGGCTGCGACAGATGGGCGATCGTGCCGAGGTGCAGCTTGCGCGCCTCGTCGATCGCGGCCTTGGTCGCTTCGGGTGGTTCCATGTTGAAGAATTTGACTCCGTCGAAGCCGGTCTTGGCCGCCCAGCGTACCCACGCGCGCGCCTGATCCGGTGTCCTTACGTCTCCATTCGGCCAGGCGTCTCCGAGGACCGCATAGGTGACGAGCCTAGGTGCGACGATCGTATTGTCGGCGCTGCGCTTGCGATCCGACAGGGTCTGCGCGACGTCCCCGAAATAGAAGGGCACTCCGCGAACCGTCGTCACTCCATGGGCCAGCCACAACTTGTACCCGTACGAAGCATTCGGCGCCTTGCGCGGGTCCCCGTTGTGGCCGTGCGTATCGATGAAGCCTGGCATCACCCACATGCCGGTGGCGTCGATCTCCCGATCAGCGTCGAGCGGCGGCCGGTTCAGCTTCATGGCGACGCCGGGAGTTCCCGCGGGCTCGACGGCAGCGATACGATTGCCCTCGACGATGATGTCCATCGGCCCGATCGGCGGCGAACCATCGCCCTTGATGACCATTGCCCCGCGGATCACCAATTTGCGAAACGGTCCCTGGCCTTCGCCGGCCTGACGCGGAGGTACCTGCTCCATGCGCGCAGCGGGTTGCGCGGCGGCCGGACTCGTGGATGTCGACAACGACGCCGCCAGCAGCGTCAGAATTGAAAACAGACGCATCCTTTTCCGATCTCCGAGCACGATGAACGGCGTACAACTGCAGCATTCATAGCCTATTCAATGCTTCATGATACAAGCCGCCGTGAACAAAAGAGTCGGCGATGAGACAGTTGCGTATTCCTCTACTTATTGCCGCGCTGTTGGGCGGCCTGACCAGCGCTCCGGCGCTGGCTGATCCGCCACGCGATGCAGACAGGGCGTTTGAAGCGAAGCGACAGGGACGGTCGATGCCGCTGCCTCAACTCGAGCGCCGGGTCATGCCGATGATGGGTGGCGCGGATTACCTTGGCCCTGAAATGAACGGCGACACCTACCGATTCAAGTTCATGCAGAACGGGCGTGTCATCTGGGTCGACGTCGATGGCCAGGGCCGCGTCGTGCGCAAATCGCACGACAAGTAATCGCTGCCGATTGACTTTTCAGTACTGCCTCCCAGTTGTTCCGGATAAGCAACTTCTCGTCGCAACGCGGGTTGACGGCGCGAAGATGAACCGCTCCGGGGAGCATTGAATGCGCGTTTTGATCGTCGAAGACGAACCCAATCTCGGGAGGCAGCTGCGCTCGACGCTTGAAGGGGCGGGCTATGCCGTGGACCTCGCGACCGATGGCGAGGACGGCCATTACCTGGGATCCACCGAAAACTACGACGCGGTGATCCTCGACCTCGGTTTGCCCGAAGTCGATGGCCTGACCGTGCTCGATCGATGGCGGAAGGAAGGGCGCAAAATGCCCGTCCTCGTCCTGACCGCTCGCGACAGTTGGTCCGACAAGGTTGCCGGCCTCGACGCAGGGGCCGACGATTATCTCGCCAAGCCCTTCCAAACTGAGGAACTGATCGCTCGACTGCGGGCACTTATTCGCCGCTCGTCGGGGAATGCATCGAGCGAGCTCAACGCCGGCGACATCCGTCTCGACACCCGTTCGGGCAAGGTCACCAAGGCGGGCGAGCCCGTGAAGCTCACCGCGCAGGAATATAAGCTGCTGTCCTATCTCATGCACCATAAGGGCAAGGTGGTCAGCCGGACCGAGCTCATCGAACATATCTACGACCAGGATTTCGACCGCGATTCCAACACGATCGAGGTTTTCGTCACGCGCATCCGAAAGAAGCTCGGAGCGGACGTGATCACGACCATACGCGGCCTCGGCTACAGCCTGGAGGAAAGCGTCAGTTGAACCTCGAAGGCGCCGCGGCTCCCGCCGCGGAGGCGGACGAGCGTCAAGCGCGAAAGCCTCGCGGTCACCGGCGGCGCACAGGGTCCTTAAATCGACGCATGATCGGCGTCGCAGCGCTGTGGATCGCGGCGCTGCTGCTCCTGGGCGCGGTGGCGCTCGACCGGGTGTTGACCCGATCCATCGTCGACAGCTTCGACAACCAGCTGGTCTTCATCTTGAATTCGATGATCGCCTCATCGGAGATCGGGCCCGACGGCGAGGTCCGCTTCAACCGACCGCCCGCCGACCAGCGGTTCGTGGAGCCCTATTCGGGACTGTATTTCCAGATCAGCGGCGCGGGCGCGGAGACATTCCCATCGAGATCCTTGTGGGATCGCCGCCTGCGGGTCGTCGAGGCCCATGCCGACGTCAAGCCGCATCTCTATGACAGCAATGAATTCTCGACCCACGACAATTCCGAGCCGCTGCGCATCGCAGAACGCGATGCGATCCTGCCAGGGTCGCAGGTCCGTTGGCGGTTTCAGATCGCGCAATCGCGCGAAACGATCGATGACCAGATCCGAAGGCTTCGCTCCACGCTGATCTGGAGCTTTTCGGCGCTCGGTGTCGGCTTGCTGGTTCTCGCCGCGCTGCAGACCTTTTACGGACTCTGGCCCTTGAGACGCGTGCAGCGCGAGGTTTCATCAATCCGGTCGGGCGAGAAAACGCGCATCGGTCAGGATTTCCCGACCGAGATTCGGCCGCTTACAGAGGAGATCAACCAGCTCCTCGCCCATAGCGAAGCACAGGCCGAGGAGGCGCGGCGCCACGCGGGCAACCTTGCGCACGCGCTCAAGACTCCGCTTACGGTGATCACCAATGCCGCAACGGCTCGGGCTCCGGATCTTGCCGATACGGTCTGTCGCGAGGCTCTCGTGATGCGTCGGCAGGTCGATCATCATCTCGCGCGCGCCCGGGCGATCGGAAGGCGTTCTGCCGCGCAATCGCGCGCGATCGTTTGGGAAAGCCTGGAAGCAGTTCAACGCGCTGTCGACCGTCTGCACGAAGGCGTGACCGTCGACATTGCCGGCAGCCATCAGGCGCAGGTGCGCGTCGAACGCCAGGATCTCGATGAAATGCTCGGTAACCTCGTCGAGAATGCCGCCAAATATGGCGGCGGCCGAGTGTTCGTGACGGTCGAGCCCAAGCGGGAGACGGTCGATATTCTCGTCGAAGACGATGGTCCCGGGATTCCCGAGGCGCGCCGTGGCGAATTGTTCAAGCGCGGTGCGCGGCTCGACACAACGGGTAAGCCTGGAACCGGCCTTGGCCTGGCGATCGTGCGCGACGTTGCCGAAATCTACGGCGGCTCGATCCACCTTGAGGAGAGCGAGGATCTAGGCGGGCTGCTGGCGCGTCTCAGCCTGCCCTCGGGCTGACGGAGCAGCCCCTTCGTCGAACGACCTTTTGACTCCCCTCCCACCCATGTGCATTTATTGTGGTACTTTCCGGGAGGGATAAATTGACGATGAAGATCAAAGTCTTAGCGCTGACCGCAGCAAGCCTGCTCGCGATGGCGCCGGCCACGCCGGGAGCCGCCAAGCCGGTTTACGGAACCTGGGGGTATGACGCGACGGCGATGAATCCCGCGGTAAAGCCGGGCGATGATTTCTTCGATTATGTGAATGGGACGTGGGCGAAGCGCACCCCCATCGCCGCCGACCGCACCTTCGTCGGCATCGACAGCGTGCTCAATGACCAAATCGAGAAAGACGTTCGAGCGGTTATCGAGGACCAGGCGAAGGATCCGAGCGGCAATGGACGGCTCGGCCAGCAAATCGGCGATCTTTATGCGAGCTGGATGGATGAGGCGACGGTCGAGAAGCTCGGCACCCAGCCGCTGCAGCCTTATCTGAAGCGCATTGCCGACGCGAAGACGCGTGGCGACCTCGTCGACCTGTTTGCCGAGCCGGGCTTCGACTCTCCGGTCGGAGTGTTCATCATTCCGGACTTCAAGACACCCTCTCGGTATGCAGTCTATGCTTCGCAGAGTGGGCTGGGGATGCCGAACCGCGACTATTATCTGCTCAAGGGCGAGAAGTACGAAGCCTTCCGAAAGGCCTATCGAGACTATATTGTCCGCATTCAGAAGTTAGCCGGCATTCCTGATGCGGAAGCGAAGGCTGACCGGATCATCGCGCTGGAAACCCAGATCGCAAAGATCCACTGGACTCCAGAGCAGAGCCGTGACGTCGAGAAAATCTACAATCCGATGACCCGCGCGCAGTTGCGCGCCTTTACGCCGCAACTCCAATGGGACCGCGCCCTGGCCAAGCTGGGGCTGGCGAAAGTCGATAAGGTGGTTGTCGCCGAAAAGTCGGCCGTTCAGGCCGAGGGACGGCTATTTGCTACGGCGCCACTTCAGACCTGGAAGGATTGGACTGCGTTCCACTTCATCAGCTCGAACGCGCAATATCTGCCGAAGGCCTTCGACGACGCCAAATTCGATTTCTATTCGAAGACATTGCGCGACGTTCCAAAGCAACGCGACCGCTGGAAGCGCGGCGTCGACCTGGTAAATGGCGCCGTCGGGGAGGGCGTCGGGCAAATCTACGTCCAGCGCCACTATCCGCCGGAAAGCGATCGGCAGATGCACGAGCTGATCGACAACATCCTTGCGGCACTGAAGGAGAAAATTTCGAACAACAGCTGGATGGATGCACCGACCAAGGCGCGCGCGCTCGAAAAGCTGGCGACGTTCGACCCGCGCATTGGCCACCCGGTCAAATATATCGATTATTCGTCGCTGGTGGTGAAGCGCGACGACCTACTGGGCAACGCAATCCGTTCGGACAAGTTCGATTGGGACCTGCTGCTGTCCCGCTTTCCAAAGCCGGTCGATCGCACCCTTTGGGACATGCTGCCCCAGACCAACAATGCTTATTACGATCCGACGCAGAACCAGATCACCTTCCCGGCGGCGATCCTGCAACCGCCCTATTTCGATCCCAAGGCGGACCCGGCCTCGAACTATGGCAGCATCGGCGCGACCATCGGTCACGAGATCGGACATGGATTCGACGACCAGGGCCGGAAGTTCGATTCCAAGGGGCGCCTGACGGATTGGTGGACTGCCTCAACGGCGAAGCTTTACACGGCTCATGCCGACAAGCTGGTCGCGCAATATAATGGCTATGAACCGATCCCCGGGGTGCACATCAAGGGCCAGCTGACCCTGGGCGAGAACCTGGGCGATCTGGGCGGTCTCGAAGTCGCTTATTCGGCGTATCGCAAATATGTCGCACAGCACGGGGAGCCGCCGGTCATTGACGGTCTTACCGGCGACCAGCGCTTCTTCATTGCCTACGGCTACAGCTGGGAGACCAAGCAGCGCGAAGGAGCACTGCGAGCGCAGCTGCTCACCAACGAGCACAGCCCGGCCAAGTATCGCGTGAATGGCGTCGTTCGAAATGTCGACGCCTGGTACAAGGCGTTCAACGTGCAGCCGGGCGACAAGATGTACCTGCCTCCGGAACAGCGCGTCCACGTCTGGTAGCCGACGTTGCAAGCGCCGGGCGGCTCGCCGGTCGCCCGGACCCATCTGTTCGTCGAAAATTCTTGCCTTTTGATAGGGATATGGGGCATCTGCGCCACATTCTACCGGAGGGGTAAAAATCCATGCGTTTCAAGATCTTGACGCTCGCCGGCGCGAGCCTTCTGGCCGTCGCGATGCCATTGGCCGCCAATGCCGCCAAGCCTGTTTATGGTGACTGGGGGTACGAGCCGTCCGCGATGGACAAGTCGGTGAAGCCCGGCGACGATTTCTGGGCTTTCGTCAACGGCTCTTGGGACAAGAAAACCCAGATCGCCGCCGACCGCGCGTCCGCCGGGCCTTTCGTCGCCTTGTCGGACCAGGCCGAAAAGGACGTCCACCAGATCGTCGAGCAGCTTGGCAATGACCCGAACCGCGACCTGCTCGGCCAGCAGATCGGCGACTTTTATTCGAGCTTCATGGATACGGCCGCAATCGAGGCCGCAGGAACGGCTCCGCTGAAGCCCTATCTTGCCGAGATCAACGGCGCAAAGACCCGCGCGCAGATCCTCTCGCTGTTCATCAAGCCCGGCTTCGCAAGCCCGGTCGAAGTGGGGATCGGTCCGAACTTCAAGAACCCGGACGTCTACACCGTGTTCGCCGGCCAGGCGCGGCTCGGAATGCCCAGCCGCGAATATTATCTCGAAGACAATGCGAAGATGAAGGCGCACCGCGCGGCATATCGCGACTACATCATTACGGTTCAGAAGCTGGCCGGCCTGCCGGGCGGCGAAGCCGCAGCGGAACGCATCATCGCGCTCGAGACCGAGCTGTCGAAGGTGCAGTGGAAGGCCGCCGACCGGCGCGACATCGACAAGATCTACAATCCGATGAGCCGCGCGCAGCTGATCAAGCTCGCGCCCCAGTTCGATTGGAATGCGTCACTTGCGAAGGCCGGTCTTGGCAATGCCAAGATGGTCATTGTCACGGAGCCTTCGGCCGTGGCCGGTGCGGGCAAGATCCTCGCGTCGACTCCGCTTTCGACGTGGAAGGAGTGGCTCGCATTCCGCTTCGTTTCGGATCACGCGAGCGTGCTTCCCAAGGCGATCGATGACGCGCGCTTCGCTTTCTATTCGAAGGAGCTGTCGGGCGTTCAACAGCAGCGCGAGCGCTGGAAGCGCGGCGTCGCAGCCGTGAACGGCGCGCTCGGCGAGGGCGTCGGCCAGATGTACGTGAAGGCCCACTATCCCGCGGAGTCCGAGCGGCAGATGAAGGAGCTGATCGGCAACCTCGAGGATGCCTATCGCGAGCGAATCGGCAGCAACAAGTGGATGGACGACGCGACCCGCAAGGCTGCGCTCGAGAAGCTCGCTGCATTCGAGCCGCGCATCGGCCATCCGGTGAAGTATATCGATTATTCGTCGATGAAGGTCGTAAAGGGCGATCCGCTCGGCAATGCGATGCGCTCTGCCGAGTTCGACTGGAAGCTCGACCTCAAGCGCTTCCCGAAGCCGGTCGATCGCACCCTGTGGGGCATGTTCCCGCAGACGATCAACGCCTATTATAACCCGCTGGCCAACCAGATCACCTTCCCGGCCGCGATCCTTCAGCCCCCGTTCTTCGATCCGAACGCCGACGCGGCCGCCAATTATGGCGCGATCGGCGCGGTGATCGGCCACGAAATGGGCCATGGGTTCGATAATGAGGGAAGCAAGTTCGATCCGGTCGGAAAACTTCGGAACTGGTGGTCTCCCGAGGCGGCCAAATCCTTCGCAGCGAAGACCGATGCGCTCGTGGCGCAGTACAATGGCTTCAAGCCGTTCCCGGATCTCGCGGTCAATGGCAAACTGACGCTCGGCGAGAATATCGGCGACCTGTCTGGTGTCGAGGCGGCCTATGCCGCGTACAAGAAGTACACCGCCAAACACGGCGAATCGCCGGTGATCGACGGCCTGACCGGCGATCAGCGCTTCTTCATTGCCTACGCCCAGGCGTGGCAGGAAAAGCAGCGTGAGGATGCCGAGCGGCAGCAGGTCATCACCAATGAGCACAGCCCGGGCAAGTATCGCGTGAACGGCGTCGTCCGGAACGTCGACGCCTGGTACAAGGCGTTCAACGTCCAGCCCGGCGACAAGCTCTATCTGCCGCCGGAGCAGCGCGTTCACATCTGGTGATTTGGCGTATCCGGTGAGCGGCTTTGAAAAACGGCGCTGTCCCCGCTAGGGGCAGCGCCGTGGTCGCAACAATACATCCCTTTACAACCCAGCGCGCTCCATCGCTGGATGCGATGATGGCGCTCGTCGCGAGCGACATGAATGGCGTGAATGCCGTCATTCTTGAACGGATGCAGAGCAACGTCGCGCTGATTCCCGAACTCGCAGGTCATTTGATCGCCGGGGGCGGCAAGCGTATGCGCCCGATGCTTACGCTCGCTAGCGGCAGCCTGCTTGGTTACCCCGGCACGCGCCACCACAAGCTCGCGGCGGCGGTCGAGTTCATCCACACCGCGACTTTGCTCCACGACGATGTCGTCGACGGGTCGGGCATGCGTCGGGGCAAGCAGACCGCGAACCTTATTTGGGGCAATCCGGCAAGCGTCCTGGTCGGCGATTTCCTCTTTTCCCGGGCTTTCGAACTGATGGTCGAGGATGGAAGCCTGAAGGTCCTTCGCATTCTCAGCCATGCTTCGGCCGTGATCGCCGAAGGTGAAGTCGATCAGCTCACCGCGCAGCGGCGGATCGAGACTGATGAGGAGCATTATCTCGAAATCATCAGCGCGAAGACGGCCGCCCTTTTTGCTGCCGCCTGCCGAGTTTCGCCGGTCGTCGCAGAGGCCAGCGAAGACGCAGAGCTCGCGCTGGAATGCTATGGCAAGAACCTCGGCATCGCCTTTCAGTTGACCGACGACGTGATCGATTATGCCTCCGATGTGGAGACAATGGGCAAGGGCGTCGGCGACGATTTCCGCGACGGAAAAATGACTCTGCCGGTCATCCTGTCCTACTCTCGTGGCAGCGATGACGACCGCGCCTTCTGGCGTGCCGCAATCGGTGGCGAGCGAGTGTCCGACGCGGACCTCGCCCACGCCATCGATCTGCTTCGCAGGACGGATGCGCTGGCCGACACGATCGAACGTGCGCGGCAGTACGGCCGCCGGGCGATTGATGCGCTTGCGATCTTCCCGGCGAGCAAGGCAAAGGCTTCGTTGATCGAGGCTGCCGAATTCGCCGTTGCCCGCGCCTTTTAAGGCGGTCAACAAGCCGCTGGCGCTCGACCTCTTTCCTGCTACCAATCCGGCCCTTTGAATGGTTGGAGAGCAATCGATGCGTCCGTTGCTGGGATTGGCGCTTGTATCTGTCTGGGTTTCGCCCGCAGCAGCACTGACGCTGCATCAATATTCGAATCTTGCGCTTTCGAGCGCCGGCGATCGCATCGCTGCGGTCGAGAGTGACTCCGAACCCAACGCATCGGAAAAGCCCGCCGAGCGTGTCGTCGTCCGCGACAGCAGGACCGGCAACGTGATTGCCGCGATGCCGACCTGCGCAGGATGCAGATATTCAGGTCTCACATTCGCGCCTGACGGGCGGCTGCTCGCGGTCATGAAGGACAAGGACAGCACGCGGCTGCTCCTGTTCGCGAATGGCCAGACGTCCACGCTCGCCTCGTTCAAGGGAATTGCCCAAGCCCCTAGCTTTTCTCCCGATGGAGCCACCATCGCGGTGCTCGCGACATTCCATGCACGCAAGGAGGCTGGTGCCACCCAGGCCGGCGTTCGGCAGGTCGGCGAAATCGGCGAAGAGAATGACGAACAGCGCATTGCGGTGGTCCCGATCGCGGGCGGCGAGCTCCGCCCCGTGACGCCCGCCGACCGCTATTTCTACGAATATGACTGGACGCCCGACGGTCGCGGCTTCGTGACGACGAGCGCGCAGGGCAATGGCGACAATAATTGGTGGATCGCGACCATTGACCATGTCGATCTCGCCAGCGGCGCGCTAACGCGGCTTGCCGCGCCAAAGGCACAGGTCAATTTCCCGCGCGTGTCTCCCGATGGACGGACTGTCGCCTTCATCAGCGGCCTGATGAGCGACTTCGGATCGGTCGGAGGAGATGTTTACACGGTCCCCATCGGGGGCGGCGCGACGACGGATGTGACTCCGGGCTATCGCGGTACTTTCACGTCGCTCACGTGGGACAAGAATGGCCTCACCGGCTCTGCACTGGTGGGCGATCAGATGAAGATCGTTCCGATCGATCCCGTGCGCGGTCCGCAGGCGGCGCTGTGGAGCAATGCAGTGACAATTTCATCGGGCGACGCAAAATTCGCTCGCTCGGCGGACGCGCGAACATACGCGACGGTCGTGCAGGATTTCGAGCACGCGCCGGCGATCTACGCCGGTTCGGCTGCCGGCCTGCACAAGGTCACTCGTGACAACGATGCCTGGCAACCCATCGTCCAGGCAAAAAGCGTCACCTGGACGAATCAAGGCTTCACAGCCCAGGGTTGGCTTCTCGTGCCGCGCAACGCGCCTGCGAGCGAGGGACCGATGATCGTGAACGTCCACGGCGGGCCGTCGGCCGCGTCGACTCCGACCTTCGTATGGGAGAGCTGGCGCGCCGATCTCGCCAATGCCGGATACTATCAGTTCTTGCCGAACCCGCGCGGCAGCTACGGCCAGGGCGAGGCATTCACCCGCGCCAACATGCGCGATTTTGGCGGTGGCGACCTGCGAGACATTCTCGCCGGGATCGACGCGGTCGAGAAGATCGCTCCGGTCGATGACTCGCGACTTGGATTGATCGGTCACAGCTACGGCGGGTTCATGTCGATGTGGACCAACACGCAGACGAACCGCTTCAAGGCGATCGTCGCCGGTGCCGGCCTCTCCAACTGGATCAGCTATTACGGCACGAACGGCATCGACCAGTGGATGATCCCGTTCCTGGGCAAGACGGTTTACGAAGATCCAGCGCCCTATTGGGCGATGTCAGCAATACGCACGATCAAGAATGCACATACACCGACGTTCATTTATGTCGGGGAGCGCGACATCGAGGTGCCGCCGACGCAGTCGATTGAATATTGGCATGCCCTCAAGGCGATGAACGTGCCGGCCAGTCTCGTCATCTATCCGGATGAAGGCCACAGCATCCGTGCGCCGGAGCATATGCTGGACATCCGCAAGCGCACAGTGGCGTGGTTCGACCATTACCTTGGACGTTCAGAGACCAAGCCGGCGCCTTGATCGAGACTCGCAGGCCTATTGAATCTTTCCGAGCTTCGCGAACATCATGCCGATGAAGATTACTACGGCTAAGCCCATCACAGGCGCGATGATTTCGTGCACTCGGGGCCTTCGCACGAACAAAGCGATCAACGTCATCGCCAGGAAGAACAGGAAGAACCCGAGGCCTGCCGTGCTGTTCTCGATGTGACGTTCAAGGAGCCAGTCCTTGAGGAACCCGAAAACGACGAACAGCAGACCGAACGAGAAAAAGGGGCCCGCCTCCCGGTAGTAATGGGCCCGAAGGTCTATTGGCTCATCAGGCTCGGCGTTCGGAAGAAGAAGCGCAGCACCCATGAACATCATGACCGTCTGCAGCAGCACAATACTGAACGCCGTGAAGTCCCAGTTCTGGCGATTGGCGAGCCCGAAACTAGCCCACCAGAAATGAATTGCCAGCAAGAGCATGACGGCGGACCAGATGAGCGGCGGCGCGTAGAGCTTCACGGACGCCCTGGCGATGAGAAGGGTTCGATAGCCCTGCAGGATCTCGGCGATCGCAAGACCGAGGATGATCGAAAGCAGGACCGAAAGATAGGCGAACGCGTCGCTCATCAACCCCCCGTTATCTGTCGCAGAGGTCTCACATCTGCCATTCAGCCGCAATGACGAAGCCGGAGAACCTCCCGATCCTGGCGGTACTGCCTGAGCTTCTTGCAGCCTTGCGCGATCAAACGCGCGCGCTCCTCATCGCGCCTCCGGGAGCCGGCAAGACAACCAAGGTCGCTCCCACGCTGCTCAGCGAAAGTTGGTGCAACGGCCAGGTGCTGCTGCTGGTCCCACGCCGGCTCGCCGCGCGGGCCGCGGCGGAGTTCATGGCGTCGGAATTGGGCGAAAAGCCGGGCCAGACAATCGGCTATGCAACCCGCCTCGACAGCAAGGCAGGAAAAGAAACGCGCATCGTCGCGATGACTCACGGCGTGTTCCTCGCGCGAATCCAGGCCGATCCGGAACTGTCAGGCGTTTCTGCGGTGCTCTTCGACGAAGTGCATGAGCGAAGTTTAGACAATGACCTCGCGCTAGCGCTCGCACTTGATGCGGCGAATGCATTTCGCAGCGACATGAGGCTGGTGGCGATGTCGGCGACATTGGATGTCGATCGCTTCCAGCAATTGCTGAACAACCCCCCGACAATCACCAGTGAGGGCAAGAGCTTTCCGCTCTCCGTGCTTCATATTGGAAGGGATCCGCGGGGGCGGATCGAACAACAGATGGCATTAGCGATCCGGAGCGCGCTTGGTGAGCATGACGGTTCGCTGCTCGCATTCTTGCCAGGCGTCGCGGAGATCCAGCGAACCGCGGACGAAATGGGCAACCTTCCCTCCGACGTCGAAGTCCACAAGCTGCACGGCACAATCGAGCCGGCCACGCAGCGCAAGGCGCTTGCCGCACCCCCCGCGGGGAAGCGGAAGTTGGTCCTTGCCACCAGCATTGCCGAAACCAGTGTCACACTCGTCGACGTCCGGATCGTCGTCGACAGCGGCCTTGCCCGCCGTCCGCGATACGACAGGGGCGCAGGCCTCACGCGGCTAGTCACCGAGCGCGCAAGCCGAGCGGCAGTGACGCAGCGCGCGGGCCGTGCGGCTCGCGAGGCGCCCGGCGTCGCCATCCGGCTGTGGGAAGAAGCAGCATCCTCATCTCTTCCCGCTCACGATCCGCCGGAGATCCTCGAGGCGGACCTGTCCAGCCTGCTCCTGACCTGCTTGTTGTGGGGCGAAACCGACCCTCGGCGGCTGCCATTTCTCACGCCGCCGGCGGATGCCGCCCTGGACGAGGCCCGGACGCGACTGAGCTCGATCGGCGCAATCGATGCCGAGGGACGAGTGACCGATCATGGACGAGCCATCGCGCGATTGCCACTCGAACCGCGGCTCGCCCACATGTTGCTTGAAGCACGCCGGCGCGGCTTTGCCGCTGCAGCGACCGACGTCGCGATGTTGGTCACCGAGCGCGGCCTCGGCGGCAACGATCCCGACCTTGAATCGCGCTGGCGCCGGTGGAGATCGGACAAATCCACGCGGGCCCAGGCCGCCCGGGACCTGGCGGCCGGCTGGCGCCGGCGCCTGGACGCCGGTTCGGAGGCGATTGACGAGCGGGACCTCGCACGATCCCTCGCCCTCGCCTTTCCCGATCGGGTGTCGCGTCGCAGAGATGCGTCGGGTGAATCCTGGCAATCGGTTGGGGGTCGCGGATTTCGCCTCGATCCCGCGTCACCCCTCGCGAGCAGTCAATGGCTTGCAGTTGGTGAGGTGGCCGGACACGCGTCCGGTGCCCGCATCCTTTCCGCCGCGGCAATCCATGAAGAAGCTGTAATCGAACTCTTCAGCGATCAAATCGCCATGCGTCACGATGGAGATTTCGATCCTGTGACAGGCTCGGTCACCCCGACGCGAAGTCGCCGTCTCGGCGCAATCCGGCTTTCGAGCGGACCGGATCCGAGGCCGGACCAGCCGGCGATCGAGCGCGCTCTTTTGGAGGGAGTGTTGCAGCATGGCCTGGATCTGCTCCGCTGGGACGATCGTGCGGTGCAACTGCGCGACCGCGCACGCTTCGCCCATCGATTTGACAGGTCGATCGAGCCGCTCGCCGATGAGCTTTTGATTGAGCGCGCGGACGAATGGCTCGCGCCGCTTCTCGTCGGCAAGAGACGTCTCAGTGATATCGCGCAGGCGGCACTGAACGCAGCGCTGGAAAGGCTGATCGGCTATGACGGCCTCCGAAAACTCGACAGGCTCGCCCCGGCCGAATTTGTGACCCCCGCTGGAAGCAGCCACTCGATCGATTATTCGTCACCCGCCGGCCCCACCGTCGAAGTCCGCGCCCAGGCCTTGTTCGGGCTGGCATCGCATCCGAGCATCGCCAATGGTCAGGTCCCGCTGATCCTCGCAATCACCTCCCCTGCCGGCCGCCCGATCCAGACGACGAAAGACCTGCCCGGTTTCTGGGCAGGAAGCTGGCGCGACGTCGCCAAGGAAATGCGCGGGCGTTATCCGAGGCACCCGTGGCCCGATGATCCCGCCTCGGCAGCGCCGACGCTGAGGAGCAAGCGCGCGTCCTAGGTTCCGCTACCGACCGGAATCATCAAGTGCGCGTACGGTGTCCCAGACCACATCACATAAGGCACCGACGTATCGGGTTTTGCTCCTGCCGGATGTCCCTGGAGAATGTCCTTGGAACCGACAACCATGATGTGCGGCGGCGTCTTGACCCAATTGTTCTCAGCGGTCGGCTTGGTGGCGTAGGGATCAGTGTTGCTGGCATCAGTGCCGCCTTCCAGCATGTACATCAGGCCGACGACATTCGGCGGTGGCGGCTTGTGGCCAAGCCATGCCTCCACCCATTTGCCGGCGTTGGCATCGAAGCACATCGGATCCGGTCCGGGAGTAGCCGGACTGTCAGGCATGCAGGTCCACCCGTTGGTACCCTTGCGAATGGTCTGCATCGCACCGCTCGCATCGACCGTGACAATCGAGGCCTGCGACGCGATCGAGGCGGGCGCTGCGGACTGGGCGCTTGCGGTCGGATTGCTGTTATTCGCCGCAACGGCGTTCGCCATCGATGCGCCGGCCTCGTTGGATTGGCCGTTCGCCTGGCCAGCATTATTGCAGGCCGTGACTGCGGTCATCGATCCCGCCAACAGCAGCATGCTGCCTATTCTGAATGTCATGGGTCCCTCCTCTGGCGCTCCGGAAGGACGGACGATCTAGCACAACAACCTTGCTGGCGCACATGAAACCAAACTTGATTCTGAGGCCGCTCTTTGCCACCTCGCGCCCATGACCATTGCCCGCATCTCCGAGCTCGAGCGCAAGACGACCCAGTCCGGAAAGGCGAACGCCGGGCGCTGGCTGTTGGAATTCGAACGGCGGGAGCCACTTCGTCCTGACCCGCTGACGGGGTGGAACGGTTCGGGCGACACGAATCCCCAGGTCCGGATGATCTTCGAGACGAGCGAAGCCGCGGTCGCTTACTGCGACAAGCATGGGCTTCAGTACCATCTGGTGGCCGCTCCGCCTGTCAGGCTCAAGATCCAGGCTTACGCCGACAATTTCCGTTGAGCTTCGGTCCTAGCCGCGGCAGGTTGTCCCGGCCGACGTAAAAGGATTCGTACCTTACCGGTCCTTTGGATTTGCGCCGTCCAGTCGCAGGGGTTCGAGATCCAGCCGCCCCAGCCAACTGCAGACGGCTGAGTTGCGCTTGCGTTGTAGAAACCAGTTGAACCGGCCGTTTTTTTTCGAAGCGAAATTTCGAACTTCGCCGTTTCCGCACAGGCCGGTTCAAACCCATTCGGCCGATCGATTCCGGCGACCAAAGCGAACTTAAGTCGCTGGTTTATCATCGAATTATCGATGACTGGTCGATGCACCGCCGGGAAACCCCTGGGCACTTACACCGCGAAACGACAATGTAGAAGGCGATCAGGCATTAACTGAATTAGTGACAACTGACCGACGGAATACGTTGGGTATTTCGTGATCAAAAAACCGATAAAATCGGATATTGACAATTGAAAATTCACCCCAGAACTGGTATTATAAGTATGCGAGTCGAACTGGTGGCTTTCTCTTTCGGGATTATGCTTATGGATCATCGGATGATGGCCAAGAATAAGTTGCCAATCATTCGGATATATTCGAGCTGTTGCCTAGACTTTCCACGGAAATGGTGCCGGGCGGTCCCATGAATCGGGCCGAAACGAAAAGGGGCCCCGCGACGTGGCCGACCCTGCAAGCGCTCAAGTCGAGTCGCGCCGAACAGCTTGCCCGCTGCCGGGGGATCGGCGGCAGCGACGCCAACATCATCCTTTCCGGCAATCCCGACCGACTGATCGACCTGTGGCTCGAGAAGCGCGGCGAGAAGGTGCCCGAGGATCTCTCCGATCGCCTGGCTGTCGCGCTCGGCTGCTGGACGGAGAGCTTCAACCGCCAGTGGTTCGAGCAACGCACCGGCCGGCGCGTCAGCGAGATCGGCAAGACCGTGGTGTGCAGTGAGCATAAGTGGCGGCGATGCACGCTCGACGGCGTGATCGAGGCTACCACGGTCTGGGAAGCCAAGCACACCAGTGCATTTACCAAAGCGGAAGACGTGGTCGAGCGCTACATGCCGCAGCTCCAGCACAACATGGCCGTGACCGGCTTTCACCAGGCGACGCTGTCGGTGATCTTCGGCAACCAGAAGTTCGAGATCTTCGAGGTTGCCGCCGACTGGCTCTACCAGGTCGAGCTGTTGGACGCCGAGCAGCACTTCTGGGATTGCGTGCAGACGGGTCGGGAGCCCGTCGCCGCCGAGCCGCCGCCAGCCCCACGGCCGATCGGCACCCGCGAGATCTGCCTGGAAGGCAATAATGCCTGGGCCTCGGCCGCGTTCGACTGGCTGAAGCACCGCCAGGCCGCCAAGGTCCATGGCGCGGCCTGCACGTCGATCAAGGAACTGGTCGAGAAGGACGTCTCCCGGGCCTTTGGCCACGGCATCGAAGCCAGGCGCAGCAAATCGGGCGCGATCAGCATCAGGGAATTCGCCTGATGGCCGCACCCTCCGTCTACGCGTCGATCAACGCCGTGTCGGCTGAATTGGCCGAGCACGGAATTGCCAAGACCCACGTCAACGAGGTCGACGATTACCAATACCGATCGATCGATGATGTGCTCGATCGCCTGGCGCCGGTCCTAGCCAAGCACCGCCTGTGCGTCCTGCCGCGGGCTTTGAAGCGGACCATCGCTGAGCGCCAGGACGAGGGACAGCGGGTGCTGTTCCATGTCTCGTTGAAGGTGGCGTTCACGCTCACGAGCGTGGATGACGGGTCATGCCACGTCGTGAAAGCCTATGGCGAGGCGCTGGACCCGAGCGACAAGGCGACCGCCAAGGCGATGTCGGCCGCCTACAAGACCGCGATGATCCAGACCTTCTGCATTCCTCTCGCCGGCAGCGAGGATCCCGATCGCGCAAGCCCGCGGGCAACGTCGCGGACGCACGTCCCGGAACCGGTGCAGGGCTGGGAACAATGGGCGAGCGACATCGAGGATATCGTCGGTCTTTGCGAAACCGAGCAGGCCATCGACCTGGTCCAGGATCGCAACCGCGACCTGCTCGTGGCTCTGGGCCGGGAGCAGCAAGAGCTCTACCAGCGGCTGGGCGAAGCCTTTGGCGCGCGACGGGCGACGCTTCGTCAGCGCGGCGCGCCAGCATCGAAGGGCAAGCGGCGGAAGCGCAACCCCGAGCCGTGTGCAGCCGCGGAGCGGCAGACAGAAAATGCCTGAGCTGCGCTTCCCCGCGCGCTTGCCTCAATTGCAAAGAATGACGACATCGCGGACCTGCGCGGCCCATCGTGCCTGGGTGCGCAAGCATTGCTGCTGCGTGCGTGGCTGCCGCGGCCTCCCGATCGAATGTGCACATGTGCGAAACGGCACGGACGGCGGCCTCGGACTCAAGCCATCCGACAGATGGACGATCAGCTTATGTCGGTCACATCACATTGAGCAGCACGAGATTGGCGAGCCGGCCTTCGAAGCGAAGTACGAACTGAGCTTGCGCGAACTAGCGAGAGAGTTTGCGCAAAGATCGCCCTATTTCGGAAAGCTGAAAACGATTTGCTAGTCAGAGCGGACCTTCGCATCCGATAAGGGCAACGGAATTACTGGAGAATTCCAAGGCCTTGTCCGGGCAGATCAAAAGACATTCGCCGGGCCCGGCACGTTCCGAACCTGCAGTGATCTTGCCGTTGACGGGCATAACCCAGCGGCGCCGGCGCATCATTGACGAAGGAATAGAGTGAGGTCCATCGGCCCGGACCAGACTGAAATTTGGCCCATCGAGAAGTACGGCCCCATCTGCGGAATTGCGGGTGGCTTTGGCAAAATAGGGTTGCGGCCGTGACGCGGCGATTCCGTCTTCAAGGTGCAGCTCGCGCGGGCGGCCATAGTCGTAGAGCCGGTAGGTAACGTCCGCATTCTGCTGGAATTCGAGGAGCGAGATGCCGGCACCGATCGCATGAACCGTACCGGGCGGAACGAAGAAGAAGTCGCCCGCAGTAACGGGCTTCCAGTCCATCAGGTTCTCGATTGAGCCATCGATCGCGGCCTGGCGAAGCTCCTCGGACGAAACGGACCTCGTCAGTCCTAGGCCCAGTGTAGCACCTGGATCCGCATCAAGAATGTACCAGCATTCGCTCTTGCCGCGCGGAAGCCCCCTTGCACGTGCCTGATCGTCGCTCGGATGGACCTGGATCGAAAGCTTCTCGCTCGTGAAAATATATTTGACGAGAAGCGGCAGTTCCCGCGCCTCCGGATGCTCGAACCAGATTTCGCCGATGCGCTTGCCATTCGTGCTTCCGAAGACGCTCGGAATCTCCGTACGGCCCCAGGGTTTTTCGACCTGATGCGGATTAAGCCTTAGCGGTCCATGATCTTCGGACGGCGCTGTAGCGGCAGAAGTATTGTTTGGCATGGAAACGGGCCTTGGCCGTCGATGATTACCTATGCAACAGGGAAGAGCTTCAATTGATTAGAGATTCGCGCTGGTAGGCCGGGACATGCGGATCTCGACAATCATAGTTGTTGAGAGTTCTGCCGAATTCGCGAAACAGTGTGGCCTCATGAGACTGTTGCTAACCGGAACCCACGGCCAGCTTGCCCGAAGCCTCGCCGAACGCGCGCAGGATTGGCCAGAAATCGAACTGGTCGCGGTCGGAAGGCCGGATCTCGACCTCGAAATTGCTGGAAGTGCAGAAGCAGCGATCATCGCGGCTGCACCCGACGTGGTCATCAATGCCGCAGCCTACACGGCGGTCGATCAGGCCGAAGATGAGGCCGACCGGGCCTTCCGGATCAATGCCGATGCTGCCGGCGAAATCGCCGCAGCAGCAGCGCGGCTGGGCGCGCCGATCGTCCAGATCTCCACCGACTATGTCTTCGACGGTCGCGCAGCCTCTGCCTATGACGAGGAGGCGCAAGTCGGTCCGGTCAGCGGCTACGGCCGATCAAAGCTCGCTGGAGAAGAACAGGTCAGGGCTGCCAACCCACATCATACGATTGTCCGCACGGCCTGGGTCTACAGCCCGTTCGGGCGAAATTTCGTCAAATCGATCATGTCGGCAGCACAAACGAGGGATGTGCTGACGGTCGTCGATGATCAGCGAGGTAGCCCTTCCAATGCGCTCGACCTCGCTGACGGGCTGTTGGCAATGATCGAGAAGGGCATTCCATCGGGTGAGACCTATCACCTTGGCAGCGGTGAAACGACGTGGTGCCAGTTCGCCCGGACGATCATGGAGCACTGCGCCACGCTCGGGCTCCCCTCGGCGAAGGTTCAACCGATCCCGACCGAGCAATGGCCGACGAAGGCAGAGCGCCCGCGCAATTCCGTTTTGGACAGCCGAAAGTTCCTGCGCGATTTTGGATACAGCATGCCGGATTGGCGTGAATCCGTCCGGGCCGTGATCGAGCGGCTGGCAAATTCGCCAACGACCTAGCGCATCGGCATTCTTTAAACATTGATGAAAAAAAGGGGCGGACCCGAAGGCCCGCCCCAAATCTAACAACTCTTAGAGATGTTATCCGCGTTCAGGCGCCGGAGGCGGCGGCGGCGGCGGAGGCGGTGCCGGGCAGGTATCCGTCGCCGGAATGACGCTGCCATCCGGGCAGGTCTGCGTCGCCGGAGGAGGCGGCGGAGGCGGCGGAGGCGGCGGCGGCGGCGGAGCCGCTTCGGGAACTGCACCACCAACCAGGATGCCGACACCGAGCAGGCCGGTCAGCGAGTGGGTGTCGTTCTTGTAGTCCGAGTAACGGCCTTCGGCCTTCACGTAGAACATCGGAGTGATGTTCTGCTCGACGCCTGCACCCCACTGGAAGCCACTGGTGTGGAAGTGGTCGTAGTAACCTCCCGGCAGCGCCGAATTGAGGACGCCATTGCGAATGGGAGTGAACCGCTTGCGCTGTTCGTTGCGAACCCAACCCACCTTGCCGTAGATGAGAGTCGACGGGGTCACCATGTATCCCGCGCGAGCTGCCAGACCCCATTCCTCGAAGGTCTTGTGGTCAGCCAGACCAGGACCATCGATCGTGTGGTTCTCGGCGGGTGCCCACCAGAACTGACCTTCTGCGCCGAGCACGAAGTTGTTCGCGACGAACGCGTCAACTCCGGCAGCGGCGCCCCAACCCACGTGGGAGTCTGAGTTGCCTTCCGAATGGAAGCTGGTGATCCCGACCTGGCCCTCGGCCCGGAAGCCCCTGAGAGCCTGCGCATCCGCCTGTACGGCGGTGAGCCCCATGACCAATGCGAGCGCCGAAACAACGCCGGTGTGCAATCGCCTCATGATTGTAACCCCTTTCTACTATTTTAGGTATTTCTTCTGAATTAAACTTTCGTTTAACTCCATTTAAGTCCAACCTTGCCGCTTAGTTTCCTAAAGCAGCGTGTGTGCTCCAATATCAGCATCGATGTTATTTCAAAAGCGAAACTGCGCAAATATGCGGTTTCAATCTCATCTGATGCTTATTCTCCTTATGCACAGCGGGTTATGCTTGAATGGTGACGGTAGCGAGACGCAGGAGGCTTAAGACAGGTTCCCTACTCAATCGTAAAAAGGGAATTGGTGTTGCCGCAGTGCAACATAGCTGGAATCCACTCTCTGACGATCGCTGGTCGGCAAAGCTTGACTCTCCATCCGAACGGGGAGAGGGCCCGCTGCTAAACCATTGCGTTGGATATGAAATCATCGCGATTTCGGTCATATTGGCACTTCGCTTCTTCCCAACGTATTGAGAAATCGCGGACGGAGATTGCTCGATTCGAGATAGCTTCGTCGCGTCGAGTCATTGATTTGAGTATTTAAAGGTCTGGGGTGGGCATGAATTTCGAAAGTCAGCGTAGCCAACAATCGTTCGTCGTCGACCAATCCGCGGAGTCCCAACGGCCGATGGGAATTGCGTCGCATGAGGCGAAATCCGGCCTGATTGTTCCTGTGGTCCTTAGCGGCGGCGGCGGTAGCCGCCTTTGGCCGTTCTCAACGATCGACACCCCCAAACAGTTTCTTCCGTTGCTCGGGGGCGGCCAAAGCCTCTTCGAACTGGCACTTGGACGGGTGTCGGACCGATCGCGCTTTGGAACTCCCGTCGTGGTGGCAAGCGTCCGCCACGCCGATATTTGCGCGGGCGCTCTCAAGCATGAGGGCGAAGGAGCTCGCCTGATTCTGGAGCCATGTGCACGCAACACCGCGCCTGCGATCGTCATGGCAGCCGCCGAGGTACGCGAAGTCCACGGTGACGATGCGTTGATGCTCGTGATGCCGAGCGATCACGTGATCGAGAATGTCATCGAGTTCCATGCTGCAATAGCGAAGGGCGAAGCTGCCGCGCGAGCGGGCTATCTCGTGACCTTTGGGGTGCGGCCGACAGGTCCCGATACGGGTTATGGCTATCTTCACATGGGCGATGATGTCGCGGCATGCCCGGGGGTGAGGAAAGTTGCTCAGTTCGTGGAGAAGCCGCGCCTGGATGTGGCTGAATGCATGGTCGCGGGCGGTGAGCATTTGTGGAACGCGGGCATCTTCCTGTTCCAGGCAAGGACAATCCTTGATCAGGCCCGCGAACATGCGCCTGCAATTGCAAAGGCGGCGGTTGACGCGTTGTCCGGTGCTGGGCGGGATGGCGTTCGGACGCTGCCTGACGCGAGCCTCTTTGAGCATTGTCCCAGCGAATCGATCGATTATGCCGTGATGGAACGGTCGCCACGGGTCGCAGTCGTTCCGATGGCGCCTGGCTGGTCCGATCTTGGGAGCTGGGATGCGCTGGCGACGTTGCAGGGTACGGAGGATCAGGTTGGTCCGGTCACGACGGTAGATTGCGAAAGCTGCTACATTCGAAGCGATGGCGTGCAGGTTGCTGCGCTTGGCGTGCGTGACCTGATCATCGTCGCTTCTGGAGGGCGGCTATTGATCTTGCCTCGAGGCCGGTCACAGGAGGTTAAGGCGCTCTTGTCTGCAATGGACTCGATGGCGGCCTAATCCTAATTGCGGCGAGGCGCGGCCCGCCGCGGCGAGAAAGACCGGTGCGGAGGACACCTCAATAGACATGTATCAGGAATCTGCGTCGAGATGGACAATCCCCGGGCTGAGAGCCCGCCGGGGGCTGCCGAAGGTCAACTGGTTGTTACTGCTGACGGTTATCATCCCGACTTCGCTGGCTGTGCTCTATTACGGATTCCTTGCGTCGGACGTCTACGTTTCGGAATCCCGCTTCGTCGTTCGGAGCCCCGACAAACCCTCGGTGTCTGGCCTTGGTATGTTGTTGAAGTCGGCTGCCTTTTCGAACGCCGGCGATGAAATTTACGCGGCCGATGAATACATCCAGTCCCGTGATGCTCTGAGGGCGCTAAACCGCGACGGATCCGTTGCCCGTGCCTATTCGCATTCCAGCGTTTCCGTTTTTGACCGCTTCAATCCGCTGGGCGTGGACGGTTCGTTCGAAGAGCTGTTCGACTATTTCCGAAAGAAGGTGCGGGTCGATTACGAAAGCACCTCGTCCATCACCACGCTGACGGTACGCGCTTACACGCCGGAGGATGCGCAAAAATTCAACGCAGAGTTGTTGGGACTTGCCGAGGACACCGTGAACCGGTTGAATCGGCGGGGTCGCGTCGATGTGATTCAGCTTTCCGAGGGGGAAGTCCAAGATGCCGAGGAGGCGTCTCGTCAGGCGGCGGTATCCTTGGCACAATTCCGCAACCAGAGCGGAATTATCGATCCTGAGAAGCAGGCCTCGGTCCAGCTTCAAATGATATCGAAACTGCAGGATGAATTGATCGGATCGAGGATGCAGTTGCTCCAGCTGCAATCGATGGCCCCTGAAAATCCGCAGATTCCAGTGTTGCGGGTACGGGTTTCCGGGCTTTCGCGTGAAATCGAGCGGCAACTTGGTGCAGTTGCCGGCGATCGTCGCTCCCTTTCCGCTACTGCCGCTCGATACCAGCGGCTCGCGCTGGAGCGAGAGTTTGCGGACAAACGCCTAGCCGTGGCGATGAGCTCGCTTCAGGATGCGCGTGCCGAGGCCCGACGCAAACAGGCTTATGTTGAGCGGATCGCGCAGCCCAGCAGGCCTGACGAAGCACGAGAGCCGCGGAGGCTGCGCAGCATCTTTGCGACGTTCGTGCTTGGGCTCATCGCGTGGACCATCCTTTCCATGCTCCTGGCTGGCGTAAGAGAGCACCACGGCTAATGAGCGCGAATGATGAAAGCGTCGGTGTCAGTCTGGCGGATTCCTGGCGCATTGAGCGGCGCGTCATCTGGGCGCTCATGCTTCGCGAAATCCTGACACGCTATGGCCGTCACAACATCGGATTCTTGTGGTTGTTTGTCGAACCCATGCTCTTTACGCTGATGGTAACAGCATTGTGGACGGCGACGAAAGCAGTTCATGGCTCTAATCTCCCAATCGTCGCATTTGCAGTGACCGGCTACTCGAGTGTTCTTCTGTGGCGGAACATGCCGAGCCGTTGTGTCAAAGCATTGGAGCCAAATCTCTCCTTACTTTATCATCGGAACGTGCGACCGGTAGACATCTTCATCTCGCGCCTCGCTTTAGAAGCTGCGGGTGCGACAATGTCGTTCGCATTTCTAATTCTTTTTTTCCACTTTGTTGGGTGGTTGGAATATCCTGAGGATTTCCTCCAAGTAGTCGCCGCCTGGGGCATGCTTGCGTGGTTCGGAGGAGGCCTCGCTCTTTTCATAGGCGCACTTTCTGAACGCTCAGAAACTATTGAAAAGCTATGGCATCCGGCAGCGTATATTCTATTTCCGTTGTCAGGCGCTGGTTTCCTTGTGGATGCGCTACCCGTCGAGGCACAACACTTTGTGCTCTTGTTGCCAATGGTACACGGTGTTGAATTCTTGCGGGAGGGCTTCTTCGGCTCCAAAATTATTGCCCACTACGACATCGGATACATGGCACTGTTGAATACACTCCTCACTGTACTGGGATTGGCACAGCTCCGGGTTGTAAGCAGGACCGTGGTACCGGAATGATTCGACTGGCCAATATTAACAAACTCTATCCGACGCGTGGCGGACCGGTTCGCATTCTCAACGATGTAAACTTAACCGTTAATCCAGGCGAGCGCGTAGGAATCCTCGGACGAAACGGCGCTGGCAAGTCGACGCTGATCCGCCTAGTCAGCGGTGCGGAGTTGCCATCGACGGGCGTTGTGGAACGCCACATGAGTGTTTCATGGCCCCTTGCATTTGGCGGAGCGTTTCAGGGGACTCTCACGGGGCTCGACAATCTTCGCTTCATCTGCCGGATTTACGGTGCAGATCCGGAAGACAAAATTCCGTTCATCGAAGATTTCTCGGAACTCGGCATTTACCTTCGGGAACCCGTGAAGTCTTACTCGTCCGGCATGCGAGCGAGGCTAGCCTTCGCGATTTCAATGGTAATCGAGTTCGATTGTTTCCTCATCGATGAAATTATCGCAGTTGGGGACGCGCGCTTTCACGAAAAATGCAGCCACGAGCTTTTCGAAAAACGTGGTGACAGGGCCATGATTATCGTTTCGCACGATAGCGGTTACATTCGAGAGCATTGCGCTCGAGCAGGTGTACTAGTTGCGGGCCAGCTCCATCATTTCGACAACACGGAGGATGCGTTCACCTTCTATCATGAAGAGGCCGCGCTTCTCGCATGAGGAGAGTCGCTCGAGTTGCTGACATCGGCGCTCGGCGCGCCTGGCTATGGCACAACAGGTCAGCATATCAACGAAAGTGTACGAGCGATTTGCCGCGCCTGTTCGTCGATGTCTCGGCGATTATTCGTCACGACGCGCAAACTGGCATCCAGCGTGTTGTCAGAGCTGTTTGGACAGAATTGGCCAAGCGCACCGGGGACGGGTTCGCCGCCACGCCGGTCTACGCCACCAATCGACGCGGATATTGCACTGCACCAATAGACTTCCTCGACGATCGACCGCGCCACTTGGACCGTGAGCCTGTCAGCATGGGCCCAGCCGATAAGTTTCTGGGTCTCGACCTTTCGGCTCATTTGCTGCCAAAATACCGCGATCAGCTGCGCGCTTGGCGTCGGAATGGCGCATCGTTGCACGTCATCGTTTACGATTTGCTGCCCCTTGCTCGACCGGAGTGGTTCAACAATGCGGCCGTTGGCCACTTTAGAAAGTGGTTTCAGGTGCTCGCGAGCGACGTTGACGAAGCCATCTGTATTTCTGATCACGTGGCAAGGGACCTGAGAGACAGGCTGGGTGCGCGCCTGAATCCGCGCATTGGCCGACTGTATATGGGCGGCGACATCAACGGTTCGAAGCCTTCCTCGGGACTTTCACCTAACGTTCGTGAAGTAGTCGAGAGAATGGCGAGCCGCGCAACGATCCTGATGGTCGGCACGGTAGAGCCTCGAAAAGGCTACGATGCGGCGATCGAGGCGTTCGAATACCTTTGGAGCGCTTATGGCTCGAGCGCTCCCGATCTTGTCATTGTTGGCAAGAGCGGCTGGAGAACATCGGAGCTGCAAAGCCGGTTGCTTTCGCACCCGAAACTCGGTCGCCATCTACACTGGCTCGACAGGGTCAGTGACGAAGGGTTGTGCCTGCTCTACGAAGCCGCTCAAGCTGTTTTCATCGCCTCGCGCGGAGAGGGGTTCGGGCTGCCGTTAATTGAAGCTGCGTGTCATCGTCGCCACGTCCTTGCCCGTGATCTTCCGGTATTCCGAGAACACCGTCTTGCCAACATCCTGTTTTTCGACAGCGATGAGCCCGCTGCGCTTGGCGGGCGCTTGCTGGAACTTTTGAATATATCCCGCGAGCGGTCAGTTACCACCCCGATTGCTGTTCCGACCTGGACCGAGTGCGTCGATCGTTTGCTTGCTCACATCGGTCTCATTTCAATCGAGAGCCAGCCCGACGCATCGATCCGCACCGCGATATGAAATTCCTTTCTCATGCGCAGAATTTTGAGGACGTGCTGCTTTGGCGCGCGCTGGGTGATGTCGAGAATGGCAGGTACCTCGACATCGGTGCGCAGGATCCGGTTGTCGATTCCGTTAGCCTGGCATTTTACGAAGCCGGCTGGCGCGGAATCCACGTCGAACCCACCTCCGCATATGCGGAAAAGCTGCGCGCTGCTCGTCCGGACGAGTTAGTAATTCAAGCTGCCGTCTCGGACGTTGCGGGGCCGATCGAATTCTACGAGATCCCCGATACAGGTCTGTCGACTGGCAAGATTGAAATCGCCGAGCGACACTCGACTGCCGGTTTCCAGCGGCGCGCGATTCTTGTGCCTACCATTCGGCTGCAGGATGTTCTTGAGAGGCAACAAGACGACTTTCATTGGATGAAAGTCGACGTCGAAGGAATGGAGCCTGACGTTCTACGGAGCTGGGGAGATAGTGAGAAGCGTCCGTGGGTGCTGGTTATCGAGGCTACTTGCCCCCTTTCCCAGGATGCAAGTCACGAGGCGTGGACCACGGAAGTATTTAAGCGCGGTTATAATGAAGTGCACTTCGATGGTTTGAGCCGATATTTCGTGCATGACACCCAAGTGTCACGAGAAGAGGCGTTTAAGAGCCCCCCAAATGTGTTCGACCTTTTTGCCATCACGCGACGTCATTTTTCTGCAGCGGCTCTTCGTGGCGAGTTGGAACATCAAGAACAGGAGGCGAGCGACCTACGAACCCTGACTGCGGATCTCAAAGCCGAGCTGACTGAGGCCCAACAATTGAACGACGAGGCGAGCGCGAGAATCGCCGATACACGAAGCGCGCTGTTCGACGCGATCCAGCAAAGGGATGCATTAAGCGAACAGCAATTGGTTGCGACGAATGCTTTGGCGAAGGCCGAGCAGGAGCATCGCCTTACCGTTGAACGCATGTCAGACGCGGCGTCAGCCTTGAAAGTTGAAGTTGCGACGTTTGCCGAACGGACGACGCAGCTCCAGGAAAGATTAGCCGGAAGCGAGCGGGAGCGCGAGCGATCTCGAAAAGAGAGTGAGCAGCGTGCTCAAGATGTTGCGATTACGCTGAAACACCGGGATCAACTGCTCGATGAATTGGCTAAGGCCCGTTCGATTATATTTCGTGCTGATGTAGTCATCAGAAACGTGCAACGGTCGATGCCCGGGCGATGGCGCCATATCGGCGAGGCTTTGGGATTCGTTCAACCGTCAAGCGCTTTTCGTGAGCTCAAAGAATGGTCACCGCAGAGCTCAGTGATCTCCGACGCACAAACCCATCAATTCAGCAAGAGTGAAACGAGTCAGCAAGTGAACAGCGTCACGTCCATTACCACAGGCAATCCTTACTTGCGGGCCAACTCGCTCCCGGAGTTGCTGTTATGGCATGATATCGACTTTGTCCGATGTGCCTATGTGACGGTTCTTGGACGGCAACCGGACCCCGCCGGCGAAGCTTTCTACACGCAGAGGCTGCGCGGCGGCGTGTCCAAGATGACGATTTTGCGGGAGCTTCGCTTTTCGCAGGAAGCCAAGTGTCACGACCCCGGCATTGCTGGTTTTGACAAAGCGCTGAAACGTCATAGGAATGCGAACCGGCCCGTCGTCGGGACCCTTCTTCGTTCCTTGGGTGGATATGAATCCGATAGGCCAACCGCCCGCCGTGCGCGATCGCTCGAATATGCCATCGAACGGCTAGAGCGGACTTTGGCAAGACAGCAGCAACACGATGCAACGGCGCAGGCACTTCTCGACATTCAGGACCGTGTGCACTGGATCGCCGACCAGCTTTGGCAGGTCACAGACGATGTCGCGTCAATAAAGTCATCCATTGGGCATCAGCCAAACGGAGGGAAGCCTCAATCGCCCGTCGAGCGCTTCGACCCATCGGTGCTCGCCACCGACGACCTCGACCTGTCCAGTCGCGCGCGCTCCATTGTCTGGGCGCTTCAATCGGCGAAATATTGATCATGCGCATCGTCTTTGACCTTCAGGCTCTTCAGAACGAGAGTCGATCCCGCGGTATTGGGCGCTACGTCCGCCACTTTTTCGAAGCATTGAGTAAACGCAACGACGTTGAGCTAATCGCGCTGCTCAATCACGCTTTGCCGGAAACACTAGAGGCGGCACGGGCAGACGCCGCCCAACTGGTGGGCGATCAAAATGTATGCGTCTGGCATGGGTTGCAAGAATGTGCCGCAAGCCAACCTCATAACAAGAAGCGCGCGCAGCTCAATCAAGTAATTTACGAAGACTTCTTGGCGAGCCTGGAATTTGACGTCCTCCTAATCGGGTCGATGTTCGACGGCTACGCTGACGACACAACGGTGTCACTTGGCGGCGGCGGCGACTATTTGCGCGCGACTATTCATTACGACCTCATCCCTCTGTTGAATCCAGACGATTTCTTCTGGGAGGAGAATTATCGCGACTTCTACGAAGGAAAGCTCGAGCAACTATCACGTGCTAACATCTTGTTCGCCATTAGCGATGCGACTGCCCGCGAGGCGCAAGAGCATTTGCCTCCAGCAAGCCACCGAATTGTTTCCATCGGGACGGCTATTGACCACAGTATCTTCAACGACAAAGTGAAGCGTGATCGTGATCTGGTCAGGTCACTCGGGATCAATCGACCGTACGTTCTGCACCTCAGCACGCTGGACCCTCGAAAGAATTTCGACGGATTGATACGTGCATTTGCGAAGCTCCCCAAGTCGATGCATGCCAAGTATCAGTTGGTGTTCGCCGGAACTACCCATCCCCAATACGCAGCGCGACTTCGAACCGAAGCCAGAAGCGCCGGTTTGGGAGAGGAACAACTCGTCATGCTGTCTGGGTTGTCGGACGAGGCCGTTGCTCAGCTCTATCGTCAGGCCGCGCTGTTCTGTTTTCCTTCATTCCATGAAGGCTTCGGCCTACCTGCGCTGGAAGCAATGGCATCCGGCTGTCCGACCATTGGAAGCAATCTCACCAGCATTCCGGAAGTCATCGGCGACGAGAAGCGCCTGTTTGATCCCAGCGATACAAACGAAATTGCGCAGGCAATGAAGCGCCTGCTAAATGATACCGCC